>OKRU01000661.1_pt1 | contig 34612 bp, 26 predicted proteins | sample 1601131 | NCBI WGS metagenome assembly OKRU01 (sample SAMEA3541558, study PRJEB24748) | human gut metagenome | biome: human gut; feature: human-associated habitat; material: faeces | place: China | collected 2012
AAGGTCCCTGGTCCTGGCCAGGGATGACGCTGTCGGGGGCACTTGTTGTGTTTAGTGGATGCTTACTTGTTTTTAAGAAAGAACAAAAGGTTTTACGGTTTCGCATAATATTGCTATACCGTCATTCCTGGCCGGGACCAGGAATCTGATGTTTATGGACTATAGGATGTGTTTTAAACTATCGCTGGCATTTGTGCCGTCATTTGAATAAGTTCCCTGGTCCAGGCCAGGGATGACGAATCGCAAGCATTGTACAATCTTTTAGTGGGTGCACACTTTTAAAAGACAGAAGAACATAAGAACAAAAGAGACATTGAAAGTCAAACGTACATTCAAGCGAGCTTGATGTTCGGTTGCCATTCAATGCTGTAGCATCAAAGATGCGATGTCTACGACTTACTTTTGTTAAATAAACACAAGTCTTTTGTTTCTTTAAGAATGCGGTGCTTGCTCTGCAAATATTTTGCATGATGGACTATTGGATGTGCGGGCGGAAGCTTGCTTATGCAAGCACGGACAAACGGACATCATATGCATTCTTATGTTCTTTTGTTCTTATGTCTGGATTATAGTTGCATCCAATTGGGGAGAATTATATCCCTGGTCCAGGCCAGGGATGACGCTGTCGGGGAGCAATGTACATATTTGTGGTTCATCTCATTGTTTTTAAAACGGATAGACCGAAATTACTGCTTTTGTTTGCAGATGTACGGAAATCTTACGAATATTGTATGTATGTTGAGATTATCTGTTGCAGGCATATACCAACTGGCGATTGAGGAGGCTTGAGAAAAACGAAATAGGTGTATGCGGAACTGATAATAAGGAAGAGATTATAAAAGGAACAATTAATATATAACATAAAAAACTATGAAAAAATTATTGTCATTACCGCCTAATCTGGTGGAATGTTTTCATGATATAATGAAAGCAGACAGAAAGGAATGGTTCTGTACGTCGGATCCTGTAGGAAAAAAACTAGGTTCGGGAGGAGGTACAGCCTGGCTCTTGGACAAATGCCGAAAGGATGAAGGGGACAACGGTGATCTGGCAAGCTGGCTCGGCAAGGAAAAGAGAATTCTGCTGCATGCCGGTGGACAGAGCCGACGACTGCCATCGTACGCTCCATCGGGTAAGATTCTGACACCTATACCGGTGTTCAAATGGGCAAGAGGACAGAAACTGACTCAGAACCTGTTGTCGTTGCAGCTTCCGCTGTATGAGGAAATCATGGAGAAAGCGCCGAAAGGGCTGAACACACTGATTGCGAGCGGCGACGTATACATCAGAGCTAAAGAACCGTTACAGGCAATACCTGATGCAGACGTGGTGTGCTACGGACTGTGGGCTGAACCGGAGCTGGCAAAGAACCACGGGGTGTTCGTGTCGTCTAGGAAAGAGCCGGAGAAGCTGGAGTTCATGATGCAGAAGCCATCCGTGGAGGAGATGGCGGCAATGATGCAGGACCATCTGTTCCTGATGGACATAGGTATCTGGCTGCTGAGCGACAAGGCGATGGAACTGATGGTGAAGCATGCCGAGGATGAGGACGGAGGTGTGAAGTTCTACGACATGTACTCGGAATTCGGACTGGCACTGGGCGAGAAACCGAGAATAGAGGACAAGGATCTGAACGCACTGAAAGTGGCGATTCTGCCTTTGTCTGGAGGAGAATTCCATCACTACGGTACGAGCAGGGAAATGATTTCTTCGACTCTGGCCGTGCAGAACTGCGTAATGGACCAGAGGGCCATAATGCACCACAAGGTGAAGGCTCATCCTGCAGTGTTCGTACAGAACGCATCGATGGACATCAAGCTGACACAAGAGAATGCACATATATGGATTGAGAACAGTTTCGTAGGCAATGGATGGAAACTAAACAGCAGAAATATCATTACGGGCGTGCCAAGAAACGACTGGCAACTGGAAATGAAAGAAGGACTATGTGTGGATGTAGTGCCTATGGGCGACAAGGGATATGCACTCAGACCTTACGGTTTCAGCGATAAGTTCAAGGGTGATATCAGTGACCCTAAGACCATGTTCATGGAAAGACCTGCATGCGAATGGTTTGAGGAAAGAGGTCTGAAAGCTGAAGATATTGCAGGACATGAAGATTTGCAATCGGCAGAGATATTCCCTATACTGGATTCAATAGTGGACATGGGGAAGGTGCTGAAATGGATGATTGCCAACAACGGTGATGAAGAGGCGAAAAGTCTGTGGGCGAAAGCAAAGAAAGTATCGGCAGACGGCATATCTGCTTATGCCGACCTGAGAAGGCTATGGGCGCAGAGGGATGAGTTCAGAAAGGAGAACTGGACAGCTCTTGCAGAGAACCATGAACAGAGCGTGTTCTATCAGGTGGACCTTACCGAAGCCGCTGAGGATTTTGCCAAATGGAACATCGGACTGCCGAAGGAATTGCCGGAAAACTCTCCACTCATGAAGAGAATAAATGACGGAATGTTCAGAGCCAAAGTGCTGGAACTTGAAGGCGACAAAGAGGCTAAGACATGGGAAGACAGAACTTTCGGACTGATGAGGAAAGGACTGACTGGTGCTCTGGACTGCAGACAACAGCCGAAGCTGGCCGTATACGAGGACCAGATTGTATGGGGACGAAGTCCGGCAAGAATTGACCTGGCCGGAGGATGGACCGATACACCTCCGTACAGTTTGATGGAAGGCGGAAAGGTTGTGAATCTGGCTATAGAACTGAACGGACAGCCACCGCTACAGGTGTATGTGAAACCGGCTAAGGAGTACAGAATAATATTGAGGTCGATTGATCTAGGAGCGACAGAGGTGATATCTACATACGATGAACTGAAAAACTTTTGTGTGGTTGGATCGCCGTTCTCAATACCGAAGGCGGCTTTGGCTTTGGCAGGATTCATTCCTCAGTTTGCCGTAGAAAGATATGAGTCGCTGGAAAAACAACTGATGGATTTCGGCACCGGCATAGAGGTGACTTTGCTGTCAGCGATTCCGGCAGGTTCCGGACTGGGTACAAGTTCTATTCTGGCCTCAACAGTACTGGGTGCACTGAACGATTTCTGCGGTCTGAACTGGGACAAGCTGGAAATAGGCAACAGAACTCTTATATTGGAACAATTGCTCACCACCGGTGGAGGATGGCAGGATCAGTACGGAGGTGTGCTGCACGGTGTGAAGCTGCTGCAGACACAACCAGGATGGCGACAGGAACCGGCTGTCAGATGGTTGCCTGACTATATCTTCACCAATGACGAATACAGGAAATGCCATCTGCTTTATTACACAGGAATAACAAGAACTGCGAAGGGAATATTGGCTGAGATTGTGAAAGGAATGTTCCTGAACTCAAACAGTCACCTGAGAATGCTGGAACAGATGAAAGCTCATGCATCTGACATGTTCGATGCGATAATGAGGAATGATTTCCAGGAAACAGGACGATTGGTAAGAAAGACTTGGACACAGAACCAGAAACTTGATGCAGGAACAAATCCTGAGGCTGTAAAGAAACTGACGGATCTTGTGGATGATCTGTGCCTCGGATATAAGTTGCCCGGTGCCGGTGGCGGAGGGTATCTTTATATGATGGCCAAGGATCCGGAAGCGGCCTTGAAGATAAGAAGAATCCTGAAGGAACATAGGCCTAACGACAGAGCGCGCTTCGTAGAAATGAGCTTGTCGAACAAAGGAATGGAGGTCAGCAGAAGCTGATTTGTTCTTCGAAGAAATTGACAAAAGCCCACACGCCGTAAATGGCGACGTGGGCTTTTGTTTTACTCTGATATGCAAGAGGATATTTGTGGTTTGGATTGTGGATTACGATATCGCCAGCATTTGTGTACATTTTATGAGCGTACACTTGATAAATTAAAATAATACAACCATAAAATTATGCCAAAATAAGACCAGGCTTCCATTCTTTTCATAATAAGAATAGCAATATTGTTCTTTTTGATTGAATTCATTGACAAAATGGAATATTATAAATATTTTTCTGAACTTTAAATTCATGTTTATATCTATAAAATGCAAAATTGCTATATTTGCATCATATTTGCATAATAATGCAGATATGTGCGACAGTATATAAGGGTGATCAAGGTAAAAAGATTTTATCAGAAAAAGGAAACTTCAAGTAAAACGATCATTGATTATTCAATGAAATGTTGCATTCATGCATGACATAAGCTATTATATATTTATAAAAACAAAATCAATACGAATGAGACAGATATTGTTCATATTATTTTCTTTTTATATTTTAACAGGATGGTCGTCAACATATAATGATACAATTAAATACAGGATAGAAATGTCGTCAACCATCTCAAAGGGCACGTATGCACCTACGTGGCTTGCTGCCAATAGATATGGCCTTGGAGATGCAAAAAATAAAAATGCTTATGTACGAACAAAAATAGGATGGAACAGACAGTTGAACAACAATTGGAAGATAGAAACTGCATTTGATGTAGCTGGAGGTTTAAATAAAGAATCCAATATTTGGTTGCAGCAGGCTTATATGGACGTATCATGGAAATTTGCAACACTAAGCATTGGAAGTAAAGAAAACAGAGGAAAGGCCCTTGAAAAAAATCCTCAATTAACAAGCGGATGGATGGTGGAAGGAATAAATGCCAGACCTATTCCTCAAATAAGATTGGAAATAAGTGATTATACTTATATACCAGGATGCAACCATTGGGCAGCATTAAAAGCACATGTATGCTATGGCATATTTACAGACGGTGAATGGCAAGAAAATTTTGTTGCTCCTAACAACGAATTTACAAAAAATGTATTGTACCACAGCAAATCATTAATGTTCAGAATCGGCAATAGGGAAAAGCTGCCCATCGAATTTGAATTCGGCCTACTTACAGGCGCCCAATTCGGAGGTGAAAGAATGAAGAAAAACAAAGACGGAAGCATCTCTATGATCAGGGATATGCCTGATGCCTTTAAAGACTTTTGGAAAGCGTTTTTCCCAACACAATCGAGCACATTGGAAAATGTTCAAGGCAACCATTGCGGAAGCTGGAATTTCGGTCTCAATATATACAAAGATCTATGGAGGCTTAGAGCATATATGGAACATTATTTCGAAGATCACTCACAAATGTTTCTACAATATGGAAAATGGAAAGACAAACATATCGGCATAGAAATTACACCACCTGAAAATCCTTTCATAAAAGCAATTGTGTTGGAAGAACTAAACACAACCGATCAAACAGGCCCAATTCTTTATGATGGTGTAGGCGGTTCGTTTACAGATCTACAGATGAGCGGAGGCGACAATTACTACAATAATGGAGAATATCTAGGTTGGCAAAATTATGGTTCAGTATTAGGACATCCACTTCTTTACGGACCTGAATATAATGCAGACAAAAGCAACAGCATAAAAAGCAACCGCATTAAAGCTCTACATATCGGAATAGAAGGAGAACCAAACGAGGAATGGAGCTGGAGATTTATGCTAACACATACCAAACATTGGGGAACATACAAGCAACCACTAGACAGAGTTAGAAAGCAAATAAGTGGTATGGCTGAAATTACATATACCCCAAGATATTCATACGGATGGAGTTTCACAGGTGCAATAGGAGCTGATAAAGGTGACTATCTAGGCAACAGTGGAGGATGTTTGTTCACAATAAAAAAAACAGGAATCATTTGTTTATGAAAAAAAGCTGTTTACCAATATTAACAATATTTCTTATAATACTATTTATAGCAGGATGTACAAAGGAACCTATAAACAATGAAATAGAGGGTTTCTGGATCTTAAGAGAATTCACAACACTTGAAGATGGAAAAATTACAAGATGCAACAGATTGTACTACAGTATCACAAGAATGGTAACTGAAATTTCGGAAAAACAAGGCAACAATAACTATGGATCATATATAGGAAAAACAAAATACGGCGAAGAAGAGAAACAACTTATTCTGACAGATTTTAAAATAAGGCAATCAACAAGCGACAGCGGAATGGATGCCCCCGTGGAAAAATTAAGAAAGTTCGGTATAAACAACCAAGAAATAACTATTTTCAACATCATATTTTGCAATGGAAAAAAAATGACCTTGCAATCAAACTATGCTACACTGGAACTAGAAAGATTTTAAACACCCAAAACAATTTGAAACCCTGTAGATATAGATATAAGCAATACAACATAATACATAATAACCAGCAAAACGTATAGAACACAACAAACATGCTCTATACGTTTTACCAATTATATGTGCAACTTTTACATCATGTTAAACAAAAGAGGTACATTGTTCATGTAATCCAAAATATAGAGGTACTTCATGATATCATCGTGCGAAACCTGATCAATTACGATTGCCTCTACAGAAACCTTTTTGCCATTGCGTGATATTGTTGGAACCTTTCCGAACATTTCCATATAGTCATCAAGACTTTCTTCCATGGACAATTCAAAAGCAATAGCCCAAGACTCTGAAGGCAAAGTAAGTGTTGTTACAAACTTTGAAACGTATCCGTTGCTGAAGTCAACATCTACTTCGTATGTTGCACCTATACCGTAAACGTCTGTACATTTGTACTTACCAGTTGCCTCATCCCATGTACCAAATAGGAAAGATGTAGAAACTTCATAACCAAATCCGTTTGCCCAGAAGTTTGTTGCAACTTTAATCTGAGCAGCTGTCTTGCCCCTAAAGTTGTTTATCTTGACATAAATAACATTCTTGTCGTAGTCTACATCATACTTAAGAACGAAGTTATCCACACCACGAGTTGATCTCGCAAATTTCTTTGCTACATCCACTATCTTCTGGCAAGACATAGACGTCGTGTATTCAGGAAGCTGTGCAAATGATTCTGCAGGGTATACTGGATCTTCCAAATCATCACCAGAATCGTCATCTTCAGAAACCCATGTACCATTTTTGAAAATTTTACTTAAATAACGAGCTTCAGCCTCAGATTCACACACAATGTTATAAACAGCATTATCACATACACCATTTTTAAAATTGAAAGCAAAATAAGATGGTTCATCATAATAAGGCTTATAAGTAGCCACTCCATCCTGCTCAGAACCAGTCCATCCCTGAGAAGGCAAATCACCGCTAACCAAACCATCCTGATCGCCTGCACTACTTCCGCCTCCGTTGTCGTCGTCACTGCTACATGATGTAAAAGACACAGCTGTCAAAAGAGCTACAGCAACACACATGCTCCAAGCACAAATTCTTGATGCTGAAGCTTTAATAAAATTTATTTTCATAATACTAAATGTTTTTGTCTTTCAGTTCCCCAAAGACTTATTAATACCCCTAGAAACGTAGAACTGCCTTGCATTTATTTATAGACAATCACAAAGACAATATTAGAGAACAGAATTCGCCAATGCTAAAGGAAACTCTGGGAAATATGATCCTTAGACAAGCAATAAACAATATGCAAACGTCTCCATTTATATGTTTTTCATTTAACGCTCATTATTATATCGGCAAAGATAACATATAAAAAATAAAAAGTCCAAACATGAAAACAAGTTTGGACTTTTTAACTTATAAAGTGGCATAAATCTATTTATAAGATTGATTGCAATGTCTCAACTGCTATATTTAATACAACTTCTTCCAAAGATCCATAATCATTAAGATAGATATATTCGAGTTCATCTATCTCAATATCCGGAGAGATGCCCCCACCGTAGTTATAATCGCCGGAAGAATCGGCAACATAAGCGACTGCAGGACAAAGAATGAAGCCGTAGCCTCCATCGTAAGGCATAGTCATGACGTTCTGTCCCATTGTGGAAGTACCGACAACCACAACATTTGAGGCCCCAAGAGTGGTACGAAGCGAATGGATGAGCCACTCGGCCGCTCCACAGGTATATCCGCCTGTTATGATACACACTTTTGAAAGTCCGAGACCGTTGCCACCTGTCAGTGAGCCATCATACAAATATGATTTATTGGAGTCGGCATTGAGACTATTCCAATAAGTTTGGCAAAAAACAGAGCCATAATATGAAGATGGAACAATGTAGGATGCCAACTGGGCGGCGCAATCTATGTCGCCGTATGAACAATTGCGAAGATCGAGCACAAGGCCTGCAACTGAATGACGCTTGAAATCTGCAAAGATTTCATTCAGTCTATCCATATAAGGAGTACCGGTAAATTCCGTTTCGTCAGGACCTTTAACCATACGGTTATCCATAAGATATGCAAAACGTACACCGTCTATATCGTAAATGGAATCGACCATGAACGGAACATCTTCAACATACTCTGAAGCCGAAAGATCAACGGTATCCTCAGATACCCAGTAGACAGTGGCTTCTTCGGGTATGTAACCAATACGTCCGACAGCTATTTGGGTAGCCTTACCGTTTTCGAGAAGTGTTGCATTGGAAGTATTGATGCGCTCTCCACCGACAGAAGAAATGAAATCGTTGCGTTTAAATCCGCATTCATAAGCAGGCGAACCGGGATAGACCATCGTCACACGTGCATAAGTGCGATTCGTGCTTCCTGTCGGATCGGACTGCAATACAAAATCAATACCATAACTGGACTTATGATTGAAATGGCCACGCTGATGAGGATCGGCATCGTCGTCACTCTCTATGCAATATGACCAAGCATCTGTCTGTCCGTACGGAAGTTCGGAAGGTATGATACGTGACAGAAATTCGGAAGGCTCAGCAAAATAATCTTTCCAGCCAAGTGAAGAAATGCTGTCATTCCAAAGATAATACTGACGCATGGCGGTCTCAATCCAATGAGTTCCAGCCGTCAGCTCCTCATATTCGTGTGTGCGGTCTTCACCGCAGGATGTCAATAAAGATGTTCCTGCAAGCAACGACAGCAATATGACGTATGGTCTTTTCATAATCGTAAGTCTTTTTGTTGTCTGCAAAGTTAGCAATAAATGCAAGACTCTGCACATCGAAGACAGCATTGTGTGCTAGAGGCTGTAGAACCTGTCAAGCAGATTCTTGCGATAAGACTTGCTTATCTTCACATCTGCCTCTTCGAAAGGGAAGTTCATGACTATGCGTGTTTCTTCAATAGTATTGATGAAATTAAGATTTACGATATACATCTTATGTACCTGCACGAAGTCGGGACTTTGAGCTACAATAACGTCTGATGTTGTGGTACGACGCAACGGCATGGAAGAACCGTCGTCGAGAAAAGCTTCCCAAACCTTACGTCCTGCCTGAAAACGGAAATATCCGATGTTGTCAACACGTATCAGCTTCTTGTTGTATATGGTATTTATAAGCAGTACACGCTCTTTTGAAGACGGTGCGTCCTGAAAGAAAGTATCAGGATGTTCCTGAACGGCATCGCGCTTATCGACATAACGCTGCAGACATGATTCAAGGTCTGAATGATTCAGAGGCTTGAGAAGATAATCGAAAGCCTCCAGACGCAAAGCTTCGATGGTATAATTGTCGTAGGATGTAAAAAAGACAACACTCATACACCAATCCACACCATTACGAACAGATCTCAAGAATGACAGGCCGTCCATTTCGGGCAACTCGATATCGAGAAACAGCAGGTCTGGCTTATTTTCCAATATGGCTTTCTTTCCATCACAGCAGTTGGTAGCAGAAGCCACAATTTCGAAATCTTCATGAATGGCCAAATGCATGGTCAACAGCTTAATTGAATTTATATCGTCATCTATAATAACAACTTTTGTTTTCATAATATTACCCACTCTTTTTAATCTTTACTACTTCTTTGATTAACCTGATACAAACAGAGCTGTATGTTCTCTAATAAAACTATCAATATATTTATCCTTAAATATTACTTTATCTCAAAACTATAATTCTTAGGTATAGTAAGACTAGCACAATAAATAAAGGTTTTAAATTCCTCATCGTATCCGTATTCATAGAAACGATAGTTCATCTTACCGACATTACGCTCATTGAGCAACTGAATAGTCTGGGAAACGACACGCAAACCAACATGCACTCTCTTGTCGGAAGAATGATCGCCCTGCTTGCGTCCGTTGTTGAGAACTTCGACAAGGGTATCGTCACCACGGTCTGTAACTCGGATCACCAGTTTCTTGTATACATCGGGAGACAATCCCTTGAGTCCGTGCTTCATGGCGTTCTCCACGAAAATCTGCACCATCATGGAAGGAAGCATTACCGACGACGGATTCAAGCCATCGGACAAGCGTTTGTCGTAAATGAAGTTAGGACCGACGGCACGGCTCTCCACAGAAACATAGAGGTCGATGAAATTGAGCTCGTCAGAAAGGTTTATGCAGAATCGTCCGGCCAGTTCCTGACCCTGACGGAGAAGTTCTACAAGCACATGAAGCTGACTGGCACGCCCCTGTGCAGTGGCAAATTCTTCATGGTTGAGCGCATTATATATGAAATGCGGGGTGATTCGGTTTCGGATGTTCTCCATGCGAAGCTTAACTATATTGCTGAGCATAACAGCTTCACGGGCCTGAACCAGTCTACGGCGATAGTACATTACCACGATGGAAATAAGAACAAAGAAAAGAAGGAATGCGACACCGAAATACATCCAAAGAAGATGCGTATGGAGCTCGCTCATGCGTACCTTGTCGGAAAGTATTTTTTCGTCGCGTAGAAACTTCATATTCAAGTCGGCAATCTTCATCTTAACGCGTTCGTCACGCAAAGAATCAGACATGCGATTGTATTCTTCACTGCTGAGATAAGCATCTTTCCAGCGCTCTACTCCCCTACTGAAATCACGCATCAATTTGTAACGTGCCATTGCAACCGAAACGGGAACTGATTCTGGAAGCGGATGTACATTGAGCATGGAATCGACAGCATTGTAGTTTCCGGTCTGAAGTGCAATCCACATCTCCAAGGTATAGAGATAAGACAAAATATGTTCAGCTCCGGCATTTTGGAAATATGCCTGAAGCTCAGGATAAAGAGAACGTGCCTTATCGAGCTGTCCTTGGGTTATGTAAATTTCAAGAATATTCGTACGGCAGATATTTCTCTCCCATACCATGTCAGGCTGATCCTCAAGCATGCTGTCGAGCATTTGGAAGTGCGTCAATGCTTCTGTATAGCGGTTCTGAAAAAAATAATCGTTGCCACGATTATTCATATAGGTGAAACGTCCCTTTATGTCTGTGCTGTCCCACAATTCCAATGCCTTGTCCCACCAATAACAGCTCTGATCGAAGCTGCGCATTTCTGTGTAAATGCGCCCGAGCCCCTGATAAAGAACAGCCATTTCTCTTTTTGGAACAGATACAGAATCGCCTATATATACAGCACGACGGAAAAGACCTACGGCTTTAACCAGATCGCCACGCATGATGTATGCATCGCCAAGGTTGTTGGAAAGAATAATCTCGTGATAGGAATCGGATATCTCTTTTGCTATGCGGAGTGCTTTGGTATTGCAGCTGATAACAGAATCGGTGGCCAAGGTAAACTTGGAATAATAAATGGCAAGAACCTGATAGCACATCATCTGAAGACGCTGACGATCGATGGTGGACGGAGCGTTATCTAGATAACTCTGAACACTATCGCAGAGAGTCATAATAGAATCACGGCTAGAGGTATAGCAGAGCAACTTGGCTTTCTGCATCAATGCCACATAATAGAAATCCTTATCATCAGAATGGGCCAGTTTATCTTCTACAGAAGCTCTGACATAACCTATATTCATGCATCTGAGAGAATCGTCCATCAGCTTGCACCATTCGGACATGGAACGATTGTCCACCGAATTGCCACCGCCACACGAAGACAGCAATACCGCCAGCACAAAAAGTTTACAGCAAAAAAATATGTATATCTTTCTCATGACAGTTTCGGCAGATTTGATTTTACGCACAAATATAAAGTAAAATAATTAACGACAATTGCAAAAAAAGCATGATTTTCAATGAAAATAAAACACTTAGGTCTTTTTTTACAACAATCGGCAACAAATGCCTTATATAAAAACAGAAAATGTAAGATTATCATACATTTCCGAGCATGACAGATATGGCTTTAATACACAAAAAGACATTGTGAAAGACTTTTCATATATGTATATTTAATTAGGGCCAATATTATAAAATCAAAAAAGAATAATTAAATTTGCATTGTGCAAGGATTACAAAAAAATCATTAAATTTACGAATGATAGAGAAGCATATAATTCTGGAAGACATAGACCTGGTAACTTTCTATGGAGTCAACAACGCAAACCTACAAATAATCAAGGCACTGTATCCAAAACTAAGAATTGTGGCCAGAGGAAATGTGATAAAAGTTTTAGGGGATGAAACGGAAATGTGTTCTTTTGAAGAAAATATTGAAAAGATACAAAAGCATTGCCTAAAATACAATTCACTGGACGAAGAAACAATTCTCGGCATTATTAAAGGATGTTCAAACGGCATCGAACAAAATGACAAGGATACAATTTGCTACAGCGTAACCGGCAAACCTATAAAGCCAAGAAGCGAAAACCAAAAGAAACTGGTGGAAAGCTTCACGAACAATGATATGATATTTGCTACCGGACCAGCGGGATCGGGAAAAACATACGTAAGCATTGCACTGGCTGTCAAGGCTCTCAAGAATAAGGAAATAAGAAAAATAATCTTGAGCAGACCAGCTGTTGAAGCCGGAGAAAAGCTGGGGTTCTTGCCTGGCGACATGAAGGATAAGATTGACCCGTACCTGCAGCCTCTGTACGATGCCTTGCAGGACATGATTCCAGCACAGAAACTTCAGGAATATATGGAACAGAACATCATTCAGATTGCTCCACTGGCATTCATGCGAGGCAGAACACTGAATGAAGCTGTTGTAATACTCGACGAAGCACAAAACACAACCACGGCACAGATAAAGATGTTCCTCACACGTATGGGACACAACACCAAAATGATAATCACCGGAGACAAGACTCAGGTGGATTTGCCTCATTCGGTGAAATCAGGACTTACGGAAGCTATCAGCATACTAAGAAAAGTAAAAGGTATAGCATTCGTAGATATGGACCAAAGGGATATCGTTCGCCACAAACTTGTCACACGCATAGTTGAAGCTTACGACAAGTTCGAAGCGAAACGCAAAGAAATGCAGATGCAGAAAAAAAAGGAAGAAGAGGAAGAAGACATTGCAAGAACAAGCTTCGACCTGTCGGACACACCACTCTGCTGAAAAACTGCCCAGACAATAATTATCATTAACCACATCATAACAACTACAGACATGGAAGCATTAACAAGAACTGATTTCAACTTTCCTGGACAGAAAGAAGTTTACCACGGAAAAGTACGTGACGTTTACAACATCAACGATGATATTCTGGTAATGGTAGCAACTGACAGAATATCAGCATTCGACGTAATTCTGCCTAAAGGCATACCTTTCAAAGGACAAGTGCTCAACCAGATTGCAGCAAAGTCTTTGGATCACACTGCAGATATCGTGCCTAACTGGAAGCTTGCTACACCAGACCCTATGGTCACAGTTGGTCTGAAGTGCGAAGGATTCAGAGTAGAAATGATCATACGCGGATACCTCACAGGCTCTGCTTGGCGCGAGTACAAAAGCGGCAAAAGAAGTCTCTGTGGAGTAGCTCTTCCTGACGGAATGAAAGAAAACGAAAAGTTCCCTCACCCAATCATCACCCCTACAACAAAAGCAGATGAAGGCCACGACGAGAACATCTCTAAGGAGGAAATCATCAGCAGAGGTATCGTAAGCAAGGAAGATTACGAAAAGATGGAAGAATATACCTACGCTCTCTTCCAGTGCGGAACAAACATTGCAGCTGAAAAGGGACTTATACTCGTTGACACAAAGTACGAGTTCGGTAAGAGAGACGGCAAGGTTTACCTCATCGATGAAATACACACTCCAGACTCAAGCAGATATTTCTATGCTGACGGTTATCAGGAGAAATTCGAAAAGGGCGAACCTCAGAGACAGCTTTCAAAGGAATTCGTAAGACAGTGGCTTATAGAGCATGACTTCATGAACGAGCCTGGACAGGTTATGCCTGAAATGAGCGATGAATTCGTAAACAGCATAAGCGACCGCTACATCGAACTCTACGAGCATATCACAGGCGAAAAGTTTGTAAAGGCTGAAGACGAAGACATCAGAGCCAGAATTGAAAGAAACGTTAAGAACTACCTCGCAAACAGATAAAAAATACACAAGCATCGGAAGAACCATCTAAACCGGTTATTGTTCGAACGCTTGAAGAACGTTTTATCTGCATTGCAGAACACTTAAGGCCGGTACATATATTTTTTATGTGCCGGCCACAATTTCATCAAAAAAAGATGACGCATTAAAACAATGGCATACGCACAAGAAAGCATCAAACCATATAGGGACAATTCTACGAAAAGGGAACAGGTAAAAAGAATGTTTGACAACATTGCGCATTCTTACGACACCCTCAACGGCACACTCTCATTCGGTATTGACAAACTTTGGAGAAGAACTCTTATAAACATACTGAAGAAAGAGAAAAACGCCCCTAAACGAATCTTGGATATAGCAACAGGTACAGGCGATCTGGCCATCTCTGCATGCAAGGAGCTCAACCCTGACGTAATAATAGGTTGCGATATATCTGAGGGAATGATGAAAATCGGTGAACAGAAAGCAAAGAATGAAAATCTGGAAGGAAGAATAGAATTCAAATATGAAGATTGCGCCGATTTGTCGTTCAAAGATGGAGAATTTGATGCTGTCATATCTGCATTTGCACTCAGGAACTTCGAAAACCTTGACAAATGCCTAGAAGAAATGCACAGAGTTCTCGACTCTAAAGGTTTCACTGCTATAATAGATCTGTGCAGACCAGAATCTTTTCCGATGAAACAATTGTTCCATATATACGAAAAAGCAGTAATGCCTTTCATCGGAAAATTGATATCACACGACGGATACGCATATTCATACCTGCCCAAAACAATGGACGCTGTACCACAGGGGGAAGATATGAAAAAAATATTCGAAAAGGCCGGATTCCACAATGTGGAGTATAAAAGACTTGCATTCGGAATGTGCATGATGTATATCGGACGGAAATAAAAGTATCGTTCGCAGAAACATCATCAGGAATGCATTTATGAAAGGATCAGACAATTATTAACAATCAATAATGTAAAGTATATTATGGACAGATATGGTTTGATAGGCTATCCGCTCGGACATTCTTTCTCCAAGGATTTTTTTAATGACAAATTCAAAGATGAAGGTATAGATGCAGAATACGTCAATTTCGAAATACCTTCCATAGAGAACTTTCCCGACATAATTGCAACCAACAACAACCTCAAGGGGCTGAATGTAACAATACCATACAAACAGCAGGTCATCGGATACCTAGACGACATCAGCAAAGAAGCGAAAGAAATCGGAGCTGTAAATGTTGTACGAGTATTTCGTGAGCACAACGGCAAGACAAAACTTAAAGGATACAATTCTGATGTCATAGGTTTTGTCAAATCTATTGAACCGCTTCTGAAAACACATCACAGAAAAGCACTGATATTGGGTACAGGAGGAGCATCGAAAGCAGTCAAATACGGTCTTGAAAACAATCTTGGTATAGAAACGCTGTATGTTTCGAGAACAAGCAGAAAAGGTGTAATTACATACAAGGACGTTACACCAGACCTAATCAAGGAATATGAGATTATAGTCAACTGTACTCCTTGCGGAATGTATCCCAAAACAGAAGAATGTCCAGAACTGCCTTACCAAGCAATGACTGCAGACAATCTTCTCTACGATCTTATATATAATCCTGATGAGACCCTATTCATGAAAAATGGAGCAGAACACGGTGCAGAAGTAAAGAACGGATTAGAGATGCTTCTGCTTCAAGCATACGCTTCATGGGATTTCTGGAATGAATGAACTAAAGGACCGACGTGGCAAAGAAAACAACCAAAACAACCAAAAGAAATACTTCTAAACGGAAAACATCCGGAAACAGAACGAGAAAAGGAATTGGCGTATACTCTATCGTCAGACGCATCGTTCTTGCAGCCATTGCCGTAACCGCTATTCTGGTTGCGGCTGTAAGCTATATGCTTCTTAAAATAACAGTCAATCCTGCTCACAGCGGCAAGGATATAGACGGTTCGTACACGTACATGTTCAGCGAATACCCCTTTCTGAAAAGATGGACTGACAGCTTAAAGATAAATAATGCTCTGAAAGACACCACTATCTACGCAGCAGACGGAACACGCCTGCATGCATTATATGCAAAAGCTCCAAGAAAGACAAAAAAAACGGCAGTAATAGTACATGGATATACAGACAATGCTGTCAGAATGCTGCATATAGGATATCTATACAACCATGATTTAGGATACAACATCTTGTTGCCTGACCTTCGCAACTCAGGCAAAAGCGAAGGAACTCACATACAGATGGGATGGAACGACAGACTGGACGTGATGAGATGGATGAACATTGCCGACAGCATTTTTGGAGGAAATACAAAAATGGTCGTACATGGAATATCCTTAGGAGGTGCAGCTACCATGATGGTAGCCGGAGAGAAGCAGCCGCCTTATGTCAAGGCATACGTGGAAGACTGCGGATACACAAGCGTCTGGGATGAACTAAAACACGAAATAAACCAGGACTACGGTCTACCAGACATGCCTTTCCTATATATAGCCGACCTGTTCTGTCAATTGGAATACGACTGGGGATTCAAGGAAGCTTCAGCCATTGAGCAGATAAAAAAATGCGACACCCCCATGCTTTTCATACATGGAGGAGCTGATACTTTTGTACCGACAGAAATGGTGTACAGACTGTACCAAGCCAAACCAAGAAACAAGGAAATATGGGTGCTTCCGGGCGTCATGCATGCCAGATCATATCACGACAAAAGAAAAGAATATACTGAAACTGTAAGAGATTTTCTAAGCATGTACATTTATTAAGATTCAAAAATTTGCATCTAGAATTATTTATAATACATTTGCCACATCGTTATACCAAACATGAAATGCACATTGCAGGCATACATGTGATATAGGCATTATGAAATACAAAGAGACATACAACATCATTAAAGGCAGGATTATGAGAATTACGGCAATCATAATCATGCTTGTTTCAATAAGCGTACCATCCTATTCCATTGATTACAATCCTGACAACATTCCTGTAATGTATTTGCAGGACAGAACAAAATATGTCAGCAACCCTGACGGTGTACTTAGCCAAAGGGCTGTCGACATAATTGACAGCACGCTCTACAGCCTTGAACAGAAAAAGGGAGTGCAGAGCATTGTTGCCGTTGTCAAAAGAATCGAAGGAGGCGATGCATATTCTTTTGCAATCGGACTCGGAAGAAAATACGGAGTAGGAACAAAAGCAAATACGGGAATTGTAATAGTGCTTGCGTCGGAAGACCGCACATATTATATAGTAACGGGCGAAGGTCTCGAAAAGTTCCTGCCTGACGCCATCTGCAAAAGAGTTGAAAACAGACAGATGGTGCCATACCTTAAAGAAGGCAACTGGGATCAGGCAATGGTAAACGGAGTTGTCACAATAGCAGGAATACTCGAAGGCGATTCTACGCTTGTAAAGGAATATACCCGATCGGCAGATGAGGGTGAACTTTCATTCACTACTGTAATGATCATAATACTCCTTTTCATGATCTTCATATCAGTCATAGCATACAAATCCAACCAAATGCGCACACGTTGCCCATACTGCAAAAAAGGCAGAATCAGAGCTGTAAAAACTGACAACTTCATCGACAGGGAAGGTTTTACTCACTCACGCACCACGTATGTATGTCCAAACTGCGGAAAGACTCATGTGAAGGAAGAAATAGACGACTCTGACGACGGAATAGGCGGTCCTTTTGCCGGAGGCATTTTCATGGGAGGCCTCGGACGCCACGGAGGATTCGGCGGTGGCAGTTTCGGTGGTGGAAGCTTCGGAGGAGGCGGTGCCGGCGGACGATTCTGAAAAAAGCGGAAACAAAATTGTCACAGTTCGCGACAAAACATATAAGACTTCATACTGACCCAAAAGATTATTAACCAAAAGACTGAATATTAATATGAGCAAATCAAAAATCACACTTATCTCAATTGCTGCAGTAATACTTATAATCGTGTTGAGCAGTATTTCTGCATACAACGGTTTCATAAGCAAGGAAGAGGCTGTAAAAAAAGCCTGGGGAAATGTTGAAACAACTTATCAGAGAAGATCAGACCTCATACCAAATCTGGTCAATACTGTAAAGGGATATGCAACACACGAGAAGAGCACACTGCAGGAAGTAACCAACGCACGTGCACAGGCTACACAGATAACAGTAGACGCAAACAACCTGACTGAAGAAAACATCAGAAAATACCAGCAGGCACAGGGCGCCATTACAAGTGCACTCAGCAGACTCATTGCCATATCTGAAAACTATCCGGAACTGAAGGCCAGCGAAAACTTCAGTGAACTTCAGGCACAGCTTGAGGGTACCGAAAACAGAATCAACGAAGCACGCAAGATATACAATGAGGCCGTACAGACATACAACGTGAGTGTACGCCGCTTCCCTGCAAACATCATCGCTTCCATGTTTGGATTTGAAACAAAAACTGAATTCAAAGCTGAAGCTGGAGCAGAAAAAGCACCGGAAGTAAACTTCTGATAAATAATCAAAAATCTTAAACCTATAAAACGGGCAGACCTTTGCAGACACGCAAACAAGGGCCTGCCCTAAATTTTACACAAACCCAAGACGATGAATATGACTACTGAACTCAACGAACACAACAAACAGGAATTTCCTCCAATGCACACAGCAGAACATCTGCTCAATCAGACTATGGTAAGAATGTTCGGATGCGAAAGATCGAAAAATGCACACATCGAACGAAAGAAGAGCAAAATAAACTATGAACTGCAGAACTGTCCAACCCAGGAACAGATTGCAGAAATAGAAAACAAGATAAATGAACTCATTGCACAGGACCTGCCGGTAACTTATGAATTCGTCACGCAGGAGGATGTGCCTGAAGGCATCAAGCTGGACAGACTGCCGGAGAACGCGAGCGACACGGTGAGAATAGTAAGAATCGGCGACTACGACGCTTGTACCTGCATCGGAGCCCATGTAAAATCTACTTCAGAGATATTATCATTCAAGATTACGAGCACAAGCTGGAACGACGGAACGTTCAGAATAGTCTTCAAAGTAGGAGCGAAATAGCCAACTCAGGACAGAATGGCATTAAGCGTCTCATTCTCAGACATTATGTCCGCAAATCAGACACACATATCCTCCTTTTAGCATTGGCACGACTATTGCATTATCTATAGTGAACGCGGAAAGCTAAATAGAGCATCCGACAGCAGAACTTCGGGCTCATAAAACATAAACCGCATTCACAAACAATGATTAGAAAACAATTTTAAATGGAGGAAATAATTATGATGCCTACTAGAAAAAACAACGGTTGGATACCTGACATTTTCAATGATTTCTTTGACACAGAGTGGATGCCAAAAGCTAAAGCTACAGCTCCTGCAATCAATGTCATCGAAGACGAAAAGAAATATACAGTTGAAGTTGCGGCTCCAGGAATGTGCAAGGAAGACTTCGACATTCAGATAAACGAGAACAACGACCTTGTCATCAAGATGGAGAAGAAGACATCAAGCGAAACCGGCAACAAGGAAGAAGAGAAATGCAACTGCAGATACCTGCGTCGCGAATTCTCTTATACAAAGTTCCAGCAGACGCTGATTTTGCCAGAGGACGTAGACAAGGAGATGATCAACGCAAAAGTTGAGAACGGAGTTCTTACAATCGATCTTCCTAAGATTGTCATAAAGGAAGAGCCAAAGACTTCAAGACAGATCAACATCATGTAATGATGTTTCATAGCACTATTAGTTTCTCTTATGTCAAAGGGGGCATGCTCGTTCGGAGCATGCCCCCTTTTCGTATTAAAGCAAGATTGATTACATTCAAAAACCAATGCATACCCAAAGTTGATTGAAGGCTTTTTCTTAATAACATCATCGTTTGCATATATTTTGCAAACCTGAGATATAAAAAACAGCAACATTGTCTGCCAGCGCGAGCACTCAGAGAAAAAATTACGAGGGCACGGAAAAAAATTTGCAGGCGCTCGCAAATATCTCCACAGTACTACAGGAATGTATTAATGTAACAGACTTGACGATGAGTTATACTTGAATAACGGCAAATACAGACACACAAAAAAAACAGCAGGATGTTCACACACTCTGCTTTTTTTTTACCAATGCAAACACTTTCACAACTCAATGGAAGTGGGCACCGGCCAATACTATGAAAAACTAACTCTGAAAAAATTACTTTATCTGAATGCAAAATTATAATTAATTTCCAATGTGGCATCATTTATACGCAATAAAATTACTGTTATTAAGAAAAAAAAGCCTTTTTGAAACAAATCAGAATCAAAATTACAATAATTATAACAAACAGACACATCTTGCAAGCTTTTCCAGAGGACAAAACAGGTAAATACGGCAAAACAAACTTATCGGGGAAAACCGTAAACCAATGGAAAAAAGGGAAAATAAATTGGGATATATTTATACACGAAAAAAGGATGCAATCCGATAAGGATGCATCCTTTTTCTATATTCACCACTTCGATTTCAAAGAGTGACCTGCATAGGATTCAAACCTATAACCTTTTGATCCGTAGTCAAATGCTCTATTCAGTTGAGCTAGCAGGCCAAGCCTTTGTTGTTTTCGGGTGCAAATGTACGGCATTTTATCTAGAATAGCAAGAATATTGCGATATTTAACGCTAAAAAAATCGCAATATTCTCAAAAATGCGGTTTTCGACTAGCAATTGAAGCTATTTTTCAACGGAAATTACAGATTCGGCGTTCATATACATGCACCTTGTCCAGTGTACAACGTACTGTTTCGCCATCTTTCCAATCCGGCATAGCCTCACTTTGAAGGTATATCGGAGCATTTTTCTGCAGAGGCAGAACTTCAAGAATATACTTATCGGCAGGATAATCCTTCACTCCCACTTCGAAAACATTGCCATTATAGAAATTGTCTGTAACAAATTTTCCATCGGCATAGAAACGTGCCACATCGCCGACATACGGAATGTGTATCAGCAAATCTTTGCCTCTCATTTCGTCAGGTATATATATTTCCCATCTTGCGGCCGAAGCGAAATCAGAATCGGCAGGTGCTTCTGCAACGCCTCGTGCACCTTTTACTATATGTCTCGGCTCACCGGCACCATGCACCAATGAAACCTTGGCTTCGACCTCTGTACATTCTGTACTGAATTCAACAGTCTTCATTGCACCATTTCGTGAAGCCTTGAGCCCGTTGCGCTTGCAGAGTTCATCAATAAATTCCGGCGAAGCAGTCATACTGCATTTTTCAAGTCCAGTGGCCTCTACAGAGATAGAATCTCCATCAGCATATACAGGTACACTGCATACAACCAGATGTTCCTTTCCGTTATATCTGACTCTGTATGCATTCATTGCATCGGATGAGGAAATGACAAATATCTGATGCTTGACACCATTGTCGGTCCACTCAACCACAGGTGAAAAGCCAGGCTTAATATTACGATAAACCTTTCGTGCACCTTCGTTTGACAGACACATCTCAGCATCCACACCCTCTATATTAAAGAAATAAGTGCGTTCGCAGTTGCCGTCGACGATACGTGCAAGAGGCTGCACAGTAGCGTATTCCACCACCCTGTCACCTATTTCAAGTCCGTAAGGCATTATGCCTACAGCATCTGTAGGAATCGTGATAGGCGATGATGGAAAATCAACGACTCCTGGTATTCGGAACGTTATGTTCTGCTTGTCAGAAAGTTTCTGCAGTCGGTGATGGTTATTGAAGAAGACGAATCCAGACTTTCCGTTTCCTCTCCAGCTCCAGCGCAGCAGACTGTCCTCGCGCGCATCCTGAACATATGGAAGCGAAGGTTTCATGCCTGCAAGTGCTCCTCCGAAATCATCGAGAAACATGTGAAGAGCCTTCAACATGAAGAACTGTCCGTTGAACTGTCCGAATTCACGCAAAGGTGCCTGAAAATCATAAGTCATGCACGGAAGATCGTTGTGGTTGGTAAATCGGCCCTTCTGTGATTCATTGAGATAAGAATGTACTCCCACTGGATTAGTACCTCCGTGGTACATATAATATCCAGGCATATTGCTACCGGAACCAACTTTCACAACAGCTACAGAATAGATATCGCGCGGATCAATCTTTATACGTCTATGATAGCTAGGCATCATTCCTCCGCCAAGTTCACATGTGAAAAACGGATATTTAAGGTCTGCACGGTTGTCCTCACCCGGCTGCGGAGGAAGCTGTTCGGTTGCAATTACTGTGGAATTACGGAAAGAGCGGAACACAAATACATCCTTGTAATTGCCAGGCATGTCCTTGAGCGAACGATCCCAGAAACCGTCGCAATAGTCGCCGTAGAGAGGCAGTATCTCACCGAACTTTGCAGGTGAAGTCAACTGCGGCCATCCGGTACGGGTATATAGAGGAACATCGAAACCTGCTTCAATGGCCATACTTTTCAGTGTTGCCAGATGTTCCCACTTTCCTCGATATTCATTTTCAAGCTGCACACCGACAATCGGTCCGCCGTCCTTCCACATGAGTCCCTTGACCTGCTCTCCTATTTGGCCGTACCATTTTTTTACTTCCGACAAATAAGCTCCGTCCTGTCCTCTTAGACGTTTATTGCCATACTTCTCGATCAGCCAATCAGGCAAACCGCCTTCTCGGCATTCGCCGTGTGCCCACGGACCAAGGCGCAGAACGCACATCAATCCAGCCTTGCCGCACTCTTCAACGAAACGTCTCAGATTGCGGCGTCCTTCCCACATATAGACGCCTTCTTCCTCCTCGTGATGGTTCCAAAATACGTATGTGGCGACAATATCTATGCCTCCGGCCTTCATTTTGAGAAGTTCGCGGTGCCAATCCGATTCATCGAAACGTGAATAATGGAATTCTCCCATAACAGGAACAACAGGTTTGCCCCCAATTAGCATTGATACAGAATCGGCGCAGATTGTAACTCCCTCGGGATTCGCCGAAGTTCCCATGTGGAATTCAGATTGTGCTGTAAGCTTTCCAGAAACGGCAAGAGCCACGGAAAGCAGCATACAGATTTTCTTCATAAGTTGTTGTTATAATTTAGTAAGTTATAGGTTATAGATGTTTTTCATCTGAAAGTTAATGTTGTGGGAAACAAAATTAGGAAAAGTTTCGGACTCTACGAACATACACAAGAAAAAGCCTGCATAATGACAGCTGAGCTGAACATTTTTTAGCTAGAAACCGCTTATATGTTAAAAAATCATGATGCAATAAACCTTTTGGCATATTTATCGCTCTTACAAATGTAAACAACGAAAACCAATAGATTAAAAACCTAACAAACGAATTGCATTATGAAATCTAGAACATTTTTAATTTCAGCGATACTGCTGTGTGTTGCTTTATGCGGAAACGTATCAGCTCAGAACAATAAGAACAAGAAAGATGCTCCAAAAGCAGACAGAACAGAAATGATGATCAAGGGCATGCAGAACAGACTTATGCTCGACGACGCGACATCCGAGAAGTTTTCATCTGTCTACAAGGAATACCTCCAGGCTCTGAAAGACTGCCGTAAAAAGGAAGCAAAGAAAAAAGCAAGTACAGACAGCGAAATAATGGACAACATAAAAGCTGGATTCGAGACTCAGAAGAAGATTGCAGAGACCAAGGAAAAGTATTTCAACAAGATGAAATCGTTCCTCAATGCAAAACAGCTGGAAATTGTTTTCTGCAAAAACAACAAATGTCCAGGATTTGCAAAAATAAGAAAGCCTAAATGCCAATTCGGACATAACGGCAGATTCTTCGGATGTCCAAACGGTCCAAAGAATTTTTGTCCGAATGCAGGAAACTGTCCTAAGAGACCGCAGGTATGCCCAAAAGCATCCAAAGGATGCCCTAACGCACCTCAGGTATGTCCAAATGCGCCTCAGCCTGCATCAGAAACATCGCAACTATAACATTGAACTTATTTAATAGTTCAAACCAGTCTACATAATGTGTTTTTCATAATTTTACGGCCCCGCAGACACTCCACCACGTCTGCGGGGCCATATCTTTTCATACCCCCGTGCACTCACTTCGGCTAATTATAGTATCTTTGCACAATAGGTTTCTATATATAAATAGGTAATGGAAGATTGCATCAGAATAAAGGGAGCACGCGTCAATAATCTGAAGAACATTGACGTCAGCATTCCAAGAAACAAATTTGTGGTTATTACAGGTGTCAGCGGTTCGGGCAAATCATCGCTGGCTTTCGACACACTTTATGCAGAAGGCCAACGCAGATACGTAGAAAGTCTTTCCGCCTATGCGCGGCAGTTCATGGGACGTATGAGCAAACCCGAATGCGACTTCATACAGGGTATACCGCCTGCGATAGCCATCGAACAGAAGGTCAACAGCCGCAATCCTAGATCTACAGTAGGAACATCAACTGAAATTTACGACTATCTGCGCATGCTTTATGCCAGAGCTGGACATACGTATTCGCCTATAAGCGGTGACGAAGTAAAGAAAAACTCTACTGAAGATATCGTAGAATGTATGCTTGCACACGAAAAAGGCATGCGATTCACGGTGCTCGCACCATTTCTTGTACACGGCGAGCGCACTCCGCGCGAACAGCTGGAAATGTATCTGAAGGAAGGATTCAACCGTATCGAGTTAGACGGAGAAATGATCAGACTGGACGATTTTCTGGCACAGGAGACAGAAGCGGAAGGACATACGATACATCTGCTAATCGACCGCATGAGCGTAAGCGACGAGAAGCAGACCATAAGCAGACTTGTAGACTCTGCGGAAACAGCCATGTATGAAGGCAACGGCAGATGTATGCTACGTTTCTTACCGTCGGGCGAACTTAAAGAATTCTCCACCAAGTTCGAAGCAGACGGAATTGAATTTGAAGAACCGTCCGACCAGATGTTCTCTTTCAATTCACCAGTAGGTGCATGCCCGGAGTGCGAAGGCTTCGGCAAGGTTGTCGGCATAGACGAGAGTCTGGTTGTACCGAACACTGCCCTGAGCGTTTACGACGGTGCCGTAGTATGTTGGCGCGGTGAAAAAATGGGCGAATGGAAGAATGAATTCGTAAGGCGCGCTTCAAAATACAATTTTCCAATCTTCACTCCTTATCACGAACTTACCGCCGAACAGAAAGATCTCTTGTGGCACGGTGTGCCGGGAGAATCAAAAATGGAATCTGTCAGCATTGACCGCTTTTTCGGCATGCTTCAGGAAAACCAATACAAGATTCAGTACCGCGTAATGCTGGCACGCTACAGAGGTAAGACAAAATGTCCGGCATGCCACGGAACAAGACTGAAAAAAGAAGCAACATACGTAAAAGTGGGCGGAAAAGCTATAACAGAACTTGTAGACATGCCAATATATGAGCTTCAGGATTTTTTCAGAACCCTGAAACTCAATGAGCATGATGCAAAAGTCAGCAAACGCATCCTTACTGAAATAAGAAACCGCCTCAAGTTCATGACTGAAGTCGGTTTGGGGTATCTCACCCTCAACCGACCTAGCAACACACTTTCCGGCGGAGAAAGCCAGCGCATAAATCTTGCAACAAGCTTGGGAAGCAGCCTTGTAGGTTCGCTGTACATTCTTGACGAACCAAGCATCGGTCTCCACAGCCGAGACACCCAGAAACTCATACACGTATTGCGCGAGCTCAAAGATATAGGCAATACGGTAGTTGTCGTTGAGCATGATGAAGAAATCATACGTGCAGCAGACTACATCATCGATGTCGGACGCAACGCCGGTTCACTTGGAGGCAACATCGTCTATGAAGGTGACATGAAAGACCTGCGTCCAGGCTCGGAGAGCCACACTGTACGCTATCTTCTCGGCGAAGAGCGCATCGAAATACCTCAAAGCAGACGAAGCTGGAACAGATTCATTGAAGTCAAGGGAGCACGCGAAAACAATCTCAAGGGAATAGACGTACGATTCCCGCTCAACGTAATGACCGTTGTTACAGGTGTCAGCGGCAGCGGTAAGTCAACATTGGTTCGCACCATCCTTTACAGAGCCTTGAAAAGAAATCTCGACGAGACATGCGACCGCCCAGGCGAATATATGTCCATCGAAGGTGATACTTCTGCAATCAAGGCTGTCGAGTTTGTAGACCAGAACCCGATTGGAACATCTTCACGAAGCAACCCTGTCACATACGTTAAAGCTTATGACGAGATAAGAAAGCTCATGGCCGACCAGCCTCTGTCACGGCAGATGGGCTACACTCCTGCTTATTTTTCATTCAACACTCCCGGAGGCCGATGCGAAGAATGCAAGGGCGAAGGAACAACAACAGTGGAGATGCAGTTCATGGCCGATCTTGTTCTTACATGCGAATCATGCCACGGCAAACGCTTCAAGAACGAGATTCTTGAGGTCAAGTATGAAGGCAAAAACATATGCGACATTCTGGACATGACCATAGACGAAGCTATAGATTTCTTCAAGGAGCATGGCCAGAAAAAGATTGTAGCCAAACTCAGCCCGCTTCAGGAAGTCGGACTTGGATACATACATCTCGGACAGACATCATCTACGCTGTCTGGAGGCGAAAACCAGCGAGTCAAGCTGGCATACTACCTCAGTCAGGAAAAATCTGTGCCGACAATGTTCATATTCGACGAACCGACCACAGGACTTCACTTCCACGACATAAGAAAACTGCTCCACGCGTTCGATGCTCTTATTGCACGCGGACACACCATAATAATAATAGAACACAATATGGATGTCATAAAATGTGCAGACCACATCATAGATCTTGGTCCTGAAGGAGGTTCCATGGGAGGATATATCGTTGCCACCGGAACGCCTGAAGAAGTTGCAGAATGCGCAAACAGCTACACCGGCCAATATCTTAAAGAAAAATTGCAGGAGACGAATAACTTAGGATAAATCAACACAGAAACAAGTATATGAAAAAGAAACTAATCTTATCAGCTATGCTTTTGTCTGCATTGTTCTCAGCAAAAGCACAGGACTTCAATACATATTTTGATGACGCATCGCTGCGCCTTGACTACATTTTCGCCGGCAATGCCGATTCACAGTCAATCTACCTCAAAGACGTAAGCAGAACATCATCGTGGGCTGGACGCAGAACAAACCTGTCAAAGCTTCTGCTCAAAGGCAACGGACTGATAACAGTCACAGACGATTCAACTGGAACTGTAATATACACAAACTCCTTTTCCACACTTTTCCAGGAATGGCAGTCGACAGAGGAAGCAACACGTGTAAACAAGGCCTTCGACAACTGCTGGCTCATACCTGCACCAAAGCGCAAAGCCAAGGTAACAGTGAGCATAACAAACATGCACAACCGCTCAGTGACAACAATGTCGCACACAATAGACCCGTCAGACATTCTCATCCGCCCTATCAAGGACAACGGAATACCTAGACGCGAAATCATGCACGGAGGTCCATCAGACAAGTGCATCGATATTGCAATTGTAGCAGAGGGATACACAGCCGATGAACAGGAAAAGTTTTTCGAAGAAGCAAAACGTGCCGCAGAAGCAATCTTCAGCCACGAACCGTTCGCTTCCCGAAAAGCCGATTTCAATGTGATTGCAGTTGCATCTCCTTCCGGCGATTCAGGACCATGCATTCCACGCGAAGAAAAATGGAAGCAAAGCGCTGTACGCAGCCATTACGACACATTCTACACCGACCGTTATCTGATGACGTCTGAAATGACACGCGTAGCCGACATTCTCGGCGATACTCCATACGAACATGTCATTGTACTCGTCAACTCACCTACGTACGGAGGTGGAGGCATATACAATCAGATAACGCTTTCAACTACCCGTCATGCCACATTCCGTCAGGTATTGGTACACGAATTCGGCCATGCCTTTGGAGGTCTCGGAGATGAATATTACTATGACGACCAATACACAACGATGTATCCAGCAGGCGTAGAGCCATGGGAACCAAATCTTACAACTCTCACTGACTTTGCTTCAAAATGGCAAGACATGCTGCCAGAAGGCACACCTATACCAACAAAACCTGACGGCAAGGACGTTACAACTAAAGTTGGTGTATACGAAGGCGGAGGCTATCAATCCAAAGGTGTATACCGCCCAGTACAGGAGTGCCGAATGAAAATCAACGAGGTTGAAGATTTCTGTCCGGTATGCACACGTGCAATACTGCGAACAATAGATTTCTATACTGGCAAATAAACGTTCTATAATAAGGATATGTGAAATCTCGCAGAATAATAATACTTCACATATCACATTATCTTAATATTGCACGCAAAGCAATATTATCCCAACAAACATTAATAATAAAAGGCAAAGCAGATGCGGCTTCAAAACAAAAGGAAGCCGCATCTGCTTTTTACATAAGAAAAAGGAAGAACTTACATACAGCTATGCGTCCCGACATATTGCAGAATTCGGCACATAAACATCAGATGCAACATAATTGCAACGCGTTTTTTACGTCCTTGAAATAAAAGAAATTAGCCTTCATCGAATACAAGAAAATGCAGCAATTGTGAAAATCAAATGTATTGAATACGAATCACAATTGAAACATCTTCTTTTGAACTTTGCCGCAGAAAACGAAAAGAGAAGTAAAAAGATGAAGGTCAAAAGAAGATCAGGAAAAGCCTTGCTTCCGGCTCTATTAGCTATCGCGCCAACAGTTGCATCAGCCGGAATAGTAAAAGGAAAAATTATCGACAAAAACACCGGCGAGCCCCTGCCTGGAGTAACAGTTCAAGTAGTAGGCACTGACAAAGGTGCTATTTCAGATATGGATGGACAATACACCATCGATCTCAGCGAAGGACAATACACTCTCAAAATCACATACGTCGGATACAGCGAAATAAACATAAATGAAGTAAAAGTCGGTTCATCTCCGCTTACAATGGATTTCGCAATGACCGACGACGCACTCCAGATTGCCGAAGTCGGCGTCACTGCAAGAAAAAACCTCGAAAGCGAAAGAATTCTGGCGATGGAGCGAATGAACGCAACAGCCGCCATAGAAAATCTCGGAGCAAAAGAGATGAGCATAAAAGGTATCAGTGACGTACAGGAAGGTGTAACCAAACTGACCGGTATATCTATCGCAGATGCAGGACAGCTCATCGTACGCGGATTGGGCGACAGATACAGCACAACAACACTGAACGGTCTGCCAATTGCATCACCTAATCCGGACAACAAATTGATTCCTCTCGACCTGTTTCCTGCAAGTACTGTAAGAAACATCACGGTCAGCAAAGTCTACGAAGCCGATGTGTTTGCCGACTACTCAGGAGCACATATCGACATCAGCACAAAGGAAAACACAGGCGATGACTTCTTCAACATAAGCATAAACACAGGAGGCAAATTCAACACTCTGTTTCAGGATTTCTACACGATGGACAGAAAAGGGACTTTGCTCTGCACGCCTCAATTGGGTTCAAGCCTGTGGAACATGCCTCAGACAGATTTCGAAGGATACGTAAAATCTAAAAATCCATTCAACACATCTTTCCAGGTAAGCAACCACACAAGCATACCAGAACTAGGAGGAAACATTGCTTTTGCCAAGAGCTGGCGCATAGGCACGCAGACACTCAGCCTCATGGCTGCAGGAAGCATGAGCAACAATTACCAGACTGTCAACGATGGATATGCACGTACACTTGAGGCTGGAGGATATGTCAAGAACCGCTTCGACTATGACAGCTACTCGCAGGAACTCAAAAGCGCGGCACTCATCAATGCTGGATACACTCTCAGGAAAGCAGATCGCATCGGATACACATTCTTCTATGCACGCAACGCTGTAGACACATACATGAGACGCGAAGGATACGATTACGAGCGCAACCAGCTGGTCGGCATAAACGATGTCATGCACGTATATTCACTTATGAACCATCAGCTCCACGGACACCACGAAATAGGCAACCAATGGAGTATTGACTGGAACGGTTCATACAGTTCTACTGGAAGCGACGAACCTGACCGCCGACAGCTGATGTTCGAGAAGACCGACAACGGACTCGAATTCTTCACCCTCAACCGACAGGAAAACATGCGCTACTTCGGTGAACTCGATGAAAAGGAATGGGTAGGCGATGTCAGAGGTGCATACAAATTCGGAGAAAAAAACAAAGTAAGATTCGGAGCAGCACTCAAGGACAAGAAACGCGACTACCGCTCTACCAGATTCTATTACAATCTAAACAGCTTCGGAAACACCGTCATTGAGAACATCTACGACACCGAAGATCTTGTAAACTACGACGCCATTGCCGACGGTAGAATCGGAATAACACACGACACTCAGCCGAAGAACAACTACTGGGCAGGACACCGCATCTGGGCAGGATTTGCAGATGCCGAATACTACCCTATCGAGAAAATGCTCGTCAGCCTGGGATTAAGATACGAGCACAGCAGCCAATGGGTAGACTACTACACAGACGGAGGCGAAGCGTGCCACGGCACAATCGACGGCGACGACTTGTTCCCTGCACTCAACATGAAATATTCGCTTGACAAGTCAAACAGTCTGAGATTCGCATTCTCAAGAACAGTAACTCGCCCGTCATTCATCGAAATGGCTCCATTCCTCTATCAGGAATCATACGGATCAACTCAGATACGAGGTAATGCAGATCTGAGAAACGGATACAACTACAATTTCGACCTCAAGTACGAATTTTTCGAGAAAGACAACCCGAACAACATGTTTGCAGTAACAGGTTATGCAAAAATACTCCAGGACCCTATCGAACGTACACAGGACATATCAGGCGGTGCAGCAGTACACTCATTCCACAATGCAGACACAGGTGTCGCAGCCGGAGTTGAAATCGAAGCACGACGCGAACTTCTCCCATGCCTCAAAGCCGGAATAAACGCATCGTTCATGTACACCAACGTAACACTGCCGGAGAACAGCGGTTCATATACAAACTCGGAACGTTCACTTCAGGGAGCATCTCCTTACCTTGTAAACGCCGACGTAGTCTACACTCCTAAGCTGTCAGGCAATGCAGGCTTGAGCATGGCACTCCTCTACAACCTCCAGGGACCTCGCATACATGCAGTCGGCATATCAGGTCTCGGCGATGTGATGCAGGAACCCGTACACACTCTCGACTTCAACGCAACATACAATTTCAACTCTCACTTCTCCATCAAGCTTCAGGCAAAAGACATACTCAATCAGGACATCGTGTTCAAGCAGGAGATAAGCGACGGCTCGAAGATGGAAGTGGAAAGATACAGAAAGGGAGCTGAATTTGAAATAGGAATAACTTATAAACTATAAATCAAACAAACATTTTTCAAACACAAAAAAAAGAAAAGTATGAGAACATCTGATTTGAAATTTATGCCGATGGTGGCTCTTATGTCAATGGCAGTCATGACTTCATGCAGCGACGATGACAACAACGGAGGCAATGGTGGAAACGGCGACGGAAGCGGCGACAACAAATACTCTCAGGAGCTCTTCTTGAGCGAAGCGAACAAGAATGCTGTCGACTACGACTTCAGCAACACATTTGCAAACTTCTGGGTTGGAACCATCGACGGCGGTTCAGATCTTTCAAGCAAAGATGCATTCTTCGTTTCTGCTCCATACAAAGGTGCTGTACAGGCTTCATCAATATGGACAGACGGATGGACACTGACAAACCAGATCGGCGGCGACAACAAGCCAGAACAGGAAGCAGTAGAAACTCTCAACGGAACACTTTCGTCAGGCACAAAGGTTCTTGAGGCAAACAAGAAATACAAGCTCAGCGGAAGCTACACTGTCAAGGCTGGTGCTACACTGAAAATCGAAGAAGGTGTAACACTCGTATCAATCGACGACAACGTGGTTGACTACATTCTCGTAGAGCAGGGCGGTAAGATTGAAGCTGAAGGAACAGCTCAGAACCCAATCGTCATGACATCCGAAAGAACAGAACCGGGCGCATGGGGTGGCGTACACATCTGCGGAAAGGCTCACACAAATGTAGAGAACGGCACAGGTAAGTCTGAAATCGGAAATGCAAGCTACGGCGGAAATGTTGAGAACGACAATTCAGGTATCTTGAGATACATCCGTATTGAGTATGCAGGATATGCATTCGACGAAGAACACGAAGCCAACGGATTCACATTCTACGGCGTGGGCAACGGTACTACAATCGACCACTTGCAGGCATACAGAGGTTCTGACGACGGTTTCGAATGGTTCGGAGGTTCTGCAGACGTAAGATATATCGTTTCAACAAGCAACAGCGATGACTCATTCGACTGGACAGAAGGATGGAACGGAAGAGGCCAGTTCCTCGTTGCATACCAGGAAGCACAGAGCACACTCAATCAGGACTGCGACTGCTTGATGGAATGCGACAACAACGGAAACAACTTCGATGCATCACCAGTAGCTCATCCGGTTCTTGCAAACGTAACACTCATCGGCAACGGCGGTGCTAAGCAGGGTATACGTCTTCGTGCCGGTACTCAGATCGAGCTCTACAACGCTCTCGTTACAGGCAAGGGCAAATGTCTGACAACAGAAACTTCTCAGACTGAAAAGGCACTCGTAAACGGCACATCTGTTCTCAACAACGTATATATCGCAACAAGTGTTGAGTGCAACGGCGATGAATAAAATACTATAGAAAGAATACACACAAAAAAACAGGATTGCGCAACTTGCGTCAATCCGAGAATCAAGAAAGCGGCATGCATGGATTCAACCTCCTGCATGCCGCTTCTTTTTTATCTTCATACAAACCTATTTGAGTTCTGAAATGTCTGCACGTACACCAAGCTTTTCGGAAAACAATTGTGCGACATCTGCCGTCGAAACAATGTCATCCCAGAATTCACCGACTACCACTCCTGCCTGCGCCTGTACATTCCACAATGACGAAGGTCTGAAATTTACAATTACAGCACAACCTGAAGGATAAAGAAACAAATACGTTTTACATTCTTCAAGACCGTAAAACAAGAATGAATCATCAACAAAAAGCAATGACGCGGCAGCCAAAGCCGTGGAACCGGACATGGCATTCAACCGTGAAGGCAAAGCCAGCATCATACGTTCTCTTACGTGCCGGCGAATATCAGAAGAAGCTCTGGAAAACTTTTTCATGTCATCAAATTTCATGTTTTCCATAACATAAACAGACCTCGGCGAAGATTCAAGTCTGCCAGCCATATCGCTTACGCATCTATTTATTTCTGACGATGCAGAACAATATTCCACATATTCCTTGCTTGATGCCAGATTACGCATCTTGTCAATCATGCTACTCCCCTTCTCTAAAAGCAAATCGCCGTCGTCAGCAATGACAATTGCTGTCGGATCATCAGCACACCCTATTACATTCTGCGCTGAAACGTCTGCTGACAAAAACAGATTAAACAACATGCACAATGCCAACATACAAAAACTATTGGACACGCGGATTGAGAAACTTTTCATAATACATAAGATTTAATAGAGGCAAAAATAAATAAAAGCGCCATATCGGCACACACAATCCAAAATCTTAACATAAATATAGAGTCATCAGAAACGTTTGAAACTAATATGCTATATTTGAAACACATCTCTACATTATATATTATTAAAATGAAATATCATCATAGTTGAAAATGGAAATGAATAAACTAGAAGAACATGCCAAAACGTGGCAAAAACTGACAGGCAGTCATCTAAAAATCATAGCAATCATTACAATGACCATAGATCATATTGCATTATTCTTATTACCGAATGCAGAATGGGCAAACATAGGACTGTTCACATTTGGAAAACACGAAATAAACACCTTTATCATTCTACGTTGCATCGGGCGAATGGCATTCCCAATTTTCGCATTCCTAATAGTAGAAGGATTTAACCATACCCACAATAGAATGAAATACGGCATTAACCTTCTTACATTCGCGATATTGTCTGAAATACCATGGAATCTAGTACGTTCCGGATCGTTATTTTACCCTACACAGAATGTATTTTTTACTCTTTTTCTTGGATATCTTGGATTATGCGCAATAGACTACTTCAAGACAGAGAAAATCAAACTATGTGCAATGCTCGTTTTTCTGCTTTCATTATCTGTATTACTAAAGTCCGACTTTGGTTGCAGCGGGTACGGATTTATTATTATGTTATATGCACTCCAATCAAACCGTGTAATAATGGCCACAATAGGAAGTTGCATGCTGTCAAGCAGATGGATTGCAGGCATAGCATTTATACCAATACTCATGTACAACGGTAAACGCGGATTCATCAAAGGCAATATTCTCAAATACGCATTTTATATTTTTTACCCCGCACACTTATTGATAATATACTTTATCAAGCAGTATGCAATGTAATATCAGAATCTGCAAGGGCTCAAGATTATATCTGCGG
>OKRU01000664.1_pt1 | contig 34591 bp, 38 predicted proteins | sample 1601131 | NCBI WGS metagenome assembly OKRU01 (sample SAMEA3541558, study PRJEB24748) | human gut metagenome | biome: human gut; feature: human-associated habitat; material: faeces | place: China | collected 2012
CCTTGTTTGAGTGAAAATGTGTATAGCACACCGCCTGCTTCTTCAAACCTCCTCGCAAGGCATACAGCCTTACTTCGTCGGCTTTCATCGCATTCGGCGCGCTTTACCCATTTTCCCTTTTCAAACCGGTTTTTAGAGGTTCCCATAAAAAGCAGCACCGGAAACACATTGTCCGGTGCTGCTTTTTATTCTCATGGAACTACATGAATTTGTTACTGCTTTTCGCCGTTTATCTGCGGGATCCAGCCGCAGATAAACGGGCAGACGTCAAGCCTGCCCGTAATTTATCTCGCGATACGAATTACCTTACTTCTACGACCGCCTTCAGCGCTGCCGCTGCATCCAGCGCGTTGACTTCTCCGTCGCCGTTAAAGTCGCACACAGCCGCGTTCGCAGACTTCGCCTTGTCTACTATCTCCTTGAGAATCGCGGAGGCGTCGAGGGCGCTGAGTACGCCGTCGTTATCTGCGTCGCCGGGGAGGTCGCTGAATTCGCAAACCATAACAACGTACTCGCCAGCCGCGTCAGCCCCGGGAATCACCGCAGTGCCGTCCGCGCCGACCTTTACGCAGCGCTGAAATTCCAGAACGCCGCTGTTCAGCTTGTATACGTTCGCGAACTGACCCGCGAACTCCTTGCGGAACGTTAGCTTCATCTCTGCCGGAACCTTTGTGCCACTGACCTTGAGGTCAACTCCGAACACGCCGCGAAGAGCGCTGGAGTCAGCATTGCCCGGGAAAGCCGCAAGCTCAGCCGCAGAAACCGTGCCGATCTTGTCGCCGCGTACTACCCAGCTCTTTGCACTGTCAATGACGAACTCAACAGTGAGCTTTCCGTCTTTTATCGCGCTGATAACTGCTGCGGGCAGGGTGGTCTTGCCGTTCAGCGAGATCTTCGCGGAGCTGTTTTCCGGAAGCTTGCTCAGATAATTACCGATGTCGTTCCAGCTCATCGGCTTGCCGTCCATAGTCGGAGTGCTCTCCGCCGTCTTGTCAGAGTCAGTGGAATATCTGTGGCTTCCGCCGGAGGGACCTCCTGTAGAGCCTCCTGTAGAGCCTCCTGTAGAACCTCCGGACTTCTTCTCAAACTTCGCCGTGATGGTCCAGTCAGCGAGCTGCTTCATTGTTATAACACAGGTGCCGTCAGAACCGACATTCAGCTTAGAGCCGTCCTGCGCCGCAGATACGAACTTGTATCCGTCGTCGGGAACAAACCTGAGCGTCACCGTGTCGTTTGTCGCCAGTGTGTAGACGCTGGTGCCGTCTGCCAGGGTGTTAACGCCCCTGCCGCCGTCCAAAGTTCCGGTGAACTCCACCTTGCCGTGCTCCGGCTTGGGTATCCTGAGGGTCGCAACGTCGGTGTACTTGAACACGAACTTGTTTTCTGCTCCGCTGATCGTTGTAACCTTGTAGTTCCAGCCATTATCGTCCGCCGTGTACGGCTCTACAGGCGTGCCGTTGAAGTCAGCGCCGACAAGGAGCTTCCCTTTGGAGTACGGAGCGGTTATCGTGTACTCCACGCCGAGGTAGCCCATACCGGATGGGTCTCTGTCGCCCTTTATTGTGGGCTGAGGACCGTTGACCGAAATTGCGTTGAACTTGCACAGCTCGCGCACCGGGGCGGTTATCACAGTGTCTCCCTCAACAAAGAGGTAGTCCAGCTTATAGAGATTGATCCCTTGTTCTGAGCTGTAGCGCGGCTCTTTTCCGCAGATGTCGCTTACGCCGTAGTCCTTGGCGGAGATCGTTATTTCTATTGATTTGCCGTTCAGGAAGCTGGTCGGGAATTCATTTGTTGCGCTGTCAAGGCTCCAGGTTTTGTCGCTCACATCGTCGTAGGCGATAACGCTGTTGATCTTTCCCGCCTTCACTGCGCTGATAAGCTCGTCCGAGATACTCAGAGTGCTGTACTGCTTCTTGTCTGACTCGGAATACCAGATATACACGCCCTTGTCGCTTTCCGGTAAGATAGTATAGAGCGCGTCAATAGATGGACCTATCGGCTCGCAGTCCGTATCCGAATCACCGTAAGCTACGTATGTTAGCTCGCAGTTTTTCGGCAGGAGGGACAGCTTGAACTTATACCCCTCCGGGATCTTCTCCGGGATCAGGTAGTATAACTTGGAATCCTTAGTATATGGGATCTCTGCGTCGTTTAATTTAAGGGACATATCGACATGGTTCAGCAGGTCGTCCGCGTTATTTAAGCTTGGGTTGACTATTTCAAGCTTGTTGGTCTTTAACGATTCGCCGATAATTAAGTGAAGTCTCTTTGTCTCCCCGGTGCCGAACTTGCACTTTGTGTCAGAGAAGTCAATGTAAACGTCTGTATTCCAGTACTGATCCTTGTTCGGTACGGTGACGTTAAGGTACCAGAGATCGTCAAGCCCGATAGATAAACCGATTTTGTAACCTTTTAAGTCCAGCGACTCGGCGTTAACGAGGACCCATTCATATTCGTTGATGTTTGTGCTCATCAGGTCGGAAAGCTCTATCGAATAGGTCTTGCCGCCGAGGGTCTTGTAATTGCCGCTTTCCTTGTCGGACAACGCTTCCTCGTAAATATACTTGCCGTAGTCCGCCGTCCAGAAGGTATTTGTGATGAGTTCCATGCGCGCGGAGTCGTCCGCGGGTCTCAGGTAGCTGGTTTTATTTTCGTAGCTTTCGCCAATTTTGATTTCGCTGTTGCCGCCGCCGTATGTAACGTTGCTGACATCAGCGATATTCGCAATATAGTTTCCATATCCGGAACGGGAAGCGAAATACGAGCCGGGGATATCAATGTTAACGCCCCTGCTTATATTGTAGGTATCGCAGTTTACTACGTTCTTTCCCTTCCATTCGTCGCCGGCGTAGAAATAGCATTCCTGAAGCCTGAGGTTTTTATTCGTTTCAATGGCGTATTCATGGCTTTCAACGGATTCCGGGTCGGTTTTGAGGTTGAGGTTCTCGACTGTAACGTCTAATCCGGAGGATATTCCCGCACTGCCGAATGTCAGCGTGTGCCTGTCTTTGTTTTCGCTCACGCCCTTAAGGGTGATTGAGCCCTCGGAGTATATGCAGTTGACCTTGGATTCAAGCAGGACGTCGGCATGGAAAATCACGGTGCTGCCCGCCGGGAGCTTTATCGCGTAATTATCGGTGGTATAGAGATCGAAATTGTTCAGTATCTCAAGGGTATTAGGCTGGATATCGCCCTCGCCCTTTCCGTACCACTTCCAGTCCCTGGCGGTAATATTCCAGTCGACATCGTTATTAGGACTAAAATATTTTTTTTCGCCTTTCTCATTGTAATATCCCCAGGATTTCCCCGTAGGGGTGAAATTCATGCCGTCTGAGTTTGACACCGCCGGCGTTGAGGACGCTGCGTAAGCGGCGCCTGGCTCCTCCGCCAGAGCCGGAACCGACATCAGCGGCACCATAGCCAGAAGCGCCGCGGCTCCCAGGAGCATTCCGCTCAGCCTGCCGCATTTGAATAATCTATGCTTCATTGTTTCCTCCTTGTGTGCCGGGCTTTTCGGCTTCCGCCGCGCCCGCTCCTATTTTTATAATAATTATACAACAATTTCATTTCGCCGTCAAGCAAAACTTCCTAATTGTTGCAAAAAACTTCCTAATTGTTGAAAAAAACCTTCCTAATTGTATCGCTCCCGCCGCGCTGTGAGATTTTCAGCGCCAGGGGCGGGATTCACGGCGGTTTCGCCGGAGCTGCCACATTTACGGGATACGCCTATTGAAAAAACGGAATGCGCTATAATCAGACTGACCGCCGGGCGCGGTCTTTCAGCACGCATGGAGTTAGCGCGCTCTGACAAATCGGATATGGAGGGTGGAAACGCAACGCCTCGCATTACTTGCCGGGATAATGAGTCGCCTGATCTGCGGATTACCAGAGCGGCTCGTCGTAGTCCTTGCCGGAGCTTTCCGGCGCTCCGTACATCTCGCGCAGTTCCCGGAGGACATCCTCGTTCAGAGCCGCGCTCTTGTCGTCGTCCCACAGCGGCTCGGAGTATGCTGAAAGGCACGAAACGGAATGTAGAGAGCGAGTATACCTCAAAAAACGCAGTAACAGTCGGGTGAACGATGCAGAATTATTCACCCGGCTGTTCTATTACGGAACGGCGCAGCTGCACCTTTCTTCGGAAGAGATGTGGCTTATGCCGTTCGGTTTTCTGATGGATCTGTGAGAGTGTCATAAGCAGTTTATTGGAATCTCCAAACCTAAGCGGGAGGCGAATATTGACGAGGTTGTGCCTGTGGGAATTTGAGTGGAAAAGTGGTTGAAAAAAGTGGAAATGCGTGGTATAATACTTACATGGGCAGTTAATCTGCCATACAAATCGGAGTTTGTGGAGGTAAAATATAGATGAATCAAGGTAGAATTATTGTAATCACAGGTGCGCCGGGAACAGGAAAAACTACAACGGCATCTGCTGTTGCAAAAGAATCAGATTTGGAAAAGTCTGTGCATATGCACACAGATGACTTTTATCATTATTTGAGTAAAGGGGCAATACCACCGCATTTGCCAGAATCAAATGAGCAAAATTTGATTGTCATTGAAGCGTTTTTAGAAGCTGCGAAGCGATATGCTCGTGGTGGATATGATGTAATTGTAGATGGCATTGTAGGACCGTGGTTTTTAGAGCCGTGGCTCAACATTGTTCAAGAGCATTATGAAGTACACTATATCGTTTTAAGGGCAAGTAAAGAAGAAACTATGAAGCGAGCTATCGAACGCTCAAAGTTAGACAGAAAAACAAATATTGAATTAGTTGAAACAATGTGGAATCAATTTTCCAATTTAGGAATCTATGAATTAAATGTTATAGATACAACTACGCATTCAATCAAAGATACTGTTTCAGCAGTAAAAGAAAAAATATTAAGCGGTTCGGCTTTACTATTTTAGACAATTCCCGTTTATCGAACAGTTTAATGCACTAAAGGAGCAACCCCCCCGGCTGCTCCTTTTCCTATATTCCCGAGCCGCAAGGCTCTTTTTTTATGCCCATTTCAAGGAGGTGACGCAGAATGTCCGAGAATTTCGGATTTAAAATAGGTCTTGAGGGCGAGCGTGAATTCAAGAAATCCCTCGCCGAGATAAACAACTCGTTCAAGGTCCTCGGTTCCGAAATGAAGCTGGTGGATTCGCAGTTCGACAAGAACGACAAATCCACCGAAGCACTAACCGCCCGCAGCGAGGTTCTGAACAAGGGAATCGACAGTCACCACTAACTAAGGACTTTCGGATAAAGAAAAAGGACACCAATCAAGATACGCATTTTGTATTTTGATCGGTGTCCTGTTATTGTCGAGATGATATGTGACAGGGAAATACAACCCGTTACTGCATATCAAAAACAAAATCATTCAGCCTACTTATTTGCCGAGCGCAATCTTACCCATAGCGTCAGCCTGCATAATAGCGTCATACAGCTCAACTGGCTGTACATCGCCTGCGAGGTTGTGGATAGTTTCGCCGGGAATACAAGCGTTCTCGGAAATAGTCTTTACCTGCTCAGGCGTGGTAACGCCGATTTCTTCAAGTGTTACGGGAAGACCGACCTCAAGGCAGAAGTCCTGAACTTCCTTGAATTCCTCCTTGGAAGCGCCCTCCAGTACGAGCTGTACAAGCGTTCCGAGCGCAACGCAGCAGCCGTGATCTGCGTGCTTTATTCCGAGGGAGGTAACGCCGTTGTAGAAAGAATGAGCAGCCGCGCAGTTCACGTTATCTGCGCCGACGCCCGAAAGGTAAACGTTAGCCTCAACGATATTTTCAAGCGCAGGTGTAACGGCGTGTACCTTGCAAGCCTCAATAGCCTGCTTGCCGTATTCACGAAGCGTGTCGTAGCAAAGCCGAGCGAGCGCCTGACCAGCCCTTGTGATACCCGTACCCTCAAGGCTTGCGGACTCCGTGCGGATAGAAGCACGTCCCTCAAAGTAAGTGCCGAGGGCGTCGCCCATTCCTGCGATAAGGAACTTTACGGGCGCGTTTGCGATAACTGTCGTATCAACCATTACTGCGTCGGGATTTGTCGGGTAGAACAGGTATTTATCAAAGCTGTGGTCGTCGTTGTAAATTACGGACAGTCCGGTGCAGGGAGCGTCTGTTGCGGCAACGGTAGGTACGATAACGATGTGTTTTCCGCTGTAATACGCAGTTGCCTTTGCGGTATCTACTGCGCTTCCGCCGCCGACTGCGACAACAGTGTCGATATTGTCGGCTTCAACGATGGCTTTCATCTTGTTTATCTCGCCGTTGCTGGAAATACCGCCGAAAACCTCGTAACGTCTGTAATCGTCAAGGTCACCGAAGCTCTTTTCTATCTTATCGTGGCAGGCCTTGTAACCGCTGTTTGAGCATACAAACAGCCAGCGCTTGCCCATATAACCCATTTCTTCGTGGAATTTCAGCAGGGCGTCTCTGCCCTGAACGTATTTGAGCGGCTCACGCATCGCTCTGAGTCTTCCCATCATAATTGCAGTACCTCCTGTTTGTTATTCCATCTCCGGATATTTTCCGAAGAGACTCTTTGGTTTATTTATATCATCTTTTCAGCCGATTGTCAAGTGAATTTTACTAAATAAATATGCTTTTTCAGAATGTCTTTTATCAAAATTAACATATATCCCGCAGTCTATGCAAAATCGTGAAAATGTGCTATAATAAAAAATACAATATAGTATCGAGAGGTTTGTATGAACGAAATAACCCATAACCGCACAAGTGAATACATAGCACGTCAGCTTGCGGAGGAGATACTCTCGGGATGTATTCCCGGCGGCGAAACGCTTACGCAGGAAACTCTCGCTGCGCAGCTTCAAACCTCTCGTATCCCGGTGAGAGAGGCTCTGAATATCCTCGAAAACCATGGACTTGCCAGACGGCTTTCTACACGGCATATGGTAGCAGCTGAGCTTTCTGATGATGATATCCGTGAGATATTCGGTATTCTCTGCGACGCTGAAATAATGGCTATGCATAATGGCATTCCGCAGGCAGATATATTGCAGCCTGTCCGGTTTCATTACGCTGTTTCCGATATGTGCGGCAACCCGTATCTGAAAAAGCTGCTGTCCGGAGGTACGGAATACTACATTGCCTATGCCTGTTCCCTTGACGATGCAGAACATCAGGCGGCGCTGCTTTCAGAAATATTGGGCGAACAGGGCGCTGCAAGAAAAAAGCGTCTCAGGATTTATTTTAACGAGCTGGCTGAGCTTGTGATCGATTCACGCAGAAAGGAGAACGAAAAATGCTGAGTCCGATAAAACTTCCCACAGCAAAAGAACAGGCGACTTCCGAACTCCGCAAGGCTATCCTGTCACGGCAGTTCAGTGAGGGAGAGATAATCACTATTGACGGCACCGCAAGGCTTCTGGGAGTATCAGCTACCCCCGTACGGGACGCATTCGCCGAACTGGAGCGTGACGGACTTATACAGCTTCGCCAGAACCGAGGCGCAGTAGTCCTCGGAGTGACCGAAAAGTACATTCGTGATCATTACGGTGTGAGAGCGCTGTTGGAATCGGAATCAGCGCGTCTTGCTGCCGGAGCGGACGTTTCAAATATAAGAAAAGCGTTTGATGAAGCCGAAAAATGCCTTAAAGAACTCAGATATGGAGAATACAGCCGGCTCAATCTTGCTTTCCATCAGCAGATATGGAAAGCGTCCGGCAATGACAGAATGTACCATATCCTCATGGAAATGTGGAACGGACTTTCGCTCGGAAGCACGGCTTCGACAGCTGAATATGCCTGTACCTCCCTTGAGGAACACCGTGAAATACTTTACGCACTGGAATCCCATGACAGCGAAAAATCTGCCGGGCTTATGCGCAGCCATATTGAAAGAAGCATGAACAATATGCTTACTCACTATGAATAAATCGGTCGTAAAAGTCTTGACTTTTACGGCTTTTGCTGATATAATATAATCGTGTTTTGGATACAATATATGATTTGGAGAGCAATATGAAATCAGAGAACGCTGAAATCATGACTCGGCTGATGGCAGGTTTTATATCGCACAATGCAAAAATACTGCCTGACGATGTCCTGGCAAAACTATCGGAGCTGCGTCAGAAAGAGGATAGTCAGCCCGCACGGCTGATATATGACACTATGTTTGAAAATCTTCGGCTTGCAAAGGAATTGGATCGTCCGTGCTGCCAGGATACCGGGGCGATACAGTTCTGGGTGCGCTGCGGAACTAATTTCAGTCTGATAGACGAATTATCCGACATACTCCGGGAAGCCGTGCTTCGTGCGACAAAAACTGCTCCGCTGAGGCATAACTGCGTTGAGACCTTTGCTGAATACAACACCGGGACAAACACCGGAAATGGTATTCCGACGATATTATGGGATATTGTTCCCGGTTCCGACCGCTGCGAAATATTCACATACATGGCTGGCGGAGGCTGCACTCTCCCTGGCAGGGCAACTGTTCTTATGCCCGGCGAGGGGTACGAGGGAGTAGTCAGATTCGTACTTGATACTATGACAAGCTATGGGATCAACGCCTGCCCTCCGCTGCTTGTGGGGGTGGGTGTGGGGACTTCTGCGGAAACAGCGGCGCTTCTGTCAAAAAAGGCGCTTATGCGTGATATCGGTTCGCATAATCCAAATGAAAACGCCGAAAAACTTGAACGCTTGCTCGAGGACGGAATAAACCGTCTGGAAATAGGCCCGCAGGGGCTTGGCGGAAGATACTCGGTGATGGGCGTAAATGTAGAGAACTCCGCACGTCACCCGTCGGTCATCGGGGTAGGCGTGAACGTCGGCTGCTGGAGCCACCGCAGAGGGCACATAATCTTTGACAGCGAACTGAACTACACCGTAACTTCTCATTCGGGGGTGAACTTATGACTGAAATAATTGACGGTATCAGGCATCTTATAACGCCAGTGACTGCTGAGGACATTTCAGCGCTCCATATCGGCGATATGTTCTACCTGAGCGGAAGCATGACCACTTGCCGGGACGTCGCTCACCGGCGTGTCGTGGAGGAAAAAATGCAGCTTCCCGCAGATGTCGCTGATGGTGCGATATTCCATGCCGGTCCTATCGTCCGTGAAACGGAAAATGGATTTGAAATGGTGTCCGTCGGACCGACCACCAGTATGAGAATGGAAAAATTCGAATATGAATTTGTTAAGCAGACAGGCGTCAGGGTCATAATCGGAAAAGGCGGAATGAGCGAAAATACAGTCCGTGCCTGCCGCGAATATGGGGCAGTGCATTGTATTTTCCCGGCAGGAAATGCGGTGATAGGCGCAGTTTCCGTTGTGAGTATAACCGGTTCTGAATGGCGCGACCTCGGAATGCCGGAAACTCTATGGAGCTGTAAAATACATAACTTCGGACCGCTGATAGTGTCGATAGATTCTCACGGAAATAACCTTGTAGACAATCGGAAAAAGCTGTACGAACAGAGAGAAATCAAGGTCTGCGAAGAAATATGCAGGCAGGTCGGCTTCATCAAATAGGAGGAAACAATGAAAGATAATTATAACTTATTTGTGAATGCGGAATATGCGGAAAACGGGATTTCTGTCAGCATTGAAAACCGCAACAGCTTTCGTGTAAGCAATATCGATATGACTGTAATATATAATGAGAATGTTGTAACAACTCACATCGGAGGTATTGAGCACGATTCGGTATGGCACAGCGGAGATGTCGCTGATGAGGACGGCGCATTCAATTCAGTCGGGTATTATGAGGGGCAGGAAATGTGTATAACTCCTGCGCTGTATGATCGTGATAAAGGAATATATCACGGAGAACCGCACCATGCGCTTGTCTGGCAGGACTGCACTCCCAATGATGAAAAGATAAGGATATTCAATTATGCTTTTCCACAAAAAGGCATTACAGTCAGGCTTCAATTTTTAGCGGAGGGACCCCGTGTTATGTTTGTAGGGCATAGCTTCACAGGGCTGTGGGACAGTGCATATTACTATTTTCGGGAGCTGGCAAAAATGGGCGGCAGGAATGCACAGATAGCTTATAGCTATTGGGGCGGCACGGGAATAAGTCATTATGCAGGGCTTGTGGAAGGCTGCGAGGAACGCTCCGCTCAGTGCGATAAAGTATTTGCGGCAAACGAACGCTATGATTTCTGTGTTTTCGCAGGCAACAGTGACGAGGCGGTTTCCACTTACAGCCGCAAGGTCGGAGCGACTGATTATTCTATGCGTGACAGTATGCTCAACGGTGCGAAGATACTTTCCGGTAAAACGGCGGACAAACACGCCCGGATGATATTGTGGGTCACTCATGCTTATCGTTACGGCTTTTTCTATGATATGGGAGTTAAGCCATGGCACGAAGGAAAACAGGGAGATCCATACTATGGTGAAAATGCATCATACATTCTTACTCTTACAAACAAGCAGATGACCGAGGCCAATATGGATTGGTACACAAAGCTTGCAGATCAGACCGGCGCTCTGCTGGCTCCGGTGGCCGCTGTATACAGATACATTCTCGAAAACAACATATCTGAGGCAGATCCGTACATCGTTCCCGGTGAAGAGTGTGGTGATAACGGTCATCAGAATAATCTCGGAAACTATATCGCCGCCTGCGTGCTGTATAAGCTCATTTTCCGTGAGTCACCGTTCGGACTGGGCATTCCGCTGTCGCATAGTTTTGGTACAGCCGGCGGCGGAATAACTCAGCGTCAGGCTGAACTGATTCAGAATGCAGTGGACAAAATTGTATGATACTGCGAGTTTGATAAAAACGACCGGCAGAAAACAGATGGTTTGCAATTCTTTAAAGTGATTGGAATAATTTAAAAGTGCACACCCCCTTGCCGAAAATGCACACCCTTACGACCTTTCGTTAAATAGTATAAAGGTAAAAAATAAGAAAGGCTCTGCGATAACCATTTTTCGGTCACCGCAGAGCCTGCTTTTGTTAAATTGTGTTGATAATCCCATTAAACAAGGATTTTCGGATAAAGAAAACGGACACCAATCAAGATACGAATTGTATCAAAATTGGTGTCCTGTTATGAAAAAGGCTTCAAATTTTGATACTATGCAACCGTGGTTGCATAGGGTTGCAATTTCTGTGATATGGTTGCATTTCTTAAAATTGCGTGTCAGCAATTGCACAAGTTCCTTGTTCTTCCTGTCCGATTGTCCTTGCATCGTTTAAGTTAAAAACAACAACATTGTGTTTTGAGTTGTATTTGCCAGGAACACGGTATGAGCAACTGGTATCCCAATTATGTGATGAAGCAATTAATCGACAGAGGTGAACGCTAAATATTCGAAATGTAGCCAGACCAGAATAAACTGACACAGGAACACTATGTGACTTGAAATCCGTGTTTTCATACGGAGCAACCAGTAATGATCGGCCTTGTTCGTCAATCATAAAGCAAATTCGTTTTGGACTTCCAATATCACGAAGAGCACTAATATATATATGAATGCAATTTGCTTTTAGGTAAAAAGAAATATATGTATCAGCTTTCATATTACTTTCCTTCATGATATTGCCAGTTTTCAGGCTTACTAAAATCAAATAAGAGCATGACCTTTTTATCAGACGAAACTAACTTTCCTTTTGCTCTGTAAACATACTGCAGGTTAAATTTCCATGTTTCATATAATTGTGACGAAAATTCTCTGCAAAAGATTTTTCTTGGTGTTATTTTATCTGCTCCTTGTACCCATCGTACCCCATCTTTATCTTGAATGGTAACCGGTATTACAAGAAGTCCCTTTGTTTTTGGGTTGACTTCGATTCTCACTCTTTCGCAGCTGTTTATTGACTGAAGCGCCATCATATTGAATGAAATACTATTATTCCACAATGTACAAGTCGGCTCTCCTTTTCTGGGAAGATGTGCGAACATCTTACCGCTTACCACCTTAAATCCGTCAATGCTGATTTCAGGAATGCTGTTGTTAAATGACGCCATCGTGTTTTCTCCTTATACTCTATCGGTTGTAATGTAGCCGTCAGCTAAGTCAATTTTATAGGAATCATCGTGCTGTTCTGCTGGGATTCCAAAGTAATCTCTCCAATCGCCGGGAAGATATGACCCCTTTTTTCCGCCGCCTACAAACAATTCAAAATCAGTCAGCTTAAACAGAAACAGCATCTCATTATTGTAGACAGCCGGTTTTCCTAACATTTTATATCGATACTGTTTATTCCATCTCATTAGGTCAAACAGTTTGGCTGCAAATATCTTGCAAAGCAGATCACGATTTTTAAGTTCCTTTTCTCCGCCGCCGTTTGCCCAGCGAAGCGAGTCAGGAGCATCCGGCTTGCAAGGACGAATGATGAGTCTTTTTTGCTCAGGGTGAATGAGAATTTGAATGTGCGTTACTCCGGGAAATTTTCTTAGACAAGCCATATTAAATTTAACACGGTTTTCCCATACTGTTATTGCAGGTTCTTTGGTATGAGAAAAAAGTTCAGCTTTGGTGACCTGATATCCTGCTAAATTGATTTCTTCAACATCCTCGCTCACATTCTCCAGAAGTTCAGCCTTTGCCGTTATATCTTCGATTTGATTGTTGTCATTCATTTTTGTCATCAGTACCTTTCTTTATTGTTGCCATACTTTGCTGCAATTCTTCTGCAGATGGAATCAAATATTGCTCTATTCCTGGAGCAGGGATACTTTGTGTTTTGGTTTGCCAGTCTGAGTCAGGCGTAAGATAGTAGAATCCATTTTCAAGTGTATGTTCATAGAATTCTTCACCAAAGTCATCTGTCCATTCGTCCGGACAAAGCTCAACCCTTTGCTTAACTGCATTTTCTGTGCCGTCTTTTGTAACAAAAACAGCCGGCATAGCGTTTGTAAGATTAAACACAATGATTTGTTCATTAAGCCGTTTCGCCCATATACCCCTGATCTTGTATAAAAAATCGGGGTTCCACTTCATAATGTTATATAGAGCATTACCAAAATGCTGACACAGCAGGGTTTTGGAATAAAACTGTTTTGTTGGGTCCGGACGCCATCGTATACTATGAACATCTGTTTCTTGGCACGGCCGAATTGCAATTTTTCGTTCAGTTGGATGGAGCAAAAGCTGCACAAATCCCACATCGTCAAACTTCTTCATGCAGAACAGATTAAAAGTTATCTTTTCTTCAGAGATCGTGAGGGAAGGCCCTTCATAGCGAACCTGTGTAAATTGGTTCCTGACCACCTGATACCCTTGAAGATCAAATGCGCTCAAATGCCTTTTTTCAATTTTTCTGATCTTCAATTTTGAATCAATACTGTTAGAAATATCATAATAGACGCTTGGATCTTCATTTATCCAGTGATGATTTATTGGTATAAATCCTCTGAAAATTCCCTCGTCGATCACATGAAGTAAAGGCAAAGTTCCTCGGATATGGCGCTTTCGGTTGTCTATCAGTATTTGGACAGATTCAAATTTCTCCGGTGAAATAATTGCCTCATGACGATCTGTGTAAAGGTACTGATCCCTATCTTTGCGGTTTCGCTTATGCTTGTGTTCGTATAAGTCTGCTGTGAATGTTTTCCATGTGAGGACATTTCCACAATATCTTTCATTTGTCAGTATATATCCGATAGAACTGCTGCTCCATTCCGTGACGCCAGTCTTGGTTTCGCATCCAATATCGGTTAAAAAACTAGCAATTTCTTCCTGAGTCCAGCCGAAGAGATAAGCGTCATAGATAAACCGAACAATAGCAGCTTCTGATTCGTTAATTTTAAGTGGAGCGTATTTTATGTATCTGCCGGTGACATCTTTTGGGCGATCATATCCAAGCAATGCAGGAGTCAGTAATTTACCGTCCTTAAAACGCTGCATTAGCGACCAGTTCATTGCCTCGCTCTTTTTTACCGATTCTTCTTGTGCAAATGTCGCTAAGAATGACAGCATAAATTCATTGTTTTCACCGAGAGTATTAAGATTGTCGGTTTCAAAATAGACGCCCACAGGTTTTGGAAGTCCTTTTAACATTCTGATGATTGAGATGCAGTCAACTAAGTTTCTTGCAAAACGTGATACGCTTTTGGTAACAATTAAATCATATTCTCCATGCTTGCAGGCTTCTATCATCTCAACAAATTGATCGCGCTTTTTTAAGGATGTTCCTGATATACCTTCGTCAGCGTAGATATGACGAAGCTCCCAGTTAGGGTGATCTTCTACAAGATGTAAATAGTGCGCTTGCTGCAGTTCATAAGAGGATAGCTGCTCATCGCTATCAGTGGAAACGCGGCAATAAGCACAAACTCGGAAAAATCTATTTCGTTCATTTGGGTCAACTTTAGGTTTTGCCGGAATAAACGTTTTCTGACTGTTGTCTTCACGCTGATATATTTCTCTCAGTTTTTCACGGCTGTTATTATGCATTCTTAATCTCCCAACTTGATGAATCAGCACCGTCATGAAGATGCCAAAGCCACACACCGTTTTTACGATAGGAAGTGATGCCAAGTTCTTTTTTTACTGTCTGTATTGTTCTTTCCGAAATGCCCATTGACTTTAGTTTCTTAAGTATATCTGCGCTGTATGTGTCCTGCTCATTCAGGATCTCTACAATGTGCGGCGAGCGACTTCTTGCTTTCAAATGTTTCATAGTCCACGATACAGATTTTTCTCTCCGCTTGATTTGTTCATATGTCCTATAACAACAACAGCGCAGTTATATTTAGCTGCAATATCAGCAATTCGCTTTAATTGCCCTCTCATTTTTCCTGCACTGAACATATCCGAATCTTGAGATAGGTATGCCTGTAACGGATCAAGAATAAATAATCTTGCTTGCGTTTGCTCAATTACAGATTCAATCCTTGAATCTTCCAGCGTAAGTGGATTTTCTTCATCTATTATATAAGCGATTTTGTTGCAGTCGGCTCCAGCTGATACTAGTCTAGGCTTAACCGTATCCGCCAAGTTATCTTCTGCTGTCTGATATACTACTCTTTGAGGCTCCGACACATGATATCCATCTGGCATATTTTTTCCGCGGGTCAAAAGGGCGGCAATGTTAAGCATAAAGGTTGATTTTCCTTCGCCGGGGTCGCCTTGAAGAATCGTAAGTTTTCCATACGGAATATATGGATACCAAAGCCATTCAACCTTGCGTTGAGTGACCGAAGAAAAGTATTCATATTGAAAATTACCATTTATCATACTTTGTACCACCATGTCATAATAAGCTGTTTAACTGTTCATTTCTCTTTGTCATTATAGCTACAAGTTCAGAAACGGCTACTACCTCTTCATCAGATAGGCCGCTCAAGTCCAAAGAACGTATGTTTGTCATGCCAAGAAGATAGTCTGTACTGACACGATATAGAGTTGCCAATCGCACTAGGATGTCAAACGAAGGCTGTCGAGTATTGTTTTCATATGTAGAAATTGCGCTTTTATTAACGCCTATCAGCTTGGCTACTTGTTCTTGACGGAGGTTTTTATCTAGACGTAACTGTCTAAGTCTTGAAGCAAATGTTGGAATCATTGATAAACATCACCTTTCAAGCAACTATTATATACTAACAAAAATCAGTTTGCATTTGGGCGATTTAATTTGTCAATTTGCAAACTTACACAGCTGTTAAGGTTGTAAATATGTATGAGTTTGCAAACATTATTAAGCAAGAAAATCGCATTAAATAGGACATCTGCAAGGTGAGAATTAAGTGTTTATTAAAACAAACAGCGCTTTTCTTATATACTGAAATGTTGCTGCCTTGCAATGTTAGGTATTTTATAAATAGCCTCGCCGATTCAATATCAGCGAGGTTTTGATTATGCTATTGGTTAATTTCCGTTCCATTCTTGAACCGAAATGTAATTCTGCCATCAGAGTGTACTGTGGCTGTGTCAAGAAATAAAATCCAGAGCTCGTCATCCCAGGTTTCTATAGCAAGCGGTTGCTTTTTCAGGGAATCTATAAAGATGTTGATCTCACGCCTTTTCTGAATTCTTGTGTTTCTGTCAGCAGTAGCATTATTCAATTGTTCTGTTACTTGTTCATATCGTTTGACCAGGCGGTTGTACCTGTTGCTATATTCTTCCTGGGACTGTTTCATTGAGGCATTATTCTTTATGCATTGACCTACCATTTCAGAAATTACATTTATTTCTTCATTCAAAGAATCAATCTCTGCGTTAAGTTCGGTGCAATCAGCGACAATAGAACACATTTCTTTGCAGGATTCTATGATCTGCTGCCGAGAGCCAATAAGTCGATTTAAGGCAGCAAGGTACTTTTCTTTAATGATTTCAGTTGAGAGGGTAGGTGTCCGGCACTTAATTGTCCCTTTAAATTTTGCATTGCAGCGTAAGATAACCTTGCGATATGCATCGTTAGAGTGCCAGACTTTTTGTCCGTAAAAACCTCCGCAATCGCCGCAGATAAGTTTGCTGGCAAATACGCTTGGGGGACGGCTTCGCAACATCGTGTTGCCCACCTCTTGACGAGGAGGATAAGTACATCATTCTGCCGTACTTCTGGATTCCCGAGGATAATCTGACCTTGCGTGTAAACCGCGACCATGTTCCATATGATGTGTGGGAACGTCAGGGTTTCTTGCAGACCACCGAGGGAAATGTGGTTCACTACGGCTTTATTGAGAAATTCATCGAACGGCTCGGCGAGCGTTTCAATATCCGTGAGATAGCCTTTGACCGTTGGGGCGCAGTTCAGATGGTGCAAAACCTCGAGAGCATGGGCTTTACAGTCGTGCCGTTCGGACAAGGTTTCAAGGATATGTCACCTCCGACAAAAGAACTGATGAAACTGGTGCTTGAACAGAAGATAGCACATGGCGGTCACCCGGTTCTGCGGTGGAACATGGACAATATCTACATTCGCACCGACCCTGCCGGGAACATCAAGGCTGACAAGGAAAAGTCCACAGAGAAGATTGACGGCGCGGTAGCTACTATTATGGCTCTCGACCGTGCTATCCGCTGTGGGAACGACCACGGGGCGAGTGTTTATGATGAAAGAGGACTGCTATTTTTGTAAAAGTGCTTTCAAATGTATTGCATTTTGCAAGCAAATGTGGTATAATAATAAAAACCAATAGCGTACTTGATATTTGGAGGTGTTCATTATGGCTAGAACTGCAAATGTATTTGCCCGTGTTGAACCGGAAATAAAAGAAGAGGCTGAACATATTCTTGACTGTCTTGGCATTCCTATGTCAAACGCAGTTGGTATGTTTTTAAGGCAGGTCGTACTTCAGAAAGGCATTCCGTTTGATGTTAAGCTGCCTGTTGACGACAGCATTCTTATGATGGACTCGCTTTCCAGAGAACAGCTTTATGCCGAGCTGGAAAAGAGCATGGAAGATATCAGGGCAGGCAGAGTACATTCAATAGACGAGGTCGAAGCAGAAATCCGCAGGGAGCTTGATAAATGAAATACCAAATCTTCTATACGGATTCCGCAAAGCAGGACCTTAAAAACATTTACAGATATATTTGTGACAGCCTTGTCGAACCGGAAATTGCCGAAAAACTGACAGACAAGATAATGAAGTCAATTCGTTCTCTTGATGAAATGCCGCAGCGATATCGGCTGTTTGACGAAGAACCATGGCGCAGCCGTGGACTGAGAATTCTTCCGGTAAACAATTATCTGATTTTCTATCTTTCAGATGAGGAAAAGACGGTTGTTACAATTCTCCGCATTATTTACGGCGGCAGAGATATCAGCAAGCAGCTTTCTGAAACACAGTATTGATACATAACACCTTTGCATCTGTCAGCAATGGCAGGTGCTTTTCTTATGCTCATTTTACGAAAGGACTGACTACATGAAGATATTCAGCAGCTTATTCCATTCAAGGGACAAGCCTAAAAACAGCACCGCCGGCAGCGCCTACCGCTTTTATATGGGCGGTTCTACTGCGGGAAAGAACGTCACCGAGCGTTCCGCAATGCAGATGACCGCCGTGTATTCCTGCGTTAGAGTGCTGTCGGAAGCTGTGGCGGGATTACCGCTGCACGTCTACAAATACCGTTCGGACGGAGGCAAGGAGAAAGCCGTATCGCATTCTCTTTACCGCCTGCTCCACGACGAACCGAACCCCGAAATGACTTCGTTTGTTTTCCGTGAAACGCTTATGACGCACCTGCTACTTTGGGGCAACGCATACGCGCAGGTTATCCGCAACGGAAAGGGCGAGGTCATTGCTCTGTACCCGCTTATGCCTAACCGAATGACGGTTGACCGCGATTCTAAACTCGCCCGGTGGCGACTGCGTTGCTGCGGCGCAGATCTACAATATGCTGATGGACTACAAGGGCAACGTCACCGTGAAGATTGACGGTATAGCCGCGAGTGCCGCAAGCGTTATCGCGATGGCGGGAAACAAGGTTTTGATGTCCCCTGTTTCAATGCTGATGATACACAATCCAATGACGATTGCTATGGGCGATTCAGCCGAAATGCAGAAAGCAATCGAAATGCTGTCCGAGGTCAAGGAGAGCATTATGAACGCTTATGAAATCAAGACCGGAATGAGCCGAGCGAAAATCTCGCATCTCATGGACGCGGAAACGTGGATGAACGCAAACAAAGCGGTGGAACTCGGCTTTGCGGACGGTATTCTTGCCCGTGAAGAGCCTATGGAGGAACAGTACGCTATCCGGGTCGGGAATTTCAAAAGATACGCTATCTTCGGTTGTATATGCGTCTATTTCCGTGTTGCGTTCCCGATTTCTTGCGATAAGACGCTCCTGCGCCTTAAAGTCGGCTGCATTATCCTTACCAAGCCGCTCACCGAGTTCGTTGCGGGGCAGGCGGACAGCCATGTACTGGTCGGGTGAGTAATACCATCTCTGCTTGAAAGGGCAACCCTCGGAAGCAGGCTCGATGGAAAAGCACTCTTGTCTTGTTGTTACGATACTGCTTCCGTCAGACAGCATGATGCGGTATTCCTGATAGCTGAGTTTCTGATAGTTCTTCATAAAAAACCTCCGTTGTCGATAGTTCGAAACGGAGGTCATCACAGCTGCAAAAGGGCATAACAAAAGCACCGCAGTCCTAGGAGAAAAATCTCCGTTTCGGATTGCAGCTGGCCAACCCAATAGGCAGCTGTTTTATTCTATTGTCCGTAATTGCCGTTGGGTCACGGGGATCAGTCCGTGCGGCAAGGACGGTTTGAAGCGACTCTTTCAGAACTGTGTCTTAAAAAGTCAGCATCGAACATTGTATTGCTTAATGAACTGCAATAAACTGCAAATATTCATGTATATACATAACCATGATACCACTGGTTTAAATGCAAAAAACTGCAAAAATTAGACAATGCACGTTATTTAGAGGAAAACAAAAAAGGGGTTATACAGCACGCAAAGTGCCGTATAACCCCGATTGGTTCTTCAATACTCCCGATTGAGCATTGGTAAAATATTAAATTTGCTTGCTCTTTTTAACAGCGTAGACGGAAAGTGTGCCGTCGTTTTTTTGCTTAACTTCAGCATTGTCACCTTTGCGAGTAATCTGTTTTATGGCATCTAGCACTCTTATGTCGCTAGGACTGATGCTTTTAAAATTCTGCAAATTGTTTATAATATTTTCTGTCATTCCCAATCCTCCTTAAAATGGGTAATCATCTGTACTTGAATCGTCTGCTATATCATCTTTCATAAAGGCATCAATTGCATTTCTAAACGCACCCGATAACTGTGGGTGTCTTAATGCTTCACTAACCGTATTGTAAAGGTCTGTTAAGAGTCCAGCCAAAAATTGGTCGTTGTGTGTTCCGCATAGACACTGCCCTCCTGAATTGTCCATCATCCATGCTTCTAGAGCAGTTGCATTAGAGTCATTTACTTGATGCACAATTTTTACAATATTCATAAGATACAACCTGACGCCATTTTTAAGACGAACATTATAGCAATCACCGTTTATCACAGTCTGGCAGCCAAAAGTTTTAGAAACAAAAACTGTCTTGTCAACTTGATCAGGATAATCTGTTTCAGAGGGAACGTAGCAGGTTTCGTAACTAAACAGAGGATGATTAACAAAGCCATTTATATCTGGTTCCAACCTATTTAAATACTCCTGCGATTCTCTCTCCCATGATATTTTATCTGAAGCAGTATCGGCCTTCAGTTTCTCAAAGAAAGATACTAAATATTTCTCCGTTGGTGTTAACTCGGAAAGTGGTATTTTCATAATTGTATCAATGCTGGTGTTCAAGATTTCTGAAACACGGAACAAAAAATCTATTCCTGGTTTCGAATTTGAATCCTTACTGTTTCTGGAAATATATCCAGCACTCACACCTGCTTGTGTTTCAACTTCTCCAACTTTTTTCCCTTGTTCCTTTATTAGATAGGAAATATTGTCGAATATGAGCCTGGAATTGAAATTATCGTTCATTTACCAAACCTCCTTTATAAGTGCGACAACATTATATCACATATTTACCTGTTTGTCAAGATAATGTGGTAAATTTACTTATAGGTCAATGCTTGATTTCCGCTTTGGCTGGCAGGTAAATCAGAACCAATAAGATTGACTTATTAAAACTGTTGAAGCCAGCTTAGAAAATCTTGAGTTGTTGCAGAACCATCAGCAAGTTTGATTTTTCACTCTTTTATTCCAGCTAAGTGGGCAAAGGTGCTTTTTGTTAAATTGAATGAAGACTATTTTTATACCTTATCACCGCATTGCCAGCGAACTTTGTAAAAAACTCTAAATTGTGTCACTTAAGGCATTGTAAATATGTGGATTTTATGGTATAATACAAATAACAAGATGCTGAAACTTAACTTGATTTTGAATGGTTTGGTTTCTTCTCTTGACCATGCGATTCAAGGCGACACACTAGTTGCACCTTACCACAAGAGTGATGATGGGCATGCTTTGAGAACATTTGACTTTGTAGTTTCCAACCCTCCGTTCAAAATGGATTTCTCTGACACAAGAGAAAAAATCGCCGCTATGCCTGCAAGATTTTGGGCAGGCGTTCCAACAATCCCTAAGAAAGATATTGATAAAATGGCGATTTATACGTTGTTTATCCAGCACGTTATTAATTCGCTTAAAGAAAATGGGAAAGGTGCTATTGTTGTGCCAACTGGCTTTTTAACTGCTAAATCAAGTGTTGCTGGCAAGGTGTTAAAGCATATTGTTGACCAAAAAATAATTTATGGTGTTGTAAGTATGCCATCTAACGTATTTGCCAATACGGGTACTAACGTTTCCGTTCTGTTCTTTGATAATTCAAGAACGGCTGACAAGGTGGTTCTGATAGATGCTTCAAAGCTCGGCGAGGAATACAAAGACGGTAATTTGCAGAAACGCAGACTCCGTCCAGAAGAAATAGAGAAGATCATCACCACATTTCGAAATAGAGAAGCCGTGGACGATTTCTCCGTTGCTGTTACATACGATGAAATCAAAGCAAAGAAATATTCCCTTGCTGCTGGCCAGTATTTCGATGTAAAAATCGACTATGTTGAACTGACACAAGATGAGTTTAATGCGAAAATGGCAGAATACTCTGCCAATCTGCAGGAATTATTTTCCCAGGGCAATGCTCTGCAAACTGAGATTATGGAGCAGCTGAAGAAGGTGAAGTATGATTAAGGTTAAACTTAAGGAAATAGGCTCTTTCAAAAATGGTATAAACTTTAGCGCAGATAGGGTATCTAAAGGATGCAAGATGATTGGAATACCCAATTTTGGCGACCGTTATTTTGCTGATTTATCCAATTTATCTGAAATTGATAAAGCGATTGTACCCGAGGAATGTACTTTAAAAGATGGCGATATACTGTTTGTTAGATCTAACGGTAACAAAGCTCTCGTTGGTAGAACAATAATAATCAGTGAGGTTTCTGAAATGATTACGTTTTCAGGTTTCTGTATTCGGTTTCGACCAAATAACGAAATTGCAATACCTCTATATCTACTTCTACTTTTCAAATCACCTATTTTCAGAAAGCGTTTCTCTAATACACATCAGACCAGTATCAATAACATTAACCAAGAGGTGCTGGGCGAAATAGAAGTCAATCTCCCATCGAAGGAAGAGCAGCAAAAGGTGATAGATTGTATTTACCCAATTATACGGAAAATTGAAATAAACAATGCGGTAAATGATAATTTAGCGGCTTAGTCTTCCACCACAGCCTGCCCGTTCATCAACATAGGGAGTAGCCAGTCACGAATTGCGACCAACTCACAGTTCTCACAGATGTTTTTACTCATCTGTGCGTAAATTCCTTTGCAGACTTCATGAAAGCAGCTTAGAGTTCCATAATTAGGTATGATGAGTTTGATAGACTGCATATCCTCATTGTTCACTGCTTCCTGTGTCGCACCGTGAGCCAAAATATCCTTAGTTGTTTCAAAGTAATTGCTTGAAACAAAGGAGGATATGTATTCAAAAGATACTTCGGAGCATTGAATGCCGCAAAATCCCGTTGATAAGATAGTGTTTTCAATTAAGGTTTGCATTCCCTTATTGAGGAAAAGGTGTTTGACACTGTTTTTCATCTTGGCAAACCAAACGCTATTGATTGTAGGTTGCATATTAGCTCGACTTTCACGAGTTTCGTACTCTATCAAAGATCCATTTGATATGCTTGTACCGTTTACATCAGCAGTCGCAAGGTATTTTTTTGATGTGAACCGCTCTATTCCAGGTTTAATGATCGAGGAAAGTGGGTTATCAACAATAGAAGCAACTGTCCAACCAACCGGAATATCACGCTTGAGTTGCTCGTTCCACACCATTTTGCCGCCATTTGACCGATAAGGCTTGCCGCACTCGTCTGGAAAGTCAAATTGCGTGAACCAGTAGTCGTACAGCAGACGTAGTTGCTGCTGTAAATTATCATTTATCTTAAAACCATCACAGCACAATGATATTCAGTCATTTTTTGCAAACATGGTTGATTCCTATTGCAAGTTTGGAGTGCTTCTGGGCAATATTGTTGAATAAATGAATGCTCCGCCAAAAAATCAACAACGCAACCGCTAACTATAATGTACTCTGAATTATTCATTTCACAATGAAACTTTTCCACTTACTCTGAAACTATTCCTGTAAGAATAGTTTCAGAGTGACTTGTTTTAGCCACGAAATTGACGTTATCTCCTCTCTGCGGAGCAGGGAAAACGGCACAACAAAACTATCCATAAAAAGAAAAAAGCCCGAAAACCCTTTATTAAAGGATTTTAGGCAAAAAGAAAAAGCACGGTAGTTTCAGATACCATTGTATCAAAATTACCGTGCTTATTTGGTCGAGATGACCCACGACCCGAATCGCTCACGACCTTATACTTCGCTTAACAGAGCCGTTTGCTGCTTGTTGGTATCATCGCTGAATTTATTATACTACGCCTGTATCATGTTGTCAAGTGATTTGTGCCGCTTACACCTGTCATGATAACGCATTAGTATTCACCGGAAAGAAGAAAATCCGCAACGTGCATTGTTTTAATTCCCTCATAGTTACCGCCGGCGAAATCGTCTGTCAGCAGTACATATTTTGGGTAGTTGTCGTGAATGTTGAGCAGGCACTCATATTCACGCTTTTCTGTTCTCTCGGTCTTTATCTCTTGCGTTACCTGGACGTATATCTTCTCGTTCTGGCGGCTTGCCACGAAATCTATTTTCCCGTCGGCGGTCTTGCCGATATTGACGGTATAACCCCTGCGGCACAGTTCAAGGTACACAACATTTTCAAGGCTTGCTGCCACGGTGTCGGAATTATATCCGAGCACGCTGTATCGCAGCGAGATATCGGCGAGGTAGAATTTCTCCTGCGTTTTCAGGACTTCCTTTCCCTGGAGGTCATAGCGTGAACAGCGGTGCAGAAGATAAGCCTTTTCGAGCTTTTCAAGATAGCTGTATACGGTTTCGTTATCTAACGAACGCTTTTCGGATTTCAGATAATCGGATATGGATTTTGCTGATAATGTATTCCCGACATTGCTAAAAGTGTACTTCACCACACGTTCAAGCTGGTCGATCTTGCGCACCTGATTTCTTTTAACGATGTCCGAAAAAATAGTTGAATTATAAATATCCCGGACGATAGTGTAAACCTCGTCCTGCGAATATTCCTGCAAATGCGTTGCCGGAAATCCGCCCAGTCTGATATAGCTGCCAAGCTCCTCACGGGGAGTTCCGACAGCGCTGTATGTTTTCTTGAATGTCAGGTATTCAGCAAAGGAAAGCGTATAAATTCTAAAAGCTATATACCTGCCGGTAAGGTATGTTGATATCTCCGAGGACATCATTCGTGAGTTTGAGCCGGTAACGTAAATGTCAACATCGAAGTCCGAAGCCAGCGAGTTCACAATCTTCTCCCAGCCCTGTATTTCCTGTATTTCATCAAGGAACAGATAAGTCTTGCCGTCAGCGGACAGCCTGGATTTGAGTTCGTCGTATATCTGCTTTGAGGTCGCCCCGTCGTATTCCATGGAATCAAAGCGGTAGGACAATATGCGCTCTTCCGGGACGTTGTACTCGTCTTTCAGCCTTTCGATTATCATTTTCAGTATCGTGGATTTTCCGCAGCGGCGCACTCCGGTGAGTATTTTCACAAACGGCGTGTTCACATACGCCATAATTCTGTCAGTATACATTGGTCTTTAAATCATTTGCAGCACCTCCGTTGCGGTATACCACATTTCTGTAAGAAAATCAATACTTTTGCGGTTATAAATCGCAAAAGTCACTGCTCACATGGATTACAGAAGTCACAAAACTTCGACTTGCATGAATTCTGATTTAATATCTGTTTTAGTGATAAACAGTCAGACAAGTTTTACAGTTTAACTCCAAAATTCAGCCAGTAGTAGTCCCTTTAGTAGTAAATAGCAGAGCCAAAATCCGCACGTTTAAACCCACAAATTGTTAATTTATATTCCATATACATCGGGAAAAGCAATTTGCGTTTTCTGATGTTTACGTTTAATTGAACTTTATTTCATGCCGCAATTCGGCAATAGGTCAAAAGAAATGGCGATACAAATATGTGATTATATGGTGCTTTTACTACCATGAAAAAACGGGAAATTGACGATTTTTTAGATTTACATTACCTTTGCAAAAATCAACCGATAGTAGTATTTCAGTAGTAAAACGCTTGCACAGCCACCACATCTTGCAGCGATTTGCCGCTAAAAAGCCACTCAAAACATTGACATCTTACTAGTGCCGTGGCAGACGAATAGTATCTTGTACATCGGGTAAATTCCTTTCAGAAGGCTTTGTATTGCGTTATTTTGCCGCATTTTGCGTACCGGCAGATTTAACGGATTTCCGGTTGATTTCACAGAAACACGGCAAATCGGTGCAAACCGCGGACGCGTGTAGTAGTCAAATAGTAGTAAAAATCCGTGGTTTTACTACTGAGGATTTTGCAGATGATTTTATTATAGCACAGAATTTCAGATTTGCATAGTACCAAAAAAACACCCTGCAAATTGATGTTGTATAATTAAACTTGACGCCCCACGCTCTGATATTGGCAAATCTGACTGCGCAATACACGCACAATCTTTGTGCGGTATTGCCCTCATCTCAAGCAAAAATCCGGCGCTGAAAACAGGAATAAAGAGAGCAAGCCAGGAACGAAACTTCGCACACCTGCGCGGATAGAAGTATTTTTTGCACCCGGCAGGGTCGACGCAGTCACCCTTAACCCGTGGAAAAAACGGATTTAAAAAGCCCACTTCGTGGGCAAAATCTATTTTTTCGACAAACTGAAATCCCCGGAATATCCGGGGATCCTTGGTATATCAGACGTTCTGCCCGAAGTCCGTGGGGTTCTGCTGAACTGCCATGCCGTTATCATACGGATTCCCCTGGGGAATGCCGCCGGGAACGGAATACGCAGGCACCCCGGGATTTCCTCCGGCGCGTGCGGCGAGCTCCTCGCGGTGCTTAGCCTCCTCAAGCTTCACGGCGAACAGGCAGGATATCGCCAGCCCCAGCCCGGCAACGACAAGACCGCCGGCGCGGAATCCGAACTGCGCGACATCCCTGGTGAACAAGCCGAGGTTTTCGACGTTGGTCGCGGCGTTCCGCGTCGCCTTGTACTGGTAGGTGTAGAAATCCGCGCCGAACTCCGCGGTGCCGCTGTCGTTGCCGATGTAGCTTCCGGAGAATCCGAAGGCGAGGTACAGCCCGGCTGCCACGATCAGCAGTCCGATCACGATTCCGAAAATGCAGTTTGATTTGAGTGCTTTCATGTTGAATTCCTCCTTTTTCTGACGGTTTTAGCCGTTAAAGATAATTATACTAATTTTCTTCGGGGAATTCAAGCAAAAAATGATACAGTTTAGCGAAGATCAGACAAAAAACTCACGAACCGTAAAATTCGTGAGTTTTCTCCCGTTAAATGTAGTCCGAAACGTAGGGGATCTGGTGCAGCAGGATATCGTCAAGTATCTCCACGGCGGAGGGCTCGGCGGTTATGCGGTCCATGCCGTACAGCTTCTGCGCCGTCTTGTAGCCCAGCAGCAGAGTCGTCAGCGTGGCGATGGACAGCTTCATGGAGTAGTCCGGCTCGGCGTCGGTCAGGCTGCACTTCCCGTGGCTGAATCTCACCGTGAAGCTCCTGTTGTTCCAGGGCAGGAGGTCGTCCTCCACGTCAAAGCGGAACACCGCCTCCGGCTCGTCCGGGTCGCATTTGTAGCTTTCGAAGAACTCCGCCACGTCGATTATCCTGCCCATGGAATAGGGGCGGATAGTTTCCTTGATGTCGCTGTCGTCCAGCTCGAAGGCTATGGACTCGCTGTAGTAGTTGTTTCCGCGCACCTCGTCTATCATGGAATCATGCGCGTGAATGAACTCCCACAGACCCCTCTGCGCCTCGTGGGTGAGGTAGATCATCTCCTTGATGTGCATGATGTCGTTGTTTATCAGGTACACCATGTAGCCGTAGGGCACATCGTCGTCGGAATAGTACACCGCCACCCGGGTGTCGTCCTCGTCCCAGCGCCAGTATTCCTCCCAGGCGAGATTGTTGCGGTAAAGGCAGCCGTGGGTCTTCTGCGCGAACTTCGTGTGGAGCTGCATGAATTCCTTGTCGTCCCACTCCACGCGGCGGATATAGCCCGGCTCCTTTATCCTGCGCGGTATCTGCGTATCCTTGACGATGTAGGTCATCTTGTTGGAGATTATCTCCCAGCCCAGCCGCCGGTACAGCGGAATGGAATAGGGATACAGCAGCGCGAACGGGCGGTGGTTCTCACGCATGCGCGTCAGGCTCTGTATCATCAGGCGCTTCATAATGCCGTGCCCGGTGTGCTCCGGATAGGTGCAGACGCTGGTCACGAATCCCACCGGGTATTTCGCACCGTAAATGTTCATCTCCAGCGGATACACCGCGAACTGCGACACCAGGTCGTTCCCGTCAAAGCAGCCCAGCACGTCCGCCCTTTGCAGCACCGGGAACTTCGAGCGCTTTATCTCGTCGTTCTTCCAGCCGGTTTCGGAAAGCTCCTGCTCCGTGACCTGGAATGCGTATCTCAGCAGCGCGTTGTACTGGTCGATATCCTGTATCGTCAGCGGCCGCACCGTGTAATTTTCTTCATCGTCCCTGCTCATATCTAAACCCCTTTTCGTCTGTCTGGATACATTTTACCACATTCCGGCGGCTTTGTCAATGAGGGTGTCCAACCGGGGGGCGAATGTCGCTTTGAATACGGGTTTTCCCGTTCGTAAAGCGCGCTTTCCGGTTACACGGTCACACGGAACCAACTTGCCGCCGATATGATTTTACGGTTGTTTTTTCGTGGCATATATGCTATAATGTATGTAACATCATATTCTGAACCATTGGAGGGATACATATGTTAAAGCGCGAAGAACTGCCCGAATGCGACGTCGCGACCACCGTCCAGATAATCGGCAACAAGTGGAAGCTGCTGATAATGCGGAATCTTCTCATGAGGCCGTGGCGGTTCAACGAGCTGCGGAAATCCCTGGACGGGGTGAGCCAGAAAGTCCTGACGGACAGCCTGCGCCAGCTGGAATCCGACGGAATAATCCTGCGCACGGTCTATCCGGAGGTGCCGCCGAGGGTGGAATACTCGCTGACGGAGCTTGGCGAATCCATGCGCCCGGTGCTTTCCGCAATGGGGGACTGGGGAAAGGTCTACAAGGACGCTCTCCAATAAACAAAACAGGGCGGAATAATTCCGCCCTGTTCTCATCATGTAGAAAAATTACCAGACTGTTGAGAAGCCCTCAGATTCTAGGAACCCGCATGACGGCTAGGCTATCTGCCTGCCGTCATGTGGAGTGACGACGAAGATGAGGGTTTATCGACAGTCTGACAGGGCGGAAAAATTCCGCCCTGTGTTTTATTCCGTCAGTCCGGATTCTCCGCCCGTATCTGCTCCCTTATCGCCTTGTGATCTCCGTTGCAGTACGCCGGGAGATTGCTCTGGCGGTAGTAGCCGATATCCGTGCTGTCGCACTTGTTCGTCGCGAGAAGTCCCGTCTTGGTGCAGTAGAGCTTCTCGACAACGCTGGCGTCCGGTGTGAACTTGTGTATCTCGGTGGTGTCCTGGATATCCTTCATGACTTCCTTCCAGACCGCCGCAACTGCCTTCCAGCCGTCGCCGCCGCCTATCTCACGGCTGTCATCGTAGCCTATCCACAGTCCGCCGACGTAATCCGGGGTGAGTCCCATGAACAGCAGGTCGGTGCCGGCGTTGGAGGTACCAGTCTTACCGATTACCTCAACATTCTCCATCTGAGCCTTCGGTCCGGTGCCGCTGCCGCCGTTGACGACCTTGTAGATCATTCGGTTGGTGACCCACGCGGTGTCGCTGTCGATAGCCTGCGTGCCGAAGAAGTCCTGCTCCAGTATCACGTTGCCCTTGCTGTCCTCGACCTTGCTGTAGAACATCGGACGGTAGTAAACGCCGCCGTTGCCGAATATCTGGTATGCTCCGGCGACCTCCACCAGCTTCGCACCGTAGGTCAGCGCGCCCAGCGAAAGCGGCGAGAGCGCGATATCCTGCTCCACCAGCGTGGTGAATCCCAGCATCTGGGTCAGCTGATTGTACATTGCCTTGGTGGTGTTCATTCTGCCGACTCTTACCGCCAGGGTGTTCAGCGAGTGCTCAACACCGTACCATGCCGGGCGGAGCGTGCCGTCGCCGATAACTCTGCCGTAGTTCTCCGGCCAGTACTGCGGCTCGTCCTCCGTGCCGATGTTTATCTGCGCGTCCGGAATAAGCGTGGAATAGGTGATGAGGTTCTTCTGTACCGCCAGGGAATAGGTGGATATCGGCTTCATAGTGGAACCCGGGGATCTTGTCGCCTGGGTCGCGCGGTTGAACGTGCCGTCGCCGGGCTTGTCGCCGAGTCCGCCGACGACCGCCTGGACGGTGCCGGTGTAGTCCATGACGATGAACGCGGACTGTATCAGGTCCTCCGCCGGGGCGGACGCGTCATAATACGACAGCACCGTGTAGGGATCCTTGTACTTGTCCTCCAGTATCTTCTGGAGCTTCATGTTCTCGTTGATATAGATCTTGTAGCCGCCGTTGTACAGCTCGTTCTTGGCGGAGGTGTAGGTTATGCCCTTGAGGTCGGCGTAATCCGTGATCACCTGGTCTATCGCGGCGTCAACGTACCAGTCCTGGGTGACCTCGTAGTCGCCGTTCCACTTGTACGCCTCGTAGCCTGCCGCCTGCTGGGTGTTGTCGGTGTCGTCCACGGAGTCGTCGGAGGAATCCAGCGTGCGTGCGTCGATGTAGCCGTAGTCATCGCCGTACACCGGCTTCGCGAAGTGCACCTGAATGCGGTTGTAGCGGAAATCCTCGTACTCCTTGGTGGTGATCATGCCCTGCTCGTACATACAGCGCAGGGAGTAGTTCTGCTGCTGCTTGCTGCGTGCGAGGTCGAAATACGGGGACATCTTGCCGGGATTTCGTATCATTCCCGCCAGGACCGCCGCTTCGCCGATGTTCAGCTCCGAAACGTCCTTGCCGAAGTAGTACTGCGACGCAGCGCCGACTCCGTATACCATTCCGCCGAACCAGATCTGGTTCAGGTAGCTCTCAAGAATGTCGATCTTGGTGTATTTCTCCTCCAGGCTGAGGGCGCGGAATATCTCACGGAGTTTACGCTCCCAGCTGACCTCGTTATCGCCGGTGAGGTTCTTTATCAGCTGCTGGGTGATGGTGGAACCGCCGCCGCCGTCGCCGTTGGAGAAGAACGCTCCTGCGGTACGGTACCAGTCAACGCCCTTGTGGGTGTAGAATCTCTTGTCCTCGGAGGCAACGACTGCGTCCACGATGTAGGGGGAAATGTCCTCGTAGTCCACCCAAACGCGGTTCTGCTCGGCAGCAAGCCGCTTTATCTCCACCAGCTCGTTGTTCTCATCATAGCCGTAGACAAAGCTTGTGTACTTCATCTCGATGTTGCGCAGGTTCGCGTCGTAGCTCTTGTCCGCGAAATCCAGCACATACACCGCCAGCACCGTCGCCACGATGCAGACCATGATTACAAGAACCAGCAGCATTGCGGAGAATGTCGTGCCGACTATCGTCATGGCGTGCCCGAAGTTCCTGAGCGCGCGGCTCTTCTTTCTCTTTCCGGAGGGCTTCTTTACCGGCTCCTCCTTGATCCTGATGTATTTGATTTTCTTCTTGTCCATACTTTGTTCACCTGTGTGCCGCCGTTCTGCGGCATGGGCTGTCTTGTTACGGAATTCCACATGCCAATACGCATGTTCCTTTTTATTATATCACATTTTACCGCGAATGTTAAGCCCTTTTTTGAAATTTTCACATTTCTTTCGGAATCATTCCTGTTATTCTGACAGAATATAACAGAACGGACTGCCCGGGAGTCCCGGACAGTCCGTGTGTCAGTATTCCTTTTTCGCCCGGAGAAGCTCCCGGAGGCAGGCAAAAGTTCTTTCCTCGCCCTGCTCCGCCAGCATGCGCAGCAGCTTCTCCAGCATGTCGGAGGTTTCCGGATGGATAGAACGCGTGGGCTTGCGGCTCAGAAAATAATCCAGAGGATCGCTGTCGCGGTACTTCGCGCCGCGGTAGATCTTGCTTGCCGCCACCCGGTCGCAGAACATCTCCGCCAGAAAACGCAGCGGCATTTTCACCGGCTTGTAGACCTTCTCCACGGGATCCACGTCTATCCAGTACTCGAAGTGATGGCGGTTCCTGCCCTTGTGGTGCATCCACGCCAGGGAATATCCGTTCTTCTCACGCTCCGCCTCGTTCGGGCTGCGGGTGCCCTGGTAGTACTTCACCCCGGGTATGAACTCCGTGGGGGAATACTTCGAGAGGTCGTGGCGCAGTCCCTGCCAGAGTATTCCTGCCTTTGCGCAGTGCGCGATGACCTTGTGGCGGTGCCTGGTTATTGTGCGGAAGTGCCCGAAAAATCCTTTCAGCGACATTTTGTGACTCCTGTAATGCGCTGAACGTCCGGGCGCGCATATGATTAAATTTCTTTGCGGAAGCTGCCATTAAACACCGGACGCAGCTTTCTGTACAGCGGAACTGAGATAAGCACCGCGATAAGTCCCTTGGCAAGTGTGAACGGCATATTGAATACGACAAGGCACTTGAGAAGGCTGTCAGCACCGGACCAGATCGCCTGGTACATGCTGATTATGACTTCCATCGGCATTAACGCGGTGTACAGCGGATACACGATGAAATAGTTCGTGAATATACCCACCAGCGCCATTGCCGCAGCGCCGACGAGGCACGCCAATACGACATGCTTTATGGTGTGGGTCGTCTTTTTTGCGATAATACCCGCCGGAACGACGAGCAGACAGCTGAGGATAAAGTTGGAAAGCTCCCCCACACCCCCGGTCATGGAGCCGAAGAGAAGTCCCATCAGGTTCTTTATCAGGCACACCGCCGCGCCGGAAACCGGACCCATGGTGAGGGAAGCCAGCAGCGCGGGCACGTCCGAGAAATCGAACGTGATAAAGCTGGGAATGAACGGCAGCGGAAAGCTGAGGAATTTCATCAGCACCACCGCCAGCGCACCGAGAAGCGCGGTGAACACCAGCCTGCGGACGTCGAAGCAGTTAGTTGACTTTGTTGTGGTTGTTGTGTTGTTCATGTTTTCCTCCAATGTTCTGGGGAAACAGAAAGCCCCTGCACGCACAAAATGCTGTACAGGGGCGCAAATATGCACGCAGAAGCGATAACACATTTGTTGAGGCAGCCGCCGCTGCGCTCAATCTCTGGTTCTTTCATCCGGACTATACCGTCGGTACCGGAATTGCACCGGTTCAACCCATCGGCTGCGGAATGCAGCGCCGGGCTTGTTCTCTTTATCCAGCCACGCTTCGACCTTATCATAGGCTTCCACGTAGATAAAACGGCCTTTCTTCAGCAGATTGACGATTCCCTCGGCTGAGTTCTCCGGCTTGACATAGATTTCGCAATCCGCCCACTGGGCTTCCTTGATCGGGTTGCCCTGTTCGTCTTTGGCATCCGTATCCCGTTCTGCATACGCCACGCTGAACGATACGAATTTGTGACCGCCCTGCCCCTCGCGGCATTCGGCATCCTTACCGAGATTACCGGTAATCGTGATTCTCTTCATAGAAATTTGAACGATTGACCTATACATCGTGAGGTTCTGCGAGGCACTGCACCTCTAATTTACATAAAATATTTTAGTTATTAATGACAATTCCGGTCGTTTTGTCTATCAATTGATAATTTGTGAAAGCCGCATTATCGCTGCTTTCAAATTTCAGATAAACCCAATCAACCCATATTATCGCATGGTTGTAGCACTCACACTTCTCAGTCAAGACGATCGTTTTATTTTGCGCCGGGTATTTTTTCGTGAGCGTTACGCGCGCCTGTATCTCGTGTGGTGCGTCGGAAGCGAAATAATCGAAATATAGGAGCTGGGTGCCGTTCTCGTCATCCAGCGAAAACCAAGACACATAACACAAGCCTTTGATCCCTGCGACATAATTGTAGCGCTCAAGCGCTTTATTCAGCCAAGCATGGGCGGCTTTCTCGTCGGGGAACTCCTTTTGTAATAACACTTGGTTACACATCTTGTCAGTGTAGGATTTCGTCAGGCATACCGTCGCTACATAAGTTTTCATAATCGTAAAATTTTAACAGGTTAAATATTGCGCTCCGCTGGGGCTTCGCTCCCCGCCATCCGCCGACCACATCGAGCGGAGCTGGTCAATATGTCAAAGAACTTTTGTTGTCGAAATCCTGCTAACATCCTCGTCACGCCCTTTATCCTTTCTATCGAACATATCATTTTCTCGAAGGTATGCCGGGCTGTGGTTTCCCAGCCGACGGATGTTTTCAAGATTTCAAAGAACGAGGGTTCATCCCCTTACACGTTGCCTTTAGAGCCTTTCTGATACTCGTATCGAACACTGACATTTTGAAATAAAAATGGAGCGGCCGCCCGTTCCTCTGGAATGGGCATAGGCGGTCGCTCTCTACCGCTAAACCGGCGCAAGGGTTCCGGGAAATATTTTTGAAAAAATTTCTTCAGCGTGCCCCGGCCTGCCGGGGTAAATTTTTTCATCATAAACACACTCCCGAAGGGACTTATAAAAAAATATTTACCGGGTTCATTGCCCGGCAAAATGCAGTGTCCGTACTTTGTATCAGAATGGTCTGAAGGCAACGTGTAAGGGATGAAACCCGTCAGGTTGCAGAAATCTTGAATTCAGCCGGAGTGCGAAACCACAGCCCGGTCGTCCCCAGAGAGAAAATACCGCTCTCCCTCGCAACGCGAGGGGTGCTCTGCCGCGACGTGGAGAAACGAACGACTTGCAGGGCGTTGCAAGTCGTTCGTTTTAGGAGCGACCAATGCCCCGCCTGCGGGGCATGGTATGAAATTACGAGCAAAAAAAGAGAGCCGGCGAACCGGCCCTCTACATTACCTTTTGGAAAATAATGTCTTCAACTTGATCTCGGCGGCCACTTCCGGACACACTTTTGCCATACGTCCAATTTTTTGAATCTGATTTTCGTTAGGCGTACATTTACGCAACCAACGTACGATGTCATCGGAATAGTTTTCCGTCACTTCAACCAGCTGGTCGATTATTTCTGACAATTTGCAGGCAGAAATATATTCGACCGATTCGACAACTTCACCACTCTCATCGATAAGTTCAATGTCGAAATAACCATCCAAAGAATTGGGGAAAATCACAACGGCTCCCTGATGTTTGAACCCACTGACCTTGAGTATAAAAGCCTTCCGACCAGCAAGGGTGCCACCAGCACCGCAGGTCACATTCCAACTCATGAGATTCAACGGTTTTTCAGCGAGAATCGACATAATTAAATCTGATGTAGACATAGCTTTTTGCAGACTTTATCCTCCTGCGCCGGAGTTCTACACTGCCGAAACACTCGGAACAGCGATGCGGCCCCAGCCGATCACGGCGACTGCCCGAAGGCAAGGACACGCAAGGAAATATTTACCGACGGCTCGGCCGGAGGGCGCAACGCGCGGATCAATATTTCCGCACCGGGCCCACGGGCGGCCGGCCTGAACAGGACGGGCGATCCTTGCCGCTGTCGCCGCGATGTCGGCTACCTTTGCGTCGTGTTGTGAGTGAGAGTACCGCTCCCC
>OKRU01000669.1_pt1 | contig 34428 bp, 41 predicted proteins | sample 1601131 | NCBI WGS metagenome assembly OKRU01 (sample SAMEA3541558, study PRJEB24748) | human gut metagenome | biome: human gut; feature: human-associated habitat; material: faeces | place: China | collected 2012
CCCCTGCCGCATCTTTCTTCACAACCATATTTATCGTTGTATTTGTTGCCGCATCCTTGATTTCAATCGTAGTAGTCACAGATGCAACTGTTCCATCTGCGTTCCTGATCGTTGTGGTCTCTGATTTCACTTCATTTCCCTGATCGTTTTTCACCGTATCCGTCTTGGTCTCAACCCTGGTTCCATCCGGTTTCACTTCTGTCTTTGTGTCTTCTGTCTTATTATCAGGATTCACGACCGTTCCACCGTCTGCTGAGGAACCACCACCGGATACAGAGCCGCCACCAGACGAAGAACCGCCGGATGTCTCATCGTCAACCGCAATCGCATAGACCGAGAAGCGATCCGTCTCAAAGCAGAGATTTCCTGTTGTTTCATCAATCCATGCATTCAACTTTTCGGCTTTGCCATCATGATAACGGTATACCACATAGTTTTTCTTTCCCTGCAATGCTTCCTTTAATGGGAACGATAATACCATCTCTTCTTCCGCTTCGGTGATCATCTTATTGTCGGCCACCGCAGTTCCATCGCTTTTCTTAAGCGTATAATTCAAAAACGCGTTAAAGAAATCCGCTTTCTTATTTGAGCTAAGCACACTCTTAATATCCTGCTGCGCTTTCACCACATCGGCATCTGCAGAATTTTCCACGCCGGAAACCTTTAACTCAAGATCAAGAGAGGCACCATCGATCAAAGCTTCTTTCTCTACGTTCGTCATCGGAACCAGATCCGAGATTGCTTCTTTCTCAATATCAATGGATGCGGACTTTCCACCTTCCGAATAGGTATCGTTTGTTTTGGTATTCGATTCTGCCTTTACAACATGCACCGTGACATGATTATCTTCGTTTGTCTTCTCATCCCCATTTCGTTTTAATGAAGGATCATATTCCACGGACCGGCAGGAATACGTCACTTTTTGTTCTTTTCCGATATCCTTCGGTGAAAAACTTGCTATATCCCTACCCGCGTCATCCTTACCGATATATGTGCTGACACTGTCTACACCGTCATAAAATCCGATATATAAATTCGCATCGTTCGTCCACAAGCCCAATACTCGTACCTGTGTGCTGGCATTCACATGGAGAGAAGGCCAACGATGCTGCTCCTTCTGAAATACCGCATACTGTTCTACATAATGATTCCCATCATTATCATCCGGTTTGATATCATCATCCGAGATCAGATAATAGGTGCCGGTCTGTCTCCATGAATCGGTTGATGCATCATAAATTGTTTTTTGAATGATACGTTTTGCTGAGGATTGCTGATCTGCACCCAGATTTTTATTTGCATCATTCTGCAATCTCAATAATGTTTCCAGTTTATTCCCATACCCATCCTCTTTGCTCAGATACCAATCCTGCAAAACAATACCATGTAAATACTGAATTCCATCATTGCCTGTGGAATCATATTCAACCTTACTTTCATTTCCGGCAAGATCATATTGTTTCATTGAAGACTGTGCTGCTTTCGTCAACGGAAATTCGTATACCGTATCGTAGATCGGCTTATTATCATTTCCCTTATCCTGATGAACGCTTCCATCCGGTGAAGTCAATGTAACACTGTAGGAATTGGATGCCGTATCAAGCATAACACCCTTTACACTTGCCGGTGCATACACATACTGCTCCGCCTCCACTGCAGCCTTATAGCTGTTGTCACGGTAACTCATATTCAGATAGATAAAGCCTGAATTTTGAATCTTTACCTTGGTTTCCTTTTCCTCTACTGAATCCCATACGGTAACATTCTGATCTTCCAATTCCAATAGCTTATCTACAACTTCCTGAATCGTTTTTCCATGCACCCAGTAACAGATACTCTCCGGAGTTGCATCTTCAAACCAGATCGTTCCCTTTCGATAGGCTTCCTCTGTAATATAACGGCCGGAATAACCGATATAATCTTCTCCGTCTTCTCCTTCATAACGCCACAGACCATTCGGAGCTTCTTCCTGTCCCTGATCCGGCTGATCACCTTGATATTGAAGACTTAAATTCCTTGCATAATTATCAAACGGCTCTTGTTGATCCGTGGGCTGATATTCACAATGTGCTTCTAAATGAAAATCTTTGTTTTTCTTAATGGTAACTTTGTAAGCTTTTGCCGCATTTGCAACCGCTATTTCCTCCACATCAATAAAAAGGTTACATACCGCCTCGCTCGAATTTCCATCACAGGAAAATACCGCCTCTTTTGCCTGATTATACTCTGCATAATCATCATTTTTTGCAATCAGATAAAGAACATTATCTCCGTTCTTTTTTCCAAACGCAACATCACCGGCAAGATAAGCATCTGTACTGATTTCCGGCTGGCTGTAAAAGCCTACGTTAGGCATCGATACCCATACATCCACCTTGTTATTATCCGGATCATCGGTATTTTTCAATTGGATGACATACACGCCTTCTTTTTTAAAGTGCAACGATACCCACTCTTCATTGTCATTTTGCGTAATAGAAGCATTTTCTGTTGGATTCGTATCAGGAATGATCGCACCGTCTGCCCCTTCATGCGCCTCATAAATTTCCAGCTGATCCGCAGTTACTTTCTTTTGACAACTACCGTTTGCATCAACGATACCAAAGTAAGCCTCTGTTCCGTTAAGATCGCAGCCCATGCCAACATCCCATGCTGCACCATCCTCGACTCCGGTCACATTACCATACTCATCACGTTTCAACTCGGAAGTCACACGAAGTCCCGCTCCCTGAAAATGAACACAAAGCTGAATCTCCTGTTCAAACACATTCCCGGTATCCTCGCCCATATGACCCGTGATTTTAAAAGGAAACGGCTCACACAATATCGAACCTTCCGTGCGAGTGATCTTATATTCATTCTCCTGATCGGTAAGCTTCTCAATCGATAACTTATCAGTGCCACCGAAAAAAACAAACGGCTCAGTTTTATCAATGAACTCACCATCATTCGGTTTAATCACGACATATACTTCCTTGCACTCTGCGGAATGTCCCGCATCGTCGTTATCCCACAGATAGCTTCCCCACGCATCCCGGGCAAGTTCCCTATTATGATCGACATCCTCATAGATTTTAATTCGATTCTCCACCACATTGACTTTTATCGTATTATTTTTTGTTTCATCGTTATATGTCAACGTATGCTGCCCGAGATCACAAAAACTGACGGTAAACAGATCCTCCGATTCGTTTCCACTCTCGTTCGTCTGCTTTGTAATCGCTAAGCCATCTCCTGCCGTAATCTTGCTGACATCCGTAATTTTTTCAAATTGACCCGATTCACCGATAAAGCCAAAATACAAGTCGCTTCTTGCTCCCTGTACTTCTTTGCCTAGTTCCGTCATATAATCGGGTTTCGTCGGAAAACTTGGCTCTCCATTTTTGTTCCAATCCGGATATACGGCGACAAATCCGGTAATCGTTGTGTTTTCTTCACGATCACCCGCCAATGCAACCGTAAGATTTCCCGGAAACAATCCGAAAATCATACTGATTGACAGAAATACTGCTAAGAATTTCCGGAGAAATATCTGTCGTCCTTTTTTCATATTCGCTAACCTCCTGTTCTTCTCCATTTGATTTTTTATACAACAAAAACGCCTCTTGGTAGTTACATAATGATTCTACCAAAAGGCGTCTTCGGTTTGGTTTGCAGAGTTGCACACATTTTCATCAAATCTTAGATCTCCGGTCAAGTCAGGGATGATGTTTTCGTCTTTTATCACAAATTCACCAATCCAGTGATCTGCCTTAATATAGCCGGTTGCCAACAGACTCAACACTATGGGGCGATCAGGCTTTCCAAAGCCTCAAACACCCGCTGAGCATACCTTTGCTTGATCTCATGCCGGCTCAGTCCTAAGACATCTTCCCTGATTTCATACGAATAGGTCTGATCCTTCACCTGAATACAGAAAAATGCCTGCCCCTGCACACTGTCCGCATTGTTCGGATCGATATTGCCGGTCGTTCCCGTAATTCCGATCGCGATGTCCGTGCCAAGCTTTTCCTGCACCGTCTTTGCCATCGCCTCGGCGCACTCTCTCGAATACACACCGTACTTTCGGATAACCTGTGCATCGACACCCACAAGAATTTTCGTCTCATTCAGATAAGTCACAAATCCTCCCGGAAAGATTGCCGATGCACCTTCCTCATCCGTGATCATCGATGCAATCAAACCGGACGTACAGCTTTCCATCGTAGAGATCGTAGTATGGCTTTCAATCAATTTTTCTATGATTCTATTTCGTTTGGACTGTTCCATAGATATGTTCCTTTCGCAATATATCACGATTCGCCGTTCGCCAATCATGCAAGCATGTGTGTCCTGTTTTGTTTTCATGCTCACTTTGGTCTTCGCGCTTCATTATATCAATTTTCTACTGATATTTCCACTGCTCGGTCACAAGCTGCGTCTCTACCATATGCCGATAGATGCTGTCCGTTGCCTTCAGTTCCTGCGGTGTTCCCTGCTCCCAGGCGACACCATCCTTAAGCACCACGATATGATCAACACCATCAACTGTGCGCGATAATGAGAACTGTCTTATTCTCGATCAGCTTGGATATGGACTCCTGGATTACCAATTCATTGTCCACATCAAGTGAAGCAGTCGCTTCACCTCTTCATCCGTCGCACCCTTCTTTCCGATCCGGATATTTTCCATCACGGTATTATTGAAAAGTGTCACGTCCTGAAACACGATTGAATACAGTGACAAAAGCCTCTCAGGATCAATAATTATAAAAAAACCTGCCCTGCCATCAAATAGAATGGCAAGGCAGGTTCTCATTCAAAACTCTGACTTATATTGATCAATCGTTTCTCAAGATAAATGCAGAAGTCAGCTCATTCAAGGACTCAGACTGTGCAGAAAGCTCCTGGCTGGTAGCCGAGCACTGCTCAGATGCTGCTGAGTTCGACTGTACAACATCGGAAATCTGCTCAACACCCTTTTCAGCTTCTTCCATTGCCTTCGCCTGCTGAGCGGAGTTCTCACTGAGCATCTTAGCAGACTGTGCAATCTCCTTGACACCGACTACAACACGCTGCATCGATTCCGTTGCATTCTTGGCAGCCTCATTACCTGCCTCAATCTCATGCAATGCACCTTCGATCAGTTCTCTTGTATCAACTGCAGATTTTGCACTCTGATCTGCAAGGCTTCCAATCTGCTCCTCTCTGTTTCATTGAATGGCCGGAACTGATTGAGGAACTGCAACGACTGCAAATCCTCTTCCTGCCTCACCGGCACGGGCAGCCTCAATTGCTGCATTCAGTGACAGGAGGTTCGTCTGGCTTGCAATATCCTCAATGTCGGAAATAATCGTTGCAATCTTCTGGGATGTCTCATTGATGCGGTTCATAGCTTCCATCATTGCTTCCATCTCAGCACGGCTCTGATCTGCTACATCCGCATAATTCTTAGCGTTCTTATAAGCAACAAGGAGATCTTCGGATGTCTGCTCCACATTGCTTGTAATTGTCTCAATCGTAGCGGTCAGTTCTTCCACTGCACCAGCCTGCTCCGTAGCGCCCTCTGCAAGTTCCTGTGAGGACTCTGCCAGGTTTTCGGAACCTGCACGAACCTGACCGGATGCTTCTGCAACTTCCTTGAGGGTTGCATTCATCTTGCGGTTCATCTTACGCATTGCATCCTTTAATGCAACGAACTGTCCGACATACTCATCTTCAATCTTTGTTTTTGCCGTATAATCGCCATCTGCCATAGATCCAAGGATTTCTCCGGCATCGGTAATAATACGATCCAGCGTATCTGCCATCTCCTTGGTCTCTTCTACCATCTCGGCGATCTCATCCTTGACCTCTACCTCAGGGAACGGGCTGCTTAAGTCACCCTGTGCGAAAGTCTTCAAACGTTCCTGAAGTTCCTTAAGTGGTTTCTCGATTCCAAGTGCGATCTTGTTTCCAAGTCTCCTGGAAATGATAAAGGAAACAACAAGGATCAGTAACATTACAATGACAAGGATCCACTTTACAACACGGAGTGTCACATCAAGCGAATCTCCCTGGGTAACATTTAAATCCATAAGAGTTGCAAAATCACTGTAGATTGCATCATATTTACCCTTTAACTCATTGTACTCCTGACTCTGTGCCTGTGAAGATGCACCAGGATCGGTAGTCATTCCAGTTTCCAGAATGGAATCACTCAGTGTCCAATACTCATCCAATTCCGAAGACAGACGATCATAGAGTTCACTTTCCTCTTTTGTTACTACGCTATCGTTAATATCGGCAAAGTATCCCTGAAAAGCTTCCTTTTTCTGATCGTATGAGTCTTTCATATCAGCGATCTCTGCGGTATCCACATATCCGACCGCCGCACGAAGCGAGCTTCTGGTTTCAGCCAATGTTACCATTGCTTTACCGATATCTCCCTGTGAGAAACCATAATTCTTGAGTGCATGCTCATACAGCGATGTCATTGCAAACAATGCAATGATTCCAACGAGTGCGGCACATCCAAGCATCACTATAACGATTGAAAAGGATTTCTGCACGCGTGCACGAACATTTTCGTTCTTGATTTTTTGTACTGTGTCCTTTGTTTTCCCCATATTCCACCTCATCTTACTTAAATAAACAAATCCATACTTCTAGGTTTGCTCTGTACATATCTATAATACTCTTGTAAGGGGAAAATAACAAGTTGTTATTTTCCATTTATACTTTATTTTGCGGTTTGAGGCTTATTTCCCTTCGAATTTCTGAAAGCACAGTCAAAATCCGGATTAAACGCATAGAAATTCTTACTGTCCAATTCCTCCTGTACCAGACGGAGCGCCTCACCAAATCTCTGAAAATGCACAATCTCCCGCTCTCTTAAGAAACGGATCGGATCCGCGACTTCCGGATCTGCGACCACACGAAGAATGTTATCATATGTCTTTCTCGCCTTCTGCTCCGCAGCCATATCCTCCACAAGATCGGCGATCGCATCGCCGCTGCACTGGAATTCGCAGGCATTAAACGGAACGCCTCCGGCAGCCTGTGGCCATACAGCAGCGGTGTGATCGATATAATAAGGTGCAAAGCCTGCCGCTTCAAGTTCTTTGGCTGACAAGCCCCTGGTAAGCTGTCTCACAATTGCACCGATCATTTCAAGATGCGCAAGTTCTTCTGTACCGATATCGGTCAACAGTCCCGCCACACGTGGATTTGCGGCCGAGAATCGCTGCGAAAGGTAGCGCATGGATGCACTGAGCTCACCGTCCGGACCGCCATATACCAATACCATATAACGGAAATAGGAAGGAATAGGTTCGCCTGCTCCTTCCTATTATATTATACTTAACCAAGGATTCCTGCAACAATAGCTGCCGCCATCTTCTTGTAATCATACAGCTCTACATCGTCCTTATCATCCACGAAGCAACACTCGATCAACATAGCCGGAGAGTTTGTCCGGTGCAACACGTACAAATCTTTGCACTCCTTCACGCCACGATCTTTGAATCCAAGCTTTTTGATAGCCTTGTCCACTCGCACTGCTGCCGGATACGCCGCACTCTTGGTGCTATATACATATACTTCAGTACCGGTAGTCTGGCCGTTTCCCTTCTTATCACCAGCTCCTGCGTTAAAATGAATGGAAATATCCAGATCCACCTTATGCTTGTTACACTTTGTCACGATCTTCTTTAATACGTCCGTCTGGTTCTTGCCATTGGCGCAGGTACAGTCATACACCTTATGTCCTTTTTTCCGGAGCAGCTTGATCACTTCTTTCTTGACCTTGCGCGCCTCGGTGGACTCCTTGATCAGTCCACACGCGCCGCACGCAATCTTGCCATCCGGATTATGTCCAGCATGTACATTAAATTTCATATTACTCACCGTCCTTCACTTCTGGAATACCTGCAACCGATGTCAGAAGTGACACCACGCCGGCAACCACCGATGCCGACACTGCCATCTTCCAATCTACTGCTGATACAACTGCTGCCGTACCGATCACAGCAACTGCAGTCTGTGCCATTGTTTTGATTGCGCGGATCCCTGCCGCTTTCATCCACTTCTGTGTATCTACACTTGGTTTTAACACACAATTTTTCATCATAGCAAATACCTCTCTTTCTTATTTAATATATTGAGCAATCATCGTTACCAACCCGATCGCAAAAGCGGTGGATACGGTACTGATAATTGCGGTAACCGCTACAGACTTATATTTTTTCATGTCCTCTGCCGGTGCACGCTCCATAACATCTACGCGAGCATCCATTCCATCAATTTTCTTATCGAGATTGCAGACATTATCATTGGTATTCTTAACTTCTTCTACCAACTGCACCATCGTATTACTCATAGTATGTATCTCTTCGACAATCGGTTCCAGCTTATCGATTCGATGCGTATTCGACTTTGCGCGTGCCTCAACTCTTGTGATCCGACGTTCATCATAAAGTTTTGACCACATAGCATTTCTCCTTCCGGGTTTTCCTAACTATATTGTAATTTCCACTAATAAGATTTTTGTACCAAAAAAGGCACCCGAAGATGCCTTTCTCTGCAATTTAGCAGGTTATCTTTTGTAAAATACTATGCAGATGTTGCAGCTGCCGCTTTCAAATCGTTAATGCTTTTCATACACTGCATGACATATTTTCCGGTGTCGGTGAGCGCATAAGATGAAGTAACTTTTCCATCTGATATTACATGAGTAATTCCTTCATAGGAATTCAAACCATATACAGGTTCTTGTGTATCATTTGTCACTTGAATTGATGTTCCTTCATATGGCTCAAAATCATCATATGTGCATGACGTATCATCTGTAATCATAGGTTTTGCAATCAGATTATTGCATGTGAAACCTTTTTTTACAGTTATTTCAAATCTTGCATCATCAACATCATCACTGATTTGTCTTACAGTAGAATAATTTTTATACCAATCCTTTTCCTGACCACTTTTAGCAAGAGAAAGTTGCACATATGCTTCCGAATCAACATTAGTTCCTTTTGTTCCAATTACAACAAATTTCTTTCCTCTCAAATTCTGTAAAATTCCACACCCCCATGAAAATATGTATAATGTTGCACTGCCTGTAGCAGTTCCATTCAAGGTCCATGTTCCATCTCCATTGTTTGTAAATGTAACACCATTTACAGTTCTTGACTCGATTGAAGAAATAGGAAGTAGGTTCTTTCCGCAAGTCTTGATCTCATAACCGGAAGATGGAACATAATCATCATAGGTAGCTTCAAGATCGGTGGTTAACATTGGTTTTATTGTTACATTATTCATGGTTTTATCTTTTTCGACTTCTATCCATAACCAACACAAATCTGTGTCTGCTATAAATGTTCCATTATTAAATATATATTCTGCAGATGTAGCTTTCCTTCTGACACAACTTAAAAATTTTCCTGGATCAATATCTTCATCTCGAATACATACAACCTTATATGCAACACCTTTTATAATAGGTATATTACTATTAATATTAAAAAATGTCCTAGCAGTAGCTGTACCATTCAATGTATATGTCCCATCACTATTTTTCGTGCAGGTCACACCATTAGAAGTCGTTGTTACCAATGCCGGATTCAACAGATTCTTCGTGAACTTCGTCACCATCATCGGTGCATCAACCGCATTTGTGATATGCTTGTCCGTTGTCGTTTTCGTATCATATGCGGCTTGAATTGCCACTGAAGCCGATTCTGCATATTGTTTTGCTGAATCAGAATATTTCTTGGCATTGGTTGCCGCTTCTGTAGCACTTGTTACAGATCCACTTGCGGCTTTTGCCGAAGCCTGCGCTGAATTCTGTGCTGTTATAGCTGCATCATATGCATTTGCTGATTCTGTGTTCATAGCATCAATGGAATCATAGATTGCAGATCGCACATCCCTTCCATATCGTGCTGATTTAATCTTGTTAAGTAGATCAGATATATTTGCCATTTGTATACTCTCCTTCCTTATCCACTTACGATAATACCGTTTTGAACCACTATCGTATTTCCTGATTGTGGATTTATAAAGCCTGAGAAACCACCGTCAATTTTTACATTGACCAAGGTTGCACCTTTGGTATCAATCGTGGTTCCTTCTTCAAATGAAAACTCCACATCCTTTTTCACCTTCACTTCACCTGATACAGCAACATTCTTGATTGCATTACCATGACAGTCAATGTCACATCCGGCATTCAAGGTGTCTTGATCATAACCGAAATCAGAACCGCCGGTCCTTTCATATACCCATTTAGGCTTGTGTGTCTGACTCGCATCCGGTGTGGATGTCCATCCGATATAATCAGATACGAAGTTTGCAAAGAAGTCCATTCCTCTAGGACCACTTGATCCGGCTCCCGTTTCACCGGATAAAGACATCTTCAAGGCTTCAATTCCGCTATGAAAAAAAGCAATTCCGGTTCTGTCAACTGACATGATTTTTTCTTTGTCAGTGTTATATATATTGATAGAACCATCTTCAAGTTTTACATTGTCAGTAATATCATTCCACACGGTCTGAATCACAAGTGCTGTAAGCAGACTTGCATCAATCGTTCCACCTTTCAACTGATCACATGAGATTTCGGATGTCTTGATGGTGTTCTTAGTGATCTCTGTCACTTGATCTTTGGTCTGATAACCCTTATCATCTTCTAATTCAGATGTTTTTGTCGGAATGTCACTTGTTTTTGCAACGTCATCTGTTCCCGTGATGTTTTCCCAACTGATCTTAGCATTTGCACCCATCTTGACATTCTTGCCGACTTCCAAGCCTTCACAAGTGATTGCCGAAGCGACAAATCTTCCATCCATCGTCAATGCGGTGCTATATGGTCCATTATAGCCATTTGAAGAATAGCCAAGTCCATTGATGTTCCACCGCCACACCTTTGTTGCAGTCTTGGTGTCGTTCGTGTCCATGATAAGAAGTTCATCATTTTTCTTCACAACATATCCACCCATTGCATTTGCGATCAGCTGTGTGGCATTCTCAACTGCCTGATTCAAGATTTGGCTTGCAGGCTTAATATTCTCAATGGCTTTCTTTATTTCCTCATTTACGGCGGCAGTCTTTGCAGACAAGGAAAGTCTTTCATCCTTGCCAAGTGTGATGGCATCATTTTCAGGATTACAGATGTTGATTGTCTGCTTTGTAAGTCTGAAATATCGGTCAAGTCCGTGTGGCTTTGATACAACCCTGATCTGATCAGAAATTTTGAACCGCTCTGTTTTCGGATCCACAAAATGCAGATCAATTGCCTTTGCTTCAATGACCATGTTTTCAAACTGAATATCAGACAGATACTTCTGCCCCTTACTTTTTAATGCCGCTGCTGTTGTCACTCCATCCCATGTGACGGTTGCATAAATCCATCCAAAATTTTCAACAGCATCCGGACTGTACACGTAATCTTTCCCATCATTCACCGCTTCAATGGTCAGTCTTGTCTGCAAACCTTCAACAACTTCTTCTTCAAGAAGGTTACCAAGCGGAATAATTGCTGTTGCAATCTCGCTTGAATCAATGTTTGACTTGAAATCAATAAGGTTTTCGCCAAGCCTGATCACCTGTGAATTCGTGTTCATGCTGTCCGCAAGGTAATCAATGTATTTGACACCATCTTTGTGCCGGATTCTAAAATATCCACCAAGATCATCAACCAAATCTTCCTTCAGTTCCTGCATTGTGCTGTTCATGTTGGTGTATCTATACAGCGAATTATTATTGTCCGTGACCGTAACCATTCCGACTGTAAAACGCTTTTCTTCTTCCACCTGCGCATTGTGATTTGCAATGTAGGCTTCAAGAAGTCCTCGCACACTTACATCCTGGTATCGGTTCGGTCTTTGGATGGAATCATTCAGATATGACAATTCACCTTCACAGTAAATGTCTTTTCTCTTATAAAAGTCCTCTTTGACTTCAATGCACATTCCGCTGAATAGCAGTTCATCATCCTGATACACCTGCATCACTGATTTCCTTCTTTTCACGGAAGAATACAGTGGATGTCCCGGTGGCATCTTGAATGAAAAAGAACCTGCCTTGTTCTCTTCCAATTCAATAACCGGATTAATCAAGGCAAGTTCTTCAATTCTAGGATCGTACATCAAAGTTTTATCGCAATATACCTTATACATTTATAGGCTTCCCCCTGTGTACTCTATCAACACACTTCCTGATCCGTTGAATGTCAGTGTGTTTTCACCTTCATCCAGGATCATTTCATACAGCTTGTTGATTCCTTCAATAATATTGTAAGTTGTACCATTATATGAAACACTCATTGCAGCTGAAGCTGTTATTGTCGGATAGGTCTTTTTGCGCTTTCCTACAATGACAACAGATGTGCTTCCTGATACTGCGATATTCTCCGATTCACTGATGCAATCATTTTCAAAATCAAACGGATCCCACAACCAATCACCCTGAACATCATATTTATACGGATCAGCAGTGCATTCAATCACAAGCTTTCCTATACTCTTTTGCGAAGACCATTCATTCACTTTCAGCCTTCCCATGTAATAGAAATTCTGATCATCATCAAACACAACCTTCATGCGCTTTCCGTGAAGATAGTTTTCAATTTCCGACACCTTATCAGACCATTGTTCCATTGGATGAATCACACTAAATGTCATGTTAATCTTTCGGTCATTGTACTTCACGTCATTGGTCAATGATTCTGTCAGATCAATAGAACCATCACGAAGCGGAACAGAAATTGTGTTTGTCTTCGGTTCCGGTGGATTTATGGTTTTGGATGTCAGATAAATTCCAAAATCATCAAATGAATGCTTATCGCCAAATGTAACTCCGATCATTATCTGACACCCCTTTCACGTCTTGTTGCTAATTTGCCTAGTGCTGCATCCATTCCCGGTGCTAACTCACCGACAACAACACCTGAATCCATGACAAGCTGCATGTTTGCCATCTGTGGCATGTACTGCACCATAAAATCAAGGATTTTTTGCACAGTCTCTTCCAATCGTGCATTCTGTGAAGCAACCGCTGCGGATATAAGCTTCATCAGTGTATCTGTTCCACTCACAACCTCGGATCCTGCTTCACCACCTGCCATGATTTGACCATGCTTGTTGATTCCAAATGCTGTAGGCTGTGTCATAACCATAGGATCATCCATTGCCTTTTTATACCAATCAATGCCGAAGTGTGGCACAGATGGTGGATTCAGACTGAAGCTGCCATCAATCTTGAAATGTGGAAGCTTAAGCTTTGGCAATGACCAATCAAATTTAAAGAACCCTTTGATTTTATCAATCATTTTCTTCACAGTATCTTTTGCAGCTTCAACAGGCTTCGTAATGGCAGACTTGACACCATTCCAAACACTTGTTGCAACCGACTTAATTCCTTTAAATATGCTTGACACATTATTCTTCAAACCTGTGAACGCATTTGTCACTGACGTTTTTATATTCTTGGCTGCGGTTGTAACCGAAGACTTTATTCCATTCCAAGTATCCGAAGCAGATGTTTTTATTCCATTGACTCGTTCAATTACATTGTCTTTAAGTTTTGTAAACGAATCAGTGACAGAAGTTTCTATTTTATTAGCCACCGATGTCAGTTTAGTTTTGATGCCATTCCAAACCTTACCGGCATGCTCCTTAATAGAGTCCCAATTCTTATATAACGCAACACCAATTGCCACCAACGCTGTAATTGCTGCAATTACGATCAATACAACAGGATTCACCGCACTAATTGCAGTTGTCACATTTCCTGCCAATCCTACTATCTTAGGAATTCCGCTTGCTAATGAACCACCAACACTGATAATCTTTCCGATTCCGCTTGTAACCTTTCCTACAACAGTCAAGACAGGTCCTGCGGCAACAACCAATCCTGCAATTACTCCGATTACTTTTTTTGTTCCACTGCTAAGACTTGTAAACCAATTGACAACACCTTCCACCTTTTTCATTATTTTTTCAAAGGCAGGAACACCTTCTTTAATCAGGAAATCGCCCAATTGTGTAAGTAATGGCAATACAGAAGCTCCAACTTTTGTTGCTACGGCTGCAAATGATCGCTTCATCTGATCCATCTTGTCTGTGTATTCAACACCTGCATCAATCGCTTCATCACTAAGCACAAGACCAAGATCATGTGCTTGTTGCTTCATACTCTCAATGCTGCCTGATGCTCCGTTGAGCATTGGCATCAGTTCAGATCCGGATTTACCAAACAATTCCGTTGCAAGTCTTGCCTTTTCGGTTTGGTTATCCATTTTCTGTAATGCAGAAAAAACATCCCACATTACATCTTCCTGGCTCCTTAACTTTCCATTTGAATCAACAACAGAAACACCCAATTTCTGAAATTGCTCCACATTCGATTTCGTTCCGCTTGCAGCACCATCCATTGCCGCTGTGAGCGTTTTGACACCCATCTTCAGCGTATCAACAGATGTTCCTGATTGTGAACAAACGAAGTCCAATTCCTGATATGCCTGTCTTGAAATACCAATCTTCTGCGACATTTTATCAATGTTATCAGCTGTTGATGCAGATTTGTTTGCAAAACCAATCAATGCTGTACCTGCTGCCGCCACAGGGAGTGTAACTGATTTCGTTAACGATGTTCCAACACCTGAAACTTTTGATCCAACGTTTGAAACCTTTGAACCAACTTTTTGCATTGATTCGCCAAGTTTTCCTGCCTTGCTCGATACGCCATCAATTGATTTTTCGGCATCACCGGTATTTACTGCAATCGTGCCGAATAACTTAAATAGTTCCAAAGGGTTCACCCCCTTTATACACACTAAAAAGCTCCCTCACAAGGGAGCCTAATTTTTAAACCTTACATATCAAAATTATCTAATATACAATTTGAAGAAGTGATTATTTCAACCGCCTCTTCCTTTTTCATTACTTGTTCTTTTTGCGGTTTCTGATCAGTTTCACACGCATTCAGATATTCTTCATACGTCATATCAAAAACCTTGTGCAGATAGTATTCCCATCTGGTCTTACTTGTTTTTTCTTCCGCAATAATGCGCATTGTTTCCGTTGCGAATTCATGAAGCTGTTTAGATCGAATAAAATCATCTAAAATCAAATATGGATTTGCATATCTTTGTGACAGCAAATCCATAAATCTGATATATCCTATCGATTGAACAATTTCATGACACGTTTGAAAAAATCCTGAAATTCCTCTTTTGTGACAACCTCAATGATCATTTCGCCATAATCGGCAAACGGAATCTTTTTAATCTCCTGCAGTTTTAATCCTGTAAGAGAAGAAAGAAATGCCTGAATCTCTCCTTCTGCTTTTGGAATATTAGCAATAATAATTCCGGCAATATCAAAAACCACATTGAAACCAATCTTTTCAATGTTGATTTTCTTTTCTCCTTTGTCTTCCTGGTCTTCCAAAAGCTGATCAACATCAAAGCATTCCTTGAACTGCCGGATGCCAATCGCTGTAATGATTTTACAAATAGATCCCATGTCAGACGCAACCAACGGTCTTAACTCATACGCCTTTGCATCTTTCACCTGCACATCATCGGATTTAACTTCTGCATTTACAATCATATCATTCATAATTGCTCAATCTCCTTTTTATATCTGAATTGTGATCCTACGCTTCAGCCTACGCTGTCTGTGTGATCTGTGTTGCGGATGTTTTTGGTACATAAATATGATATGGCAGCTTATTTGTAGTTCCACCCTCTACAAGATTTGCAACACACTTATATGTTGCAGGCACCACAGCCGCTTCTTTATTCTTATGTTCTGATTCCAGACCATCAGTGCAAATCGCATATTCAAAAAGCACAATGATCGGACTTCCATTTGTCTTAAATCCAACAAATGCAAGATTTTCGAGATAATCGTCTTCTTCAATGTGCTCTTTTGATTCGATCACATCGAATCGTTCATCTTCCGATGTTCCTTCCTGACCGATCACCGTTGATTTCAGAAAATCTTTTGTGATTTCAATCATATTTACTTCGATCTGCGCCGTCTCACCTGTTTTCTGTGACAATCCCTTCGCTTCAACCGTAACTCCGTCAACCTCAATGGTTGTGATTTCCGGCTTAATCGAAAGTTTATTACCACCAGAAGATGCACCAAGAATCGTGCCGGACCACTTTTTGTTTTCCTTGGAGTATGTAAGATTTTTATACAAAGTTCCTGCTCCAAGCATAATATTGTATGGTGTGTCTGTTGATACACCAGAAACAGCAAATTCTGACCATTTTTCCATATCATTTCACCTTCCATTCTTTTACTGTCAAGTTTATCTGTAGCCTTTTCAAAAAACCATCACCTGTAGGTACAGGGAATGCATTTCCATAAAAAACAGCAACCCCTGATCCGTTGTCAAGAATTGCTGTTCTTCCCCCAATTGTAGGGAATATCTTTTCAATTTTTACTTTCTCTTTTTCAAGATTCAGCCACGATCCCCTTCCTGTTCCGGTTAGGACTAACTGTGTTTCCTGCATCCCATCTTCAGTATTTGGTGGTATTTCTGAATATTCGCCAACCCAATAGGATTGAAGATCAGCAATTGGGGATGTGAATTCCATAAATTCATATGGAATCCCTTCTGATTCCATTGCTTCACTTATAAATTTCATTACAGCTGTTGTCATGATCACATCCCTTTCAAAATCTGTTCAAGCCTTGACTTCAATGCGCCTTTAAGCGTTGTAAAGGCATTATTCAATGCTCGGTGCGGTTGCTTGCCTTCGGTTCTGTGCCAATTTCCCTTATCATCCTTGTATACCCACGGTGTTTTTCTTCCGTCACCATGCAATGCATACTGACCGGTTCCAAACTCTTCCCATATGGCATTTTCAAGCGGACTTCCAATTGTGGCTTCACCCTTGGATTCATCCACTTTATAAGTCCATGAGTTTTTCAATTGACCTGTGCCAACTTTGGTGTTTCGCTTGACCTGTGCTTCCATCTCTCCGGCCGCTTCATACAGCCAAGCTTTTGTTGCATCGTTCAATGCATCCTTCACCGTTGCCGAATTATCCTGAAACTGTACTGACATTCTGACCACCTCTGTATTGCAAATAGATTTCAAGCTGCATATGAAGTCCCATTGGATCATCAATCAGCATGACATCATATGCTTCACCATTCACCACCATCCGGCTGTTTTCAGCCTTTACTGAAGGATCAAGCTGTTTCCAATCAGAAACAAACACATGCGTTGATTCCTGAAGCTTTGCATTGTATGTTGTGTATTTTGAATCACCGGAAGACAGATCAAGAAAGCCTGTGATTTCATCAACAGTTTTCCATGTTTTTTCCGCTTCACCGATTTCATTCTTGGCAGTGGTGCTGATCTGCAATGCCGCCTTGGTATTTCCACCAATCATATCAACACCCCTTTCAGAATCGTGCCTTCATATACGGCTTCAGAAAGCCGACTAAGGACTTTGGAAATCCCATAGTGGAATTATCCCCATCCATGTTGAAATATGTCACCGAATGCCTACTGATAGTTTCTGACTGTATGCCAACCTTTTCCCGGTTCTCAATATCCCACTTCATCATGTTCACAACACCCATCTTGACATCCATCGGATATACAATCTTGGTAACAAGAACCCCTGTTTCATCTTCAACCTCTTCATTCACTGTAAATGTGGAATCATCCGCTTCGTTCACTATGAATAGCCCTTCGTTCAGCTGTGATTCTGTGATCTGCACTGTATCGCCAACCTTGAAAGGTGTAAGTGCTTCCACAAGAAAAAGACCGCCAACAATGTCAGCGGTCCTTCTGTATGATCTTTTTTGGAAGTTGTTGTTGGTATATTTCCGGATCAACAATTCAAGTGCCTGAAGCTTCGCTTCAATGATCGCATCAGCAATGTCCGTTGGTGCAAATTTTTTAAATTCTTCAACCGACATGATCATATGGGATCCCCCCCTACGAAGCGTTTGATGTGGCAGCACGGATCACGGCAATAATATCATCCTTCTTGGTTGCTTCGCCAAGATCAATGTTGTGTTCTGCTGCGTATGCCTTTAATTCATCAACCTTCATGCCGGAGAACGGAGAAGCGCTTGTGTTCTCACCGATTTCTTCAACCGCATATCCGTCATGCTCCTGGAACCAAGAAGCCATTCTCGCATTTTCAATAATAGCTTCACCATGAGCAAACTGTACGCCGCCGGCATCAACTCCGCAAAAATCCGGATTCGTAACAACTTTGATTTTATACTGTTTCATATTCTTCACCTTTTCCTTTCATATGGGGATGCCGTAACACATCCCCAAAGTTTCTTACGCAATCTTAATGTTACGGAGAACACCTGCATTTGCGGTGTTTTTCAGAACAGTTGCTGCAACCATCTCGACCTCACCCTTCTTAACTGCGCCTGGCTGTGTAAAGTCAGGAACATAAGAAGTGATTGCACTTGATCCGGTCAGTGATGCAGCATGGAATCCTTCGTTTACATCAAACTTAACCGCATAGATGTCAGTTAAGCCTGATACAGCTGCAGAAGATGCACCAATATTTCTACTAATGCCTGCCTTAACACAAGAATTTGCTGTTGCAACTGATTCTGATACAGTATAGTGGTTTCCAAGGTCCATAAAGCGAACACCATCCATTGATACTGCTCTCTTTCCAAATGCTTCCTCTGTCTCGGTCTTGTAGCCAAGAAGTCTTGCAATGGTCTGCACCTTGCTGATCATGTCGGTATTCATCAGAAGCGCATCTGCATTGGTTTTCTTGATAAGATTCTGAAGCATCTCATAGAACTGATCCATGTTTTCCTTCACTTTTGCCATGTTGGAAAGATCGATTGCAGAGCCTTCACCGGTGTTGAATTCCGATGTTGTTCCTGCGAGCATCTTATCAAGGCCATCAAATTCATCCTCTGCTGTTGTGCTGTTTCCATTGATCAATGTGTAATGAAAAAGAGAAATTGCAGCCTTGATTTTCTCTTCAAACTGATATGCCATGTTGTTATAGCGTCCTTCAGCCTGCTTCAGAACACGATCCATCTCGAATGCACCGCCGAAAATCTTCAGATTTGCTGTCTTTTGCTCAACGGTTGCCTGTGATGCAGTGTAATCGTTGTTTAACTTTCTGAATGAAGCAGTTGCCGGAAGCTTCTTCTGCACATAAGAATATGTCAGTGTGCTTCCACCACCTGATGGAGAAACACAGTTATCAAACGGAAGCATCTGAAGGATTTCAGATTTTCTTAAGAAGATGTCCACAATCTGCTGTGAAACCTTGTCAGCCATGCCGATTTTCATTTCTGCTAATGTCATAGCCATAATAATTCACCTTTTTAACCTTTCTTATTTCGTTGTTGATTCAAACTGCTGCTGAAGTGCTTCAGCAAGATCTTTGGGATCTGCGCTTCCACGATCCCCTTCTGTTCCTGGAATTTTTCCGCTCCCCAAAGGCTTATATCCATCACCACTATTTGTGCCGGATTCAAACATTGTCGGGAACTGTGTTTTTAAGCCGGAAAGTTTGTCGGACCAACCCTTAATGTTGTCGTTTTCGTCAAGTTCTAAGGTTTCGCCCTTTTCCTTCAGCTTTTCATTCAGCTTGAAGGTCAGATAATCAACATCAATAGCCTTTTCAGACATAAGCGCAACTTTGATGGCTGATTTCAGCTTTGTTTCCTGAAGTTCTGCCTGAAGCTGTGCATTCTGTTGCTCATACTGTGTGATCTTTCCCTGCAAATCCTCATTGCCCTTGGTGTCTTTCTTCAGCTGTGCGATCAGATCATTGGCTGATGTCAATTCAGTATCTTTGCCATTCAATGCTTCCTGAAGCGCATCAAACTTACCTTTGCCAACATATTCACCGGATGCAAGGTTTCCAAGCTTGATCTGCTTGTCCTTGTTTGCTTCATCCCCATTGTAGGCATTGACCTTTTCTACAAACTGTTTGTAAAATTCCTCACCTAAGACTGCTTTCAAAAACTCCATATCAAATTCCTTTCTTTTGCCTTGTTTTTAATCGTGGTGTCACCACTGCAAAGCCTAGTTTTAATGTCATGCGACAGGACAAATTTTGAAGGTATAAATGCCACCTTCCGGGCAATATAAAAAGACAGCCGATTGACTGCCTTTAATATCAATTATTTAATTGTGGTTTCGCTCTCTTACCCACCTTCGACTTACTGCGTTTTCCACCAACTACCCCAATACCCTAGTAGTTCCTGCCTGTGCCTTTTGGATCATTGTTTTTGTGATAATTGGACTACATTTTGCCATAGTCTAATAAATCATGTCTTTTTGCACTAAAAAAGCACCCTGCCATCATCTGCAAAGTGCTTTTTATAAAACCTTTTCAATTTCATCAATGCTGATTTCATCTGTGTCAGTATCATCATTCCTATCTATATCAGCAAGAAAAGCCTTACCTTCTTCAAATATTTCAACTATTGATGCCTTGCTTCCATCTTTCAACAGAACCCTGTCATACAACTTTATCTTCATTCAGTCACCTTCTTCTTTGTTACATATACGCTTGTTAATCGTTTTTCGCCATTATCATCAATCCAAGCTGTCATAACATTGGCTTCTTTACCATTTGCGCCCTTCAGCTTCATGACATATTCATATCTCATACCATGACCTTTGTCACCTTTTTCAACAAATTTGCTTTCATCAATATGATCTTCAATATTCTTGATAAGATCATCCGCATTTTTGCTAGTATAACCAAGTGCAGCTTCAAATGCTTTTGCCTTATCCGGTGCATTTGAAGGATCAAGCGCATATTTTGTAAACTTTTCTTCCGGCATTCTAGCAAAATACTGAAGATTTGATTTTATTTTACCGCTTTTTGCAGTATTTTCAAGTGGTTTATTGCTCTTTTCCATGTTCATTGTCATTTGTCTGGTGATGTCCTTATATATCCCCTTGAATTCAGTGAAGCTGTTTGCATCAACCTTAATAAACTGTGTTGTTCCATCATCTGATATTTCAGCAGGCGCATCAGGTGACCATTTTGTGTACTCATCCCCTAAAGCCCATCTTGCACGTTGCAACAGCGCACATCTACAATTACAATCTTCAGACGGATCACCAAAACCGCCCGGTTCCATTGCTGTCATGCCCATCACTTCAAATGGTTCATCCAATTCCCTGATCTGACCATCAAGCAGCCTGTGAGTATCCCTTGTCTTGCCATCCAAGGATGCATCCCACTGCTTGACCACATCAGCACCCTTTTCTTTGGCTTTCCACTGCGCGTCAGCTGTTGCCTTGCATTGAATCCGGTGCGCTTCGGTCCGGGCAATTCTCATTGCCTTATTCTTGCTTATTCCGGCATATCCTGCAATGTTCCTTGCCATTTCTGAATACATGGCTGCATTCGATATTCCCCGGCTGATTTCACCTGCAATCTGCTTGGAAAGTACCTTTGTATCTTTGCCAAGTGAAGAATACAGGCTTTCAGATAGCTTTGTCTCATGCTGAATGGCTGCAACAACCTGTTCCTGATCGATAGGAAACACCAATGGGATTCCTTGCCCATGTAGATCATACATAGTTCCAATGAATCCATCTTCATATGATTTGGTCAGATATGCAGATACAGTATCAAAATTCTTGCTTTGAAGCTGTTCCAATATAGCCTGCACCTGTGCTTTCAAAGCCTTCTGATACTCTATCTGATAGATGACATACTGCATATCAGCATCATCCCTTGACTGAAGGATCGCTATTCTGTTGTTTATTTCATCAAGTGCATCCTTATAATTGGATTCAAGCTTCTTCAGAACAGCCTTTTCATTATTCAGGAATGTCTGCTGAACTTCCTTCTGCTTTTTGTTCATCTACCACCACCCCATTCAAAGCATCCTGTGTTCCATTCAGCGCATTTTCCGCTTCATTCGGATCCGGAAGCTTGTCTTTGATTTCCTCATAATCAATATCAAGTACATCACAGATATTCTGCATCAGTGTTTCATTGTCAAGCTGTGCAGCAAGGGAAAGAAGTGTGTTAATCATCACCTGCTTTGTCTGCGCTTCTGTCAGTGCACTCTGTGAATTCTCCTGTTCGTTCGACATGATTTCATGATTGAATTCAAAGTACACCTGACTTGTCTGATAATCAGTCTTGTTATTTTCATTGATTTCAGCAATCACAGGTTTCAATAATTTTCGTAAGAACTGCTTCAGTTTGATTTCAAGCTTGGAACACTTCAAATCCAAAAGCGAATATGCAGCCTTGATTGCAATATTGGTGGTTGCTGCTGTGTCCTTCAGTCCGGCTGTATTCAATCCCATTCCGAATCTGTAGATATTCTTTTCATCCAGATCAAGTTTCACCTGTCTTGCCTGATATGGAACATCAACAGTCTTTACTTCCACATCTCCATCATCACCAACCCCAATGATCTTCTTGGTTTTCAGGTTGGTCTGTAATTCTTCCAGGTTATCCCCCTGAAATCCCTTTACAACATGAATGGGAGTGTCAAAATCAATCAGATTGTTTGAAAGGCTCGATGCCATCAGATCATAATCATCAATCAGATCCTTAACTGTTTTCAGGCAACTAAACTGTTTCTTGTTATTGTCAAGGCGAAAGAAGGGAATGAAACCGAATCCCTTATAATAGATCGCTTCATCCCCTTCTTTTTTATACAAAGTATGTGGTTTCGGATTGATTTTTTCTGATTCATCTTCTGTGATCATTCCGTTCCCATCCTGCACATAGTAATATACTTTTTCGGAATCCCACACCTGAATTCTTTTAATTTTCTTCTGCCCTTTTTCGATTCTATCAATATACCAATAGATCACATAAGCGCATCCATCATCCGTGTCCTTTGCCCGGACCTCAATAACCCCCATTGCGTCAGCACACATGAATGAAAGCTTGTTATTTTCATTCTTGTACGCATACATATAATCAAAGCCTTTAACCATACATCCTGTCAGCACTTCAGATAATTCAGATGTAAAATCTTCATTTTCATTAAAGTATTCATCAAGGATTTTCTGCAATGCCGGATCATCCGATTTCACAAATCCATCTTCACCTGAAAGAATATACTGCACAGCTTGGTCAACCAATTCCGTAAAAAATGGATGCGGAATCTTCACGTTGCTTCTCGTCTTGTCTTCTACAAGATTACCATCTGCGTTATAGTAGAAAAGTCGATACTGTTTGATGTCGTGATCTCCATCATAATATGCCTGTCCTTTTCTTGCGAATTTCTTTCTATCTGAAGATGCATCATCATCAATAAATCGCTTAATTTCACTTACAGATAACATTTTCACTATTCCCCCTTAATGGTCTTTATGTGGCAATTTAAACAAGCCATCTTTTCATCTTGCGCCAACCTTCAATACCATATCGCAAAGCTGCCATTGCATCATCCTGGAATGGTACAGGTTCATCCAGGTATTCCCCGGTCTTATCATCATGCTTCCATTTCCATTGCTGCAGTTCCTTAATCGTATTCACACAAGACGGATCAACAACAATTCGATGCTGCTTCAGATAATCAATCTGTGCCTTTACAGAACCTTGTGAGCCACCCTTGTCAACACCCTTTGCCCGGTTATATCCGGCTTTCTGCCACATCTTGATTCTGTCCGGTTCTGCGGAATCACACCACATCTGCTTGTTTCTCGGAATGTCAGCAGCCTTTGCAAGATCTATAATCTCGGCTGTGTCCTTCTCGAATACATAGATTTCTTTCGTGATATAGATCACATCATCCTTGATGCCTAATGGAAGAATCGCATTTGCATGGTTGAAACCGAAGTCCTGACCAATTGCAAAATCATCATAGTCCGCCGGATTCTTGGAACACTCACCAATTTCCCAATTGTGAAGGATAATACCGCCGATCTCGCCCCATTCACCAAGACCATAGATCTGATAGCCATCAGGATCAACGATCTTTCTTCTTTCCATACGCTGCCTGTATGCATCATCTATGAATCTATTACCAAGATAGGTGCTGTGGTGTGTCAGCACATTGTCATCAGGAATATCAAAAAAGACCTTCTTGATCCAATGATTTTTATTCACCGGATTGAAGGTCATTCTGATCTGATAAAATTGTCCTTTCGGAAGTTCACCACGCAAACGGTCATCAATGATTTCCAAATCTGCTTGTGTAAACTCCGTTGCTTCTTCCAACCAAACATCTGTCAGCTTGCCTTTTGGGAATGTAATTGACTTCAGCTTTTCACGCTGCCGATCGTCATTCATCCCACGGAAGATGATCTGATTACCATTTGGCTTGAATGTCATGGACATTGGCGATTTATTGATTTTCCAATACTGATCATACTTATCGCCAAACATCCTATAAAGCGCACCTGTCAATTCAGCAAAGGTGCTGTCCCTGTTGGATATGTCAGATTTACGCATTGCGACAAGGTTTCTTCCTTTGTCCTGCATCAAGCGCAATATGTAGTTCTGTGCAGTGTCAACGGATTTTCCGGATCCTGCACTTCCTTTCATGACAATGTAGCGTTTCCGGCTCCTGTCAACTTCACGGAAACCGGTATTCATTTGGACATTAATATTCATTACTCATCCCCATAATCAATGTTGATGTTTAATTCCATGTCGACATCCGCTTCAACTTTGTCTGTATATATACCATATGCCTTGCCAAGCAATTCAGCTGCCTTATTTGCATCTGATAGCCTTGCTGGTATATTGACAATCTGTGGAATTTCTTCCTTAATTGTCTGTTTTCTCATAGTCCCATTAGAATCTGGAACATATGTTGATTTTTCTTTACTCAATGTAACAACAACAGATTCCGTCTTTTCCCTTCGCATCACTGATGAAAGGTATTTCATAACTTCATCTTGGCTAGCGATCAATCGCTTTTCCTTCTCAGACATCCTTTTTCCGATGTATTCCTTGATGTCTGGTTTTGTTAGGTTCTCATTTGCTATTGCTCTTGCTGTTTTCTTTGAATACCCTGCCCTGATAGCTGCTTGTGTGGCATTTAAGTCAATCAGGTATTCATCACAGAATCTTTGCTGCTTGGCTGTCAATTTAGCCATCACAATCACCACCCATACTGTAAAATTCCAACCATGTGGGAGAAGTGAGGAGCGCCACTGTGACACTCCTCAAAGGGAAAAAGAAAAGCGCAAGGGGAATCATTTCCTCTTACGCTCTTTCACGCTACAATCATATCACATACAAGTATATCATTGTGTATCATCTTTCATTTTCTTTACCAGAAGTTCATAGTATCCTCCGGTTGGATTGAAATTCTTCAATGCTCTGGCATGTATCCGGTGTACCTGCGCCCACTGATATCCCATCTCAACACATATCTTTTCCCAACTGTATTTCCGAAGATATCGGTATGTCAATACCGCCTTTTCTGTCTCATCCTCTAATCTCTCAATATCGGTGAATATCTCTGCATACAGATCAATACGCTCATATCTCGCCTTAATCAACTTGCGCTCCAACTCGTCCAGCTTTGCAGCGTAATCAGAGAGATCTTTCTGATCATGTGCATGCGGCATATCATCCATGACAAGTGCCGGCGCCATCTTGTCTGCCCTCAGCTGCTCGATTTCTTCCTCTAACCGTCGTGCCGCACTGACTGCCGGTGTATATGATCGCAGGTATTCCTTTTTCAGTTCATTTTCATTCTCCACTCTTCTCCCTCCCTGTTCAATTACTACTCTATAGTAATTTTAGCATGGGAATTTAGTGGATTTGTACCAATCTTTTCCCCTATTTGTCTAGTTTTTGCCAACCTTTCTTAAGCTGTTTTGAATATACGATTGTGCTCCATATTGTAAATATTGACGGGGCAATGACTGCAAGCGCAAAAGATACCACAAAACTAATCCATGTGATGTTTTCTGTGATAACCATATATATCTGCAACAAGCTTCCAAAAACTATATATAAAATTCCACACCGCGCATAATGTCTTTGTGTGAGATTATTCTTCCATCCGTCTCCAAGCCCTCCACAAGTGCTGGTCCACATAATATCTTTTAAAGTCATTTTAAGCACACACAAAACTGAAAATATTGTTCCCCACATAATTTCTAAAATTGCGATTACTGATAATAATTTTGTGTACATTCTATTTTTCCCCTTCCTTTACCAACTTATATACAATCGGACAAATTGTTCTCTGTTCCCCATCTGTATTCTCCTCTCTTGTGTACTCAAATATTAAAACATATGTTCGTCGATGTCAAATGTCAACTTTTACCATTACCACATCATTCTCAACTGCCCGTTCTGTTCTTCCACAATCTGTCCATACTTTTTCTCTAAAATATTTTTTACCTTCTGCTTTTCCCGGTAGAACTGTGTCCTGCTGATCGGGAGAATGCCGTAGTGCGCTTCCAGCATGTCGTAGCTGGTCCCGATCACGATGGATTCCGTCAGTTCCGCAGCGATGTAGCTATCTACCTGGTTGCATATCTCAAATACTTCCTTTTCGTCCACAGGCATTCCCCCTTTCAATTTTGAGCAAAAAAATACCAACCATCGTATTTGACGGTTGGTTTTCTCTAAAACTTTACGAATGCCATAATAACAGAAACTGCAATTCCTGCCACGCCTAATGTAATAGATATCCTGTTAGCCCTTTCATTTTTCCTTATATCTGTAGACAAACGCAAGAACTCATCTTCCGTTCTCTTAAGAATATTTTGAACAACAATTTCGTTTGCGTCCAACTTCGCAATATCACGCAAAATATCTTGTTGATGCTTTTCACATTTATTATATGGATTTTGTTCTTCCAACACGTCTCGCGCGCGTTTTAAAATGCATATATATTCTTTCAATATGACTGCACTTTTACGACCACAATCCACTCTAAATATAATTGCGTCCATCCAAACAACTACATTCGAGAAAAATTTTTTTGTTTGTGCATCCTCTTGTACATATTCCTCATAGAATCTATTTATTTCTTTTGAAATAATTCTTATATCCTCATCACGATAAGATTCGCATATATTCTTCAATGCATCATATGAAATTTTTAAATACGCACTTTTATTATTCAAAAATATATATATTTCGATTCCTATGCATATGAAAATAAATGACAAATATGCTGCCAAAAAATCGGTTGCACTCATAATTGATACTCCTTCTCATTTGTAATAAAAAGATTATACTACGCCAACCGTCAATATTCAATTGTCAACGTGCATCCCCCAGCGAATCATTTTCTCTCCACCCGCATATACTAGATAGTAGGAGGTGCTATATGTTCGCTTGGGTTTGTTATCTGATTCTAAAATTCAAAGACTAGGCAAACCGGAGCTGTCCGGTCTGCTCTGTTTTAATCTTCATATTCGGCGTGCGCTCTGCCACACATAACTCTAGTAGATTGGCTTTGACCAATGCCGCAGGAATCGGCGGACACACTGCATTGCCGCATCTTTGCACCTGTTCACTTCTTGGATATGTCTTGCCGGTGTAATCGTGATCGATTATGTAATCATCCGGGAATCCCTGGCATCCATACAGTTCCTTTGGTTCCAGCATACGAAGCCCAATATCCACAATCTGATAATCTACACCTTCAATCGTAACCAATCCAAATCTGTCCTTAGTGGTAACTGTATCAAGTGGCTTTTCGATGTCTTGCCCTGTGGCATCTCCGTAATATTTGATTAGAAACGCTCTAACCTCGCCAAAGTGACCGGCAGATGTTGTGATCGTGTGTAACGGCTCTCTCTCGTCTTGACCTATTCCCGATTTATAGAACTTGCTCAAAAATGATGTGACCAATCCGTATCGGTTCGAACCATCCACGGTCATAATCGGATCTTTAATCGTCTGTCCTCTGACTTCTCCCTGCGCCGTCTCGGAATGATATTGAATCAGAGTTGGACTGATAAGGCAATGTTCATTCTTGCTCACAATCGTTGTAAGGGGTTCCCGTACATCCTTACTCCGATCCTTTGTGAACCCGGTCTGCCCGATCTGTACCATATATGGCTCAACTAACAAGTGGCTGCCAACTGTCGTAAGAGTCCCTATTGGCTTCTGAACGTCCTGCGCCTCATTATTGTATTTGCACTGTACCATGTATGGTTCCACAATCCCGTAACCATGCTTTCCGGTGATTGTAGGCATCGGCTCTCGGATGTCGTTCGGTCTGCGTTCGCCGCCGTGGTTGCACTGTATAATAAATGGCTCCGGATTATTCAAAACGAATTTTTTCAGTCCTCTTGCGATCCGTTCCATCGTTTTTGGTGCAAGCGGTCGCACTGCGCGGATTCCATATTTCCTTTTGATTTCCTCTGCCGTATCAAATATGCTCGGGCAAGGAAGAGAAAAATCCAATTGTGTATATGCTCCAACGTATGGTTTTAACAGTCCTGCCTTTACCTCTTCACTGTCTGCCGGTCCGTGCGTTGGCTCTGGCCATACAATCGGCTTGCCGTCACACCGGGCGATCATAAAGAATCGTTTGCGCATGGTCGGCGCACCATAATCGGCGGCAATCAGCTCGCGGAACTCCACTTCATAGCCAAGCTCCCAAAGTTGCTGCACAAACCTCTCAAATGTCTTGCCTTGTTTTGCCCTAATCGGATGATGCCGTCTGTTTAATGGTCCCCAGGTCTTGAACTCTTCCACGTTCTCCAACATGATAACCCTCGGTCTGACAAGTCCTGCCCAGCGTAATGCTACCCAAGCAAGACCACGGATATTCTTATCCTTTGGTTTCCCGCCTTTCGCCTTACTGAAATGCTTACAGTCCGGCGAGAACCAGGCAAGTCCGACCGGATGTCCATTGCATGCCTTGACCGGATCAACCGCCCACACATTTTCACAGTAATGCTTGGTGTTTGGATGGTTCGCCCTATGCATTTTTATAGCTTCCGGATCATGATTAATGGCTATATCTACACTGTAGCCGGTAGCCAGCTCAATTCCGGTGGATGCACCGCCACCGCCGGCGAAGTTGTCAACGATCAGTTCTCCGTTAATCATGACATCACCTCCGGCATAAAATCAAACAACGTCGGCTCGTCCACTTCATTCTCAGCCGCCTGCAAATAGCCGACACCATCCCGGAAATAATCAGGATTCAGCTCGCATCCTTTACCGTTCCGATGCATCTTAACCGCCGTCATTGGAACTGTCATAAGACCACCAAACGGATCATAGACCGTATCGCCCTCATTGCTATATCTGTTGATGATTCGCTCCACGATATCCAACTGTAACGGGCATACGTGCATCTGAGCGCGTCTGCGGCTCTGCGTAGTGTTAAGGGTTCGCATCCGATTTATGTCGTCCCACACTTCCAGCTGATTCCACGATCCCGGAGCAACTACCATAAATGTTGCCGGGAGCTTCCCGTCCTCATCTAGATCTTCCGCAATTTTCACATGATCCTCATAGTTATATACGTTGCCGCGGCTGTACTCTCTGTACACTGCCTGTAAGCTGTCAACCGGAAAATCCTTAAGTTCTTCCTTGCTGATCAGTCGATCTCCTGACGATCTCCAATAACCATGTGCATCAATCTGCCATTGTGCTCTGGTGTAATCTTCTTTGGACTTCTTAACCGGATCATCCGCGTATGCCGTAGATCTATCAGTCGGCAGCTTTCTGAAAAGCAGGATATATTCCGGACATCCTACGCCCATCTTTGATCCGTCCTTGCACTGCTCTGTCCAGCCAAGGCGGTATGTCTGGTTATTCTCACGAACCACATCAGTTACGACCGTGATCATGCCGAAATATTGAAAACCATGCTTCATGTAATGGCTAATGCACTGCGCGTGGAATGGTTCAATGGTTGGCATTCCGGTTCCTGTCGCATTTCCAAAAAGCACACGGTCCTTGACATGAATTGCAGCAACACGCCCCGGCTTAAGCACCCGAAGCAGTTCCGGTGTGAGGAAATCCATCTGTTCAAAGAACCGCTCCGTGTTCTGGTTATGCCCGAAATCGTTATAATTTGCACTGTACTCGTAATGATTACCGAACGGGATCGAGGTATGTATCAAATCAATACAGTTCGCTTCCATCGCTCGGGTTTCTTCTACACAATCCCCATATACTGCTTCATAATGTTTTCCTCTTACTGTTCTTTCTTCTCTGCTACCTTCCACGCCCATCTTCCTTTCTAACCGCTGCGCCTTATTCTCCGAATTAAGACCATACTTTTTTACAATCTCGATCATTTTTGTAACCATATGATTATGATTCTTCCATTTTTCCAGCAACGCTTCCTTGATCTGTCGCTCGTTCTCCATGTAGATAATGTCAATCACAACCGATTCTCTTTGTAAAAAACGATAGCACCGGTGCACCGCCTGAATAAAATCATTAAATTCATAATCAATTCCGAGAAATATCTCGCGATGGCAATATCGTTGAAAGTTACATCCGGATCCAGACAATGATTTCTTTGTGGCGAACAGCTTTGTCCGGCCATTCGAGAAATCAATAACCCTCTGCTCGCGCAGGTCATAATCCATAGATCCGTAGATGTCTACTGCATCCGGCAGCGCTTTCTTGATTGCATGCCGTTCATTCTCCAAATCGTGCCACAAAAGGAAATGATCATCCGGTGACGCTTCAACGATGTGCTTCATCTCCTGCACTCGCTTGTCAATGCTATCTCTCTTGACAGCTGCCGCCTCTTTCAATCCCTCTGCTACTTCTTGGAATAATTGCATCTGTCCGTCTTTATCTGCGGTATCTCCGTAATGGACCGGTAATTCATGCCATCTCACGGCAAGCGGTGGCAAATCATATCCCTCATCTGAATAATCAGGATTGAGATCTGAAGGCTTCGTAATAAAAAGCGCCCAGCTACTTACCCATAACCAAAACTCATCTTCCATGTTTGGGTACAACGTGAGGTTGTTCGCCTTGGTGCTATCTCTCTGGAAGAACCGCGTCAACGCCTGCCCTGTATCCATCACTTCCAGATATCCGGCATAATGGATCAGTTCCTTGTATTTGTTCGGCGATGGCGTGGCAGTGGCTACCAACTTATACGGTACGTTCTTGAACTTATCCAAGAACGTCTGATACGTCTTGCTTCCGAAGCTTCTAAGCACACTCGCTTCATCAAGTGACGTTGCCGTGAAATAATCCGGTCTGATATCGCCATCCCGGACGCGCTCGTAATTGGTCAATACGATCTGACTGCTGCACTCCTGCACTTCCTGCATCGTTCTGCAGTATTGCGGTTTCTCGTATCCAAGCACTTCCACCGCGTCATGCGCGAACTCCTGCTTTACTCCAAGCGGCAGTACAATCAACGCACGGCCACCGCTATGTTCTGCAGCTAGATGGCAAAATTCCAACTCCTGCACTGTTTTTCCAAGACCGAAGCTCTCAAACAATGCTCGTCTACCGCCTTTCAGCGCCCACACTACCGCATCTCGCTGGTGCGGCTTTAATACTTTATTTACTTTTTCAGGATCCACAATGAATCCACTTTCTGTTGCAAGCTCAATTTTTGTTTCTAAAAACTCCTTATAATCCATTTTTCAAAAGGAACCCGATATATCGTTACCCCGGCCGGAGGTTCGGCTCCTTTCTTTAATTTACTTCTGTGCTAAGTAGCACATTATTCCACATTCCGGCATAATCTCTGTGTTCATGTTTCCTCTGTCTGGATCAAGTTCATCCAAGTAGACCGGATTGCCTTTGCTGTCCTTAAGGATTGAATGCCCGACTTCTCTTTCCAGCTTCGCCCGACTTTCAAAGACTTCCGGGAAATCTTTTCGAATACGATTCCAATATCCCATACCGCCCTTGACGCATCCGATACAATTATTGTTGGCGTACCCATGCTCATAATTCCAAGGACGTGGGAAAGTAAAAGTCATTAAAAACAGTCCATGCACTTCCTCTTTCGTTAAATTTCTTTCAATCAACGGAAAAATGTGATTAAACTCCGGATTGCTCTCAACCATTCGATCAGCTCGGTTCTTCTCGTTCAAGTCAAAGCCCCAAACATACGTGATCTCATAGTCCGCATGTTCAGCTTCCCACTCTTTACGAATCCGCTTTTTCAGCCAATTAGTACATGGCGCAAATCCGTTAGCCGAATTTTTAAAACCACCAAACACCCTTACGCAATCTTCTACATTTCGATATTCCGTTGATCGTAGCACTGTGATTTTCTTTCCGATTGCGTTCTCGCAATCTTTAATAAATCTGATACTGTCCTCATGTTGGTCGGCAATGTCAATGTAAATCCATTCGTCAACATCTCCTGCTAAATATCCAGCCATAAAGCTTGATATTCCTGCACTTACCCAACATACTTTTAATTTTTTCATAACACCACGCTACAAATCCGTGTATCGTGGATAAATTTTTAGATTGCTCTACATATACGGTTTGTTTCCGCACCGTACCTTATAGCCACAATGAATATTTTTCTGTACAACCATTCCAAGTCTCCGTTGCACAACCTCGGTTTACCGAGGATTCGTTATTCCTTTCTCATTCCATCTGTTTTTAAAATCTCATCCAAGCAAGCATTCCAGCCGGATGTAAATGCTTTTCCAAGGCTTCCAAACTCATATTTTTCAATTGGAAGTTCTTCTTTCTTCTCCGGAAGTTCCCGGAGCGGACAAAAGCTCGCTCTATCCTCCGAACTGTCTGATCCATCATAACAATCATCAGCAAACATGCAATACAATCCACTTGGATCATCATCGGCCAGCTGGCAATCTGCGCAACACTCCGGCATATCCATAACCAATATTGCTTTAGCCATCAGTTCACCTCCGCTGCATTTAATTCTTCAAGGTGTCCCTGTAAATCCTTATAATAGTTGATTTGGTCGGTACAGTGCTCTTCCAATATATCAATCATTTCCCTTTTGGCATCCTCTAAGGATTCTGCTTGCATAAAATTCATGTGACCATCAATCACTGACTGCCATCCTATCTCTTCGCCACAATAAACAATGCTTCCTACGGTGATACTGCCATAATAGGCAACGATGTCTATTTGCTTTTCCCAGTCGTCTTGTTCTGGGACAACTTCTTTCCACTTCATTGTGCACATGCAATCACACTCCTTACCATCCAAATATCACATATCCCGGCATTAAACCGTACTCCGGCACATCACGCAGAATATACACGATGTTTCTGCCGGTCTCGCGTCCGGTATACTTCTCGCCGTCCCACTCTTTCAGAATAACTGCATCACCTATTTGTAAATCATCCTCATCCTTGCGGATTTCAAACTCTTTTTGTCGCGGATAACCGCATCAAAATACTTCGGTGCTATCTTTTTTTCTGCGATTTTACGCATTATCTACACCACCACCTTTCACAATCGCAATTGCCATATTGTAAGCTTTTCGTTTTTCTTCAACGAGTTCTTTGTCAGCAACTTCTTTGTCATTCCACACATCTCTCTGTTTTTCTAAATTTGTCACAACGGAATCAACATCATAGGCGAGCTTACTATCCTTCAATGCCTTGATAAGCATGATAGCCGTTTCTTTTTCGTAATTTCCTGCGGTCATATACGCATCTGCATTAAGTCGAGTTAAGCATTCCTCGAATCTGTCATGCTTAAAGTCCTTTTCAAATTCTTCCGGAATCTCAATTTCTATCCGCATCGTTTTCCTCCATTTCCGCTTCTAATTGAAGCCAATTCAACCATTCTCCGCAATCCTCGCAATCTGGATAATCGGGATTCGCCCACTGATAATCTTCTTTTACTTCTTTAAGAAAACTTGCTAATTCCTCGTCCGTCATGCTCCGAATCCGGTCTGCATTGGTCTGTGGCTTACGCGCCGCGTTTCTCATGCATTCAATCATCCTTCTACCGCCTTTCCTGTTACGATGTCCCAATTCTCATCCTCGATGAACTGATTCCGGATAATCTCATCCGTCAGAAAATGTTCCTTGCTCTTCGGCCGCTTGCGCCAATAAGAATCAATGTAAAAGGCAACCCACTTCATAAATTCCTCGATCTTAGCATTCGAGAACCGATAAGACTCTTTCAGTGTCGGAATTGTCAGGTACATTGTGGATGCCAGTGCGCTTTCGATATTGCGGTCTGCTCCAAGCACCGCACGCCCTTTCTGAATATCCGCCATGTAAAGCTTCTGTGGCATTGGAATCGACTTCACCCACTTGATCACGTCGATTTTCTTTTTAGTGCAATACTGCATCATGCTTTCGCTTGTAACGTCTTCATTGTCTTCATCCTGCCACGCCTGCCGACGTTCCACTGTCTTACTGTAAAAATTCGTGACCTGCTTGAAAGTCATATCAAACTTGTCATACAGGATTGCTGTAAATATATATCCCATGTGATTCGCGATGTTATCTCCGAGACGTGCTTTCGCAAGTTCCTTACGGTACGCGCTCATCGGGATCAATCGCTCTCTCTGATTTACTCCGTGCATTACTTCTCCTCTCTGTGTTTTCCCTTAACGCAGGTGTTCCAGAACCGGCAGCTCG
>OKRU01000690.1_pt1 | contig 33994 bp, 28 predicted proteins | sample 1601131 | NCBI WGS metagenome assembly OKRU01 (sample SAMEA3541558, study PRJEB24748) | human gut metagenome | biome: human gut; feature: human-associated habitat; material: faeces | place: China | collected 2012
GTCGCATAATCAGGGAGAACAATTCAATAATAACAAATTTTAAGAGACACTAGTGATATAAGATTGTATTTACATAGTATTTCTTTTATAGAAAAATCGACCAATAAACTATCCGAAAGAAATTGCTTTGTGAATATATCCGTATAGGTGTATTCATAGATGTTTCTGTTCGGATAAGGGTTACTTGGTCGTACCTTCTATAAAACGGAAATGTTTATGGGTACGCCTTTGTTATTTTATCTTAAAAAACGAAATGCCTATGATATAAATATACCAATTAAGTGTTTTGTATGTTATATATTTAGATGATGGCTTGACGGCATTTCTTTTATAGAAAAACGACCAATGTTTCTATTTATCCGAGGAAATGCACAAGGCATTTGTGTATCTGTAAGCTGTACGTATATTGTTTTATGCGTATGGTAATTTGCAGTATGCAATGTCTAATTTGACTTTTCCATTATTGATGTGCCGTGTTATGTCCATTGGTTTTTTATTAATATTTTATAGTGGAAAAGATGAAATTTATTTTTGCTTTTATGCTCGTGGTTCTTGAAACTGTGGGTGGATGTTTACATGTTTATGGACAAACATGCGATACCTTGAATGTTGCTGATTCTGTTGTTTATGACACGGTAGCAATAGAAACAGGTACTTCTGAGATTTCGACAACAGATTATAAATTTAAGCCTAAACGTTTGATTCTTCCTGCGTCTCTCGTCGCCGTTGGAGCATTCGGAGTTTGCAACGGTTGGATGAATAATATAAAGGAAGATGTGAAGGACGGACTTGCAGATATGCGAAAGGACTGCTATTTCCATGCAGACGATTACATTCAGTATCTTCCAGTTGCCGCTCATCTTGGTTTAGGTAAATTGGGGGTAAGGCAAAACATTCTTTTGGTGAACGTATTGCGGCCGCTGCAACTTCATATCTTGTCATGACAGCAATAGTCAACTCTGTCAAGTATACAGTTCGCGAAAAGCGTCCGGATTCTTCAGCGCGTAACTCATTTCCTTCAGGACACACTGCTACTGCATTTACAGGTGCAGAACTTGTTCGCATAGAATATGGCAATGCTTATGGAGCAGGTGCTTATGCTGTTGCTTGCGGTGTGGCTTTTTTGCGTCTTTATAATGACAGGCATTGGCTTAATGATGTAATTGCTGGTGCCGGCGTAGGAATTTTGAGTGCACGTATCGGTTATTGGTTGTTGCCTCTGAATCGTAAGATATTCAAAATTAAAGGCAAGAATGCTCCTACTGTTGTATCTGCACCTTTCTATGATTACAGTAATAACGGCTTGGGGTATAGCATGGCCATAGTTTTTTGATATACCGGTGAAAAACAACTCTGAAAAGTTTTTTGTAATTTTGTATTTTCTATATATAAGGGTGTTTTTAGTAATTTAAACAAAAGATAGAGTTGCTTATGTATTGTAGAATTGTTTTAGCTTCTGCGTGCTTTGTGTTTTTGGGGGGAAGCACGTATGCTCAGGAAGACGACAACAAGATGTCATCTTCGTTTTTCGGTCCGAATGCCATGCCTGTTCCGGACATGCTTGACGGTACCGTGTCAAAAGATGTCTATGTTGAATTGGCGTACGATTATTATGCGGGACGTTATGGCGACAGCACGCATGATATATTTGTAAAGGCTAATATTCCGGTTTTTTCTCCTAGGCTTAACCTTTCTTTATGGATGCCGGTTATAGAATTTTACCGTAATACAAATAGGTCTTTAGACCATCAGCATCCGACAGAACGAAAAATGTCCGGTTGTGAGTTCGGTAATTTGTATATAACAACGGATATACACATTTTGAAGCAGAAAAAATTTATACCGGATATGACTCTTCGTGCTGGATTGATAACAGCCTCAGGTGACAGTGAACAATATGGACGGTATTTCGATTCTCCTGGCTATTTTTTTGATACTTCTGTTGCAAAATCTTGGTCTCTATGTGAAACCTATGCATCGAGTATACGTTTTATAGCAAATCTAGGTTTTCTTTGCTGGCAAGTAGGGAAGAGTACTCAGAATGATGCTTTCATGTATGGTCTGAAGGCAAAGTATGATGATACACGTTTTTCTGCTTCATTGGCCTGGCAAGGTTATTCCGGTTGGATTGACAATGGTGACAAACCTATGGTCGTAAAGGCAGTTTTCACGTATAAGTATAAGCATTTTCGTCCATTGGTGGCCTATCAGTATGGTATAAATGACTATCCCTTCCAGCAATTTCGAGTTGGTGTCGGATATGTGTTCTAATAACATTGTCTGACAAAGTTGGCATGTTCTTGTGCAATAAACCTCAGACAACAGTATTGCCGTATTGCTTTACATACCTATATTTGTAATGCAATATGGCATTTTTTGTATTTATGCCTTGGAATAATAATAGAACTGAATCACAAGTATATATATGAATCGTGATGAATTTTATATGAAGCGCTGCATTCAGCTTGCGCGAAATGGACAGAAAAATGCCCAACCGAATCCGATGGTTGGAGCTGTAATTGTCTGTGATGGAAAGATAATAGGGGAGGGCTATCACGTCAGATGCGGTGAGGGACATGCAGAAGTGAATGCCATTGCGTCTGTTAAGGATCAGTCTCTGCTTGAGCGTTCTACTATTTATGTCAGTCTTGAACCCTGTTCGCATTACGGCAAGACGCCTCCTTGTGCCGATTTGATTGTGTCTAAGCATATCCCGCGTGTCGTTGTGGGGACCATAGACCCGTTTGCAAAGGTGAGCGGTAGAGGTATAGAAAAGCTTCGTCAGGCAGGTATAGATGTGACTGTCGGGGTATGTGAAAACGAGTGTAGGCTTCTGAATAAGCGCTTTTTCACTTTCCATAGCAAAAAACGCCCTTTCGTCACATTGAAATGGGCACAGAGCGCAGACGGTTTCATATCAGCAGAACCATGTCACGGACGTACTGTCATTTCTGACTGGTATACTCAGATGCTGTGTCATAAAAGACGAACAGAACATCAGGCAATACTCGTTGGAAAACGAACTGCATTGGCCGACAATCCTTCTCTGAACGTGAGAGAATGGGTCGGTCCGAATCCTGTAAGGCTTGTGCTTGATAGAGCCAATGATCTACCGCGGAGCCTTAGTTTGTTTGACGGCTCAGTGCGTACTCTGGTTTTCACTTCAGTAGAATCGGCTGTAGAGTCGGATAATGTAGAACTTGTCCATATAGATTTCTCTGTCGATGTACTTCCTCAGATCATGGATTCTCTTTATACTTTGGGAATACAGACATTGCTGGTTGAAGGTGGTAGAGAGCTTCTTCAGAGCTTTATTGATGCAGGATTGTGGGATGAAGCTTATGTTGAGAAAGGCACAGTTGTAATCGGCAGCGGAACCGAAGCCCCATCAATCTCTCATGTTCCTGCCAGGACAGTGTTGGTTGCTGACGACCATGAAATAATAGAATATCGTAATATTCAGCAGTAAAGATTTGCAAGAGTCTCTCTGTTGATAAACAATAATCCCTTTCCAGCCTCAAAACCGGAAAGGGATTGTTGTTTCTATTTGTATTTAATACTATCAGTCTACAGATCAATATACTGCAACTTTCTTGCCGTTTACAATATATATGCCTTTATTGAGTCCCTGGAATGTATATGTTCCGTCAACATGAACTTTTGCAACAAGCATTCCTGAAACTGTATAGAGACTGAATTCTGCCGGCGCATCTGTGCTTATGCTGATCTGTCCCTTACCTCCACGGATGCTGAATGCGGACTCGTCAGTTCTGTCTATTACTTCGTCGATGCCTGTAGGATCTTCAGTAGTGTTGGCGATGTAGGTCAGTCTGAAATCATCGGCTTTGTACCATCTGTTGTTGGCACGTACTCCTATTTCAAGCTTGCCGTCGTCTCCTACATGTACATTATCTACAACTCCTTCCGACAAGTAGAAAGCTCCGAACTTGTGTCCTGGAACTTTTGTTTCCTTGTCTCCTGCAAACAGTGTCACGTCATATCCAGTATCAGTACCGAGCATAGCTGTCAGTCTGTAGTATCCCTTAGGCAGATTCTCTATAGTCTGGCTTATTGCTGTAGCTGTAGAGTCGCTGTATTCGATATTGTATAGCAGGTAGCTTCCGTCAACTCCTACGCCCATTGTGCTGAGAATCGAATTTGCTTTTACATAAGCCTGGCTTTCTGTTTCCCAACCGGTTTTGTTCTTGCTCTCGAAAGACGGATTCTCAATTAAATATGTACAATCTATTTCTACCAGTGTTTCCGGCTTGAGACTGAATCTGTAATTGTTGGCATAGTTAATAAGAGCGTCTGCGTAATCCTTTACCTGAGAAGATTTCTCGATGCTTCTTTCTGTAAAGATTTTCTCTGCTTTGGCTATAGAATCTGTAAGATCTGCATTAGCCTGCTCCTCCGTGATTGCACCGTATTCGTTAAAGATTCCGTAGCATTCAGCTATAGCCTGTCCGAGCTGCAGATATGCCGGATCAAGAATGTTAGAAGAATTGGCCTTGAATTTGTTTCTTGTACTTGGATCAAGGAAATATCCATGCATGGCCATAACTTCTGTTCCCTCGTCAACCGGTTCGAAATACTGCGTCTCGTCAAAGTTTATAGTGAACGCTCCCTCTGGAGTTGTGGTGTTTACGAAAGTACCAATGAATGCATTGTCACCTGTGTTTGCGGCCTCAGTGTCGACTGTTACATTTTCTCCTGTCAGAATCATGTTGCCACTGTAGCTTGACATGATCAATGCTGGTGTGCCTGCAGTTATCTCGGTTATGTCTTCAGTCTTGTTCATGATGCCCAATGCGGCAGAGTGAGAATTTATCTTTTTAGCAATAATTCCGTCTGGTACTTTTGCGTTGAAAGGCAATGCAATAAGGTTCCACATATTTTCTTGCTGTTCCATCACGAACTCTGCCTTTTCAGCTTTGAATGAAGCTTTTGGAGTAAAGTCGTATCCTGGATAAAGAACAAGGTGGCTGCATGTAGCAGAACCGTCGCTGTTTATTTTTACGATGTTTTCGCCTTCAATGTCCGTTTCGGTATTGACATATACAAGTGCATTTTTCTTCTCGGTTTCAATTCTGCTGTTTATTCCGGTCACTTCTGTCAGGTCGTATGTAGTGGCATCAGTATATGAGAATCTGTTTGCCAGAGAAGTGAACATATTCTGATCCCAATGTCCTTTCAATTTCAGACAACCGTTTTCGTATGAAACAGCTTCCATGTCTGCATCTTTCAGGATAAAGCGTGCAATGGTGTCTTCTGTGTTGAAGCTTATTTCTGTTGTCTCGTTGAGAGTCTTGATTGTTTTTTCTACAGTTGCATAGTATGGAACTCCGGCTTTGATAGGGCATGTAGAAGTGTTTGAGATGTTGATGTCCATCTTTCCTTCCTGACCAGCACCGATGTTTATAGACGAACTCTTGTAGTTGACATACGCAAAAGTCTTGCCTCCGTCTTCGCTTGCATAAATTTTTATTCTTGGACGTCCTTCATAATTGGCATCGCTGTTGTTTGCAAGTGTAAGCTGGCATGTTGCCTTGTTGTTGTATACAACCGTGTACTCTTTGCCTTCTAGCTCTTCGATTTCGTTGCTTCCTGCAATTTCTATAGACTTGAATTCAAGTTCGTTTTCTGGAGCGACAGCATTGACTGTGTCTGTTCCTAGGATGTTGCAGTTCTTATCTGTCAGATAAATGTACAACGGTCCTTCGTCCGACGGTGTGATTTCGAATGCAAAATCCTTGTATGTGCCGTCGTTGCTCAATACCGATTCTGTATCTTCATCCTTCGCCTGTGAAATGTTGAGCGGCTTCGAACCGTTTGAATTTGCAAAAATGTATACTCCGCTGTATGGAAGAGTACCGTCGTTTGCAACGCTTACATTTACAGTATTGGTTCTGTATGCATACATTGTACCGTTGTTTTCTATCTTACCCTTCAGGTTCTGCTTCTTCGGTGCAATGTTGTATACCATTCCCTGCCATTCTGTAAATCCGTTCATACCGGTTTCGTCGTCTACAGTATAGTAGCCGTCACCTTGTCCTCCCCATCCGAAATTGAAGTGGAACAGGTTTGTTGAAGCCTGGTATCCGTCGACAACTACAGCATGACCGCCGCTAGTCTCGTTGTATCCCGTGTATACCATAGGTCTTCCGGCTTCCAGTTCCTTGTATATCATGTTTTCCCATGTAGACTGTGAAATTCCGGACTTGTATTGGCATATACCTGTCAGGTTGAAGTATTTTGAGAATGTGTTTACCAGATCGCTGATTTGGCCAGATGTTGATGAACCGTATGTAAGTCCTGTAGCAGCACCTACACTTGCCATGAGCGTAGCCACAGCTTCGTTCATTTCTGCAGGCGTTGAGCTTCCGTATGACGGTTGCATGATGCCCCATTTCATAGGCGTACCTTCAGGGAAGACTGTTGTCACCGGTGCTCCGTAATCGTATGTTGGAGTTGTAGCCATAAGTGTGTCAGGATTGTCTTTCCTGTAATAGTATATGATCTGAGCTCCAGCAGTAGCAACACATCCTGTAACGGCACGGTTTTCTGTTCCTGGCAGGAATGGACAGAGATCGTTGTACGGAGCAGACTGATGCCAGTGTGTTGTCATTAAAACCGGAACATCTGTTCGTGAAGATGCTTTTGCATCGTATGCGCTGATCCTTGTTGATCTCGGCTTGGCTTTATTTACCTGAGCTTCCTCTATGATTCCAGCATAGTATTTCAGCCACCCCAAAAGTTGTTCCGGCATATTTTCTTCAACGAAATCTCCGCTTTCGGTATATCCGAGGATTTCCGGCAGACAGTCATCTCCGCTGACGATAATGAATCCCTTGTTTTCACCCCTGCTGAAAATGTAGTACGGTGCAGTGTTGAGGTATTCCTTTGAGAGCGTTCTCAATTTTGTTTCTGAGCGTGAAGCACTGGTGACCAGCTCTACTTCGCTGTCTGCTGCCAGCTTTGATGCAATGGTTTTTGCTTTTGCCAGGTCAATTGGATCAGCTGATACAGAGCTTGCGGCGGCAAAAGCGATTGCAGTTAGTAAAAGTTCTTTCTTCATTAGGTATAATTTGTTAGGTTTGTTGGTCAATTTAAATTGGTTGTGGCAGCAAGGATCTGTTGTCACGCATGTATGACGGTTCGTCAAACAGCTTATAACTGCAAATTTATTTATTTTTTTCCGGTTGTGCTATGCAAACGCCGTGAATATTTGGTACTTATGTCATTTGTCAAATATGATTTCTACGTGTCGGAAATGAAACGTAATGTGCTGTATTTTGTTTGCGTCATCCAGATTTGCATGTCTGAAATAGATGTTTTTCGTTTTGCTTTTATAGCTTTGCAACTTAAAGAAAAATCATTAGCAGTTGATGGCACATTCCAATAGTTTTGATGCAATAAGATACTATTTGGCGTTCATAGTGGTATTTGCCCATTTCTCAATATTGACCGGAGCTGACAATTTCCGATGGTTCAACACCAGCGGCGAGGCTGTGTCAGGCTTTTTCATATTGAGCGGTTTTGTAGTATACCAGAGTTATATGAGAAATGCCGACACTTTACTTTTCTGCCGCAAACGGCTTGCCCGCATATTGCCTCCGTATGTATTCATAGTAATGCTTTGTGCGGTTCTAGGTTGTGTCATAAGCAATTTGCCGGTTTCTGAATATTTCAGTTCAAGCAAGCTGTACAGATACCTTGCAGCAAATCTATGTTTTCTTAATTTTCTTGGTCCTGAACTTCCAGGAGTATTTGTCGATCAGCCCATACATTCGGTCAACGGTTCGCTTTGGACACTCAAGGTGGAACTGCTTCTCTACGCTACAGTACCTTTGGTATATCATTTGTCGCAGAAGTTTGGTAAAAAGAAAACGCTGATAGCAGTTTTTATTTTTTCCATCATATATAAGGAAGGGTTTCTTTGGCTTTATGAAAACAGCGGAAAAGAAATCTATCGCATAATATCATATCAGTTTGGCGGACAGCTGATTTATTTCTATTCAGGTACGGCGCTTCTTCTTTATTTCGATTGGTTTGAGCGTCACATCAAGCCGATATTTGTTTCTGCGCTTCTGTTGTACGCAATGCGCTCTTGGATAGACGTGCTTGATCATATTTCTCCTTTATGTTTCGCCGTTATTCTTGTAGGCATAGCTTTTCATACTCCAAAGTTGAATTTCATAGGACGTATTCCAAATGTATCATACGGCATATATCTGTTCCATTTCCCTGTAATACAGTGTATCGTGTACAGCGGAATGTATGACCGTATGCCGAATATTTCTTTAGTTCTTTCAGTACTCATAACAGTTGCATTGTCATTCTTTTCATGGTATTTCATAGAAAAGAGGTTTATAGTCAAGAAACGTACGTAGGAAATAGGACCATAAATGTATACATGAAAAGGCTGGTATTTTCTGTCACTGTATATTCTTGGATGTTCTGAGCCCTCATAAGTGTAGTTGCGAGCCCTCGCGTATATCTTTTTGAGCGCTCGTAATATGTGCGCTAGGCGCTTATATTGATGAATGTTTTTTACTGACTGATTTTTTGCTGTTTTTTTGCGGATGTCGGAATAAATCTATATGTTTATGGTATATAGAACTTTACATCGAATTATATTTCTGATAAGGGTGTAGATGAGTTGTATGAAAAATCAGTTTTGCAGTTGAATATTGTCGGTTAACCATTAAAATAGTTTGAGTATGATAAAACACTACGTATTTACAGCTTTGGCCATGATGTGTTGCGGTTCAGGCATGGCACAGATGAATCAGATGTTTTTTATAGAAGAGTTTGAACGTACACAGTATGACGAGTACGCAATGCCTCGTTTGAGAGTGTATGATGACGTTGTTTATGTACCAAGTGTTTCTGGCCTTTATTGCAGAAGCATTTCTGATACTGATGGGGCAGTAGCTCTGTATTTCAAAGGTGCTAAAGTTATTGATGCTGTTCGTTCGGGAAACAGCATTGTTGCTGCCGTTAAAGACAGAGAAGGAGAAAAAGACAGCCTTCTTTTGAAGTACGACGTGGAGAATGACGAATACACAAATCTGACATCTTCGCTTCCGGAAGGATTTGGAGAGAGCATCATTTGCTTGGAGCAGAATCCTAAAAATCCTAATTCGCTTGTTGCTGTATCCTTGTACGGCGTTTTCAGCTCAGACGATTTTGGTTCAAGCTGGACGGCACGACTTACTGACAAACTGAATGATTTGAGTATGGGACATTTTGAGACTCATCCTTATGCCGACGATGTTTCCTTCATGTACGGCGAGGCATTTTCACAAAGCGGATCCATAACAAGAATCTCTGATGATTGGACATCGGCTGAAACTTCTGTCGTCGCCGGCGGAGACGGAAACGTTCATGATTTGGCATTTCATCCCGGTAACCCAGATGTGATAATCTATAGCGGATGGCATATCGGAAAGTCTGTAGATGGTGGTAAGACATGGACACAGAAATCCGATGATCTGTATTGTGGCAGAGTCTTTTTCGATGAGGCCGATCCGGATCATGTATTTGCTGTAGGAGGCATGTTTAGTAGAGTTGAACCGTTGTGTATCTATAGTTCTGACGATATGGGAGAAACCTGGTCATTGCTGTCCTCTGTTGAATACTACGACGATGAATCGAAAGCTGGTATTGTAGATGTTGCAAAGTATGGCAATAAACTGCTGGTATATACTCTTCATTATGGCATACAGGAACTTGACCTCGGAAAAGTTGCTTCTATAGGACAGGCTGGAATGGATGATGCTCAGTTTGAGGCCTATTTCGATCAAAATACAGGTCGTCTTGTATTTAGAAGCAGTGAAACTGTCGGTGATGTAGAGATATTTGACATGTCTGGCAGGCTTGTATTTAGAGGAGAGTCCGACAGCAGCTCAGGCAGTATGTCATTGGTGAGCCTTGGCACTGGAACTTATGTTGCTCGTTTCCATATTGCAGACGGATGTGTTGATAGGAAAATATTCATAGGTGGAGGCGCAAAATAAGTTTGTTTCTTCGGACGTAGAGTGATAAAAGGTAAAGTTTCCGTTGTTTGCTGTAGGCTGAGAATGGAAGCTTTACCTTTTCTATTTATAAAATAAATACTTGTCTTTTGTTGTGACGCATATATTTAACACGATAAAATGCTATAAAATTCATTAAAAGTATGTTGTTGAGTATTATATGGATAAAAATATCCGTATTTTTGTCGTGATTATCAAAAATTGCGCAAGATAAATGAAGAAATTATATCCGATCGTCTCGGCTGTTTTTGCCGGCAGTTTGTTTCTGACCTCATGTTTGGGAGATGAAACTGTCTATACAGACCCGGAGTGTTCCATTAAAAGTTTTTCAGTGTCAGATATTGTAAGCACTATAACCGTACAGAAGCCTGACGGTACAGACAGTTCTTACACCAAGACAATCAGTGGGGATCATATATATTTCAATATAGATCAGTTCAAAAATGAAATCTACACTGTAGATTCTCTTCCTTATTGGACCGATGTGACTCGTGTGGTTCCTTCCATCACATCCGATGGTGTCGTTTATTTTAAGAATCAAGGTGATGAAATGTACAATTATTTCAATAACGGAAACGACAGCATCGATTTTACAAATCCTGTAGACTTTTTGGTTGTTGCCTATAATGGCGCAGATGCAAAGAGATACTCTGTTTCCATAAACAAGAGCGGTGCAGAGATTGACTCTCTCGTTTGGACTCGTGTTGTAGGAACAGACCTTTCACTTGATGGAGTGCATCGCTCATTGTATCATGATGGACGTATATATGTGTTCTCCGACAATGGCGGACATCCAGCTGTAACATCATCATCTCTTCTTTCTGAAGGACGTTCATGGAGAGCAACGGCTGAAATGACGGGTGCAGATGGAATTATAGACTTCAGCTCTGTCGTATCGTTCAATGGCAATATGTATGCACTTGATTCTGAGGGTGGCATATATGAGTCTAATTCTGAACTCCGTGGAGAGACCTGGGTTCTTGCGTCTGAAAAGAAACTGAAAAAGATTCTTGCTGTTGACTCCCATTATCTTTACGGATATGACGGAACGTCGATTGTTGCAACGACAGATTTTGTAAACTGGACAGAGAACGGCAATTCGGACATGGAGTATTTGCCTGATGGATGCCTGTCTTATGCCTATTATGACACAAAGACAAATCATTCGCTCCAGAATGTTGTTGTTCTTGGCAATTCCAGCAATGTTGACGATAAGGCTGTAGCATGGTTTAAGATATCATCTGCAAACGAAGACAATAATGAGCCTTGGAGCTACATACAGGTTACAGACGAAAATGAGTATCCTTGTCCTAAATTGGATAATCTGCAGATGTTCAGATACAACAGCGCTCTTTATGCTTTTGGTGGAAAAGTTGCTGACGGTTCTGGAAAATATGCTCCGTATGACTATTTCTATTGCTCGAATGACAATGGAATCACATGGCATAAGGTACTTGAAAAGGTGGCATTGCCGTCTGCTGTCAGAGGTGCAGACATACCGCTGTCTATAGTAAAGGTGGACAGTGAACTGTGGCTGTTCCAAAGCGGAGGAAATATATGGAGAGGTAAAATAAGCAATCTTTCTGAATGATGGGATTTCTTAGGGTAGCGTCGTTGTCTGTTCTCTTGTCTGTCGGAGCGTTCTCTGTGTCCGCTCAGGAGATGGAGTATAAGATGGAAATCGGTGCCATGGCCGGAGGGTGTTTCTACATGGGAGACGCCAATTATTCGGTGCCCTTCAAAAATCTCAATTTTGCCGGTGGTGCTATGGCGCGCTATAATTTGAATCCACGCATGTCGCTCAAGTTCGATCTGCTTTATGGAGGAATAAGCGGTGCAACAGCAGACCTCGGCAATAAATTTCCCGATGGAAAACAGTGGGAATTCAGTAATTCAGTTGTTGACCTTGGATGCCAGTACGAAATAAACTTCTGGGGATACGGTACGGGAACAGGTTACAAAGGAAATAGACGTTTTACTCCTTACATTACAGTAGGACTTGGTTTCACTTATGCTTCGGCATCGGAAAGTGTCTTCACAATGAACGTGCCTATTGGAGCTGGAGTCAAATACAAGATGGCCGAACGAGTTAATATTGGTATTGAATGGACAATGCGTTTTTCGTTCAGCGACAAGCTTGACGGCATTTCAGATCCTTACGGTATAAAAGGTACGTTCCTGAAGAATAAAGATTCATACTCTTTTACGATGTTCTATATATCGTATGACATAATGCCAAGACAGAGGAAATGTAATAATGACGGCTGATTTACGTTTATATACACATATAATGTTGTAAGTTTGAAAAGAATATCAATATAGTTTCGATATGGAAATCTCATACAAGGAACAGGTGGATCGGAAGAGATTGCCTCACAGCATTGCCATAATCATGGACGGTAATGGCAGATGGGCGCAGAAACGCGGACTAGAACGTACTATGGGACATCAGGCCGGTGCACAGACTGTGCATGATATAGTAGAGGCCGCTGTGAATCTCGGTATAGATTACCTGACATTATATACATTCTCTACGGAGAATTGGAACAGACCTGTTGATGAGGTGGCTGCTCTTATGGCACTCCTTCTTAGAAATCTTGAAGAAGAACTGTTCATGAAAAAGAATGCTCGCTTCAGGGTTATCGGTGATGTTTGCCGTTTGCCAAAGCCTGTTCAGGATGCTGTCAATTATCTGGTTGACAAGACAAAAAACAACACATCGACATGTCTGGTATTGGCTTTGAGCTATTCTTCCAAATGGGAAATCACAAATGCGGTCAAGAAAATTGCCGCAGAAGCTAAAGATGGCAAGATTGACATTGCCGATATCGACGATGCCATGATAAGTGCACATCTTGAGACTTCTTTTATGCCTGATCCGGAACTGATGATCAGAACCGGTGGTGAGGAGCGTTTGAGCAATTTCCTGTTGTGGCAGTCTGCATATACGGAATTCTATTTTACAGATGTGTATTGGCCGGACTTTGATGAAGAGGAGCTTTGCAAGGCTATTTGCAGCTATCAGAAAAGACAAAGACGATTCGGCAAAACAGGAGAACAGGTAGAAGAACAGAACAAGAACAGTTGAAGAATTGAAGAAATGAGAAGTTTAGTATTATCGGTATGTGCAGTTCTGGCATTTCTGACAAGTTTAGGTGTGAAAGCTCAGAATGTTCAGGAAAAGCCTGCTATAATCTACGGACAGACACGACAGATTGAAATCGGCGGAATAACGGTTGAGGGAGTTAAGAATTATGAAGATTATGTACTCATCGGCATTTCCGGTTTGTCGGTTGGACAATATATAACTCTTCCGGGAGATGAAATATCGGATGCCGTTAAGAGATACTGGAAGCACGGACTGTTCTCTTCTGTAAGAATTGAAGCTGACAGTATTGTAGACAATAAGGTTTATCTGAAGATTGTGCTTGCACAGCGTCCTAGAGTTGCCGCTATCAATATCGAAGGTGTGAAGAAGTCTGAAAAAGAGGATATTGAGCAGAAGATCGGCATCATCAAGGGAAATCAGATTACACCTAATATGGTGGACAAGGCCAAGATCATCATCAAGAAATATTTTGAGGAAAAAGGTTTCAAGAATGCTGATGTGGATATCATTCAGCGTGATGATGTGAACGATGATACACAGATGTATGTGGATGTTGTAATCAACAAGAATGAGAAGGTTAAGGTCAACAAGATATACATCACAGGTAACAATAATATACCAAGAAAGAAATTCACCGGTGGACTTTTCTCTGGAGGTCTTTTGAAAAAGACTAATGAGAAGGGAAAACTCTATAGTTTCTTCAAAACGAAGAAGTTTGTTCCTGAAAAATATGAAGAAGATAAGGAACGAATCATCGAGAAATATAACGAGCTGGGATTCCGTGATGCCCAGATTGTGGCTGACAGTGTTGTCGATCTCGGAAATAACCTTGTAGATGTCTATATAGATATTGAAGAAGGTGATAAGTATTATGTCCGCAATATTTCATGGGTGGGCAATACTCTATATACTTCTGATGCATTGAATATGGTGCTCCGTATGGATAAGGGCGATGTGTACAATCAGAAGCATATAAATGAGAGATTGAGTACGGATGAGGATGCCGTGAGCAACTATTACTACAATCAGGGATACGTCTTCAACCGCGTGACTCCTGTAGAAATGGAGGTTGACGGCGACTCTATCGACCTTGAAATAAGAATTGTTGAAGGTACTCAGGCACGTATCAACAAAATCAAGATATACGGAAATGACCGTGTGTACGAAGATGTCATACGTCGAGAGCTTAAGCTCAAGCCGGGCGACCTGTTCAGTATGGATGCATACAAGATGACATATCAGGAAATCGGACAGATGGGACATTTCGATCCTGAGAAAATTGATATGCAGCCTGTTCCAGATCCAGTGAATGGTACTGTAGACATAAATCTCGGTCTTGTACCTAAGGCAAGCGACCAGGTGGAATTCTCTCTTGGTTGGGGACAGACTGGTATCATCGGACGTGTCGGCTTGAAATTTACAAACTTCTCTATACGTAACCTGCTCGGAAAGAATAAGAACAGACGAGGTATAATACCTCAGGGTGACGGTCAGGAGTTTGAAATAAGCGGTTCTACGAACGGTACATACTATCAGTCATACAACATCTCTTTCTTCGATCCTTGGTTCGGAGGAAAACGTCCTAACTCGCTTTCTGTATCGGCCTTCTATTCAAGGCAGACTGATATAAACAGTGCGTACTACAACAGCAGCTACTACAACAACTATTGGGGTTTGCTGTATGGATACGGAAATTATAACAGCAGCTATTATAACGACTATTCTTCATACTACGATCCGGATAAATATATACAGTTGTTCGGTTTGTCTTTGGGATGGGGTAAGCGTTTGAACTGGCCTGACAATAACTTCAGTTTGACGGCTCAGCTGGCGTATACAAGATATATGCTTAAGGATTGGGAATACTTCCTTATTACAAACGGTAACTGCAACAATATCAACTTGACGTTGACGCTGTCGAGAATCTCTATCGATAATGCGGTTTACCCTCGTAGAGGTTCGCAGATTTCGTTCTCAGTAAGTGCTACACCTCCTTATTCTCTGTTTGACGGAATTGACTATAAGGGATTGGCAACAGACTATTCTGATGCTGACTATCAGAAAGATCTGCAGAAGAAATATAAATGGATTGAATACCACAAGTGGAAATTCAATTCGAAATTCTACGTTCCTTTGTCAGGAGGTGATAAGTGCTTTGTCCTTATGGCACGTTTCGACTGCGGTTTCCTTGGACATTACAACAAGTATAAGAAGTCGCCGTTTGAGACCTTCTACGTAGGTGGCGACGGTATGTCGGGATATTCTTCAAACTACTATTCGGAGACGATAGCCCTGAGAGGATATGACAACGGTGCTCTCACTCCTGCGGGATATGACGGATATGCATATTCAAGAATTGTGGCCGAGCTTCGTTACCCGCTGATGCTCCAGGGGTCTACAAACATTTATGCCCTTGCATTCCTTGAAGGCGGTAATGCGTGGTCGGATGTAAATAAGTTCAATCCTTTCGACATGAAGCGCTCTGCGGGTGTCGGTGTCAGAATCATGTTGCCTATGGTCGGACTTCTCGGTATTGACTGGGCATACGGATTCGATAAGGTGTTCGGTTCGACAAGATATGGTGGAAGCCGTTTCCACTTCGTGCTCGGACAGGAATTCTGATGATGAGCGAGAAGCCTTGCGTCTGCTGAATGGACGCAGGGCGTAACAATAGTTTTTAACTTAATATTTTAGTGAGTTATGAAAGTCTTTTTGTTGTCTTTAGTATCTGTTTTTGCATTTTGTGCAAATGTTGCCGCACAGAAGTTCGCTATGGTGGATATGGAATATATATTGAACAATATTCCTGCTTATGAGCGTGCAAACGAACAGCTTAATCAAATATCAAAGAAATGGGAAGGTGAAGTTGAGGCTCTCAATAAAGAGGCTGAAACATTGTTCAAGAAATATCAGTCGGAGGTTGTATTCTTGTCTGACGAACAGAAGAAAAGATCTGAAGAGGCTATTGTGGCTAAGGAAAAGGAAGCCAGCGAACTGAAGAAAAAATATTTCGGAAGCGAGGGAGAGCTCTTCAAGAAGCGACAGAGTCTGATGGCACCTATACAGGATGAAATCTACAATGCTGTAAAAGACATCTGCGATGCACGTGGCTATCAGCTTGTTCTGGACAGAGCTTCAGGCGGAAGTATAATTTTTGCATCTCCTAAAATCGATATAAGCGATGAAGTATTGATGAAGTTAGGATATTCAAACTAAAAATCATAACTTTGTGGCAATCAACGAAAGATATAATCAATAAATAGCATATTAAAAATGAAAAAATTAGTTCTTATGGTCCTTATGGCTCTGCCTATGGGACTTTTTGCACAGAAGTTTGCGCATGTCAATTCTGCAGAAATCATACAGGCAATGCCTGAATATACACAGGCTCAGACAGAATTGCAGACTTTGAGCAAGCAGTATGAGGATGAGCTGAAGCGTATGCAGGACGAGCTTCAGGCTAAGAATGATGATCTTGAGAAGAATGCGGCAACTCTTCCTGATGCTGTAAAACAGCGTCGCGAGCAGGAAATACAGGATCTCTATCAGCGTATGAATCAGTATTTCCAGACAAGCCAGCAGGATATGCAGAAGGCTCAGCAGGAAAAGATGGCTCTGATTACACAGAAGGTGACATCTGCCATAAAGGAAATCGGTGTTGCAGGAGGTTACGTTTATGTAATGGACTCTACAAGCGGAATTCCTTATATCAGCGAAACTCTGAGCACTGATGTAACTGCACAGGTTAAGCAGAAACTTGGATTGAAATAAGAGTGCATGACGGTACTCTGATCTATATTGGGATGGAGCGATATTTGCAGTCGCTCCATTTTTTGATTTATCATATTCCTGAAAATTATAAAACATATAATATATGAGGAAGTGCTTTTTTATTTTTCTTTTCGCCTTCATCTCATTACAGATGTCTGCTCAGGTGAAGTTCGGTTATCTCAGCTATGACTCGCTTCTTTATTCAATGCCAGAATATATAAAGGCACAGCAGGATCTTGCTGCTCTCAAGAAAACCTATGATGCCGAAATGAAGAGGTCGGAGGATAATTTCAATCAGCAGTTCATGGAATTTATTGACGGCCAGAATTCTTTTCCTGAGAATATACTTCTGAAAAGGCAGAAGGAACTTCAGCAGCTCATGGAAGAAAGTCTGAAGTTCAAGGAGGAGGCCCAGAGACTTCTTTCGAAGGCCGAAGAAGAACTTATGGCACCGATACGCAAGAAACTTAACGACGCAATCAATAAGGTGGGGCTTGAGTGCGGCTATGCTTTTGTTATGAATACCGATTCAAACGCCTATCCTTTCATCAGTGCCGATATGGGGGTAGGAATCGCAGACAAGGTTAAGGCGGTGCTTGAAGGTAAACCGACACCGATAACCGAATAGAACTTAATTTCTTTTTTCATTTGAATTGTGACTATATGGGAGCATTTGTTGATGGTTGTACAGGGCCTATAGGAGTTTTTGATTCCGGTTATGGCGGATTGACAATACTTGACGGTATTCGTAAACTGATGCCGGAATATGACTATATATATTTGGGCGACAATGCGCGTGCACCTTACGGTACACGTTCGTTTGACATTGTTTACGAGTTTACACTCGAAGCCGTAAAGGAACTTTTTTCATTGTCTTGCCCGCTGGTCATTCTTGGATGCAATACAGCTTCTGCAAAGGCTTTGAGGACTATTCAGCAGCGTTTTCTTCCATTTGAGGCTCCTGATAGACGCGTACTTGGCGTCATAAGACCTACAGCTGAGATTGTAGGACGTATTACAAAGACTGGACATATTGGTGTTCTTGCTACGCAGGGAACAATAAGATCCGATTCATATAGACTGGAGATTGAGAAACTTTATCCTGGAATGACTGTTTCGGGTGAGGCTTGTCCTATGTGGGTGCCTTTGGTGGAGAACAATGAGTTCGATAAGCCCGGTGCTGACTACTTTGTAAAGGACAGTATCGATAAACTGATGGCGCGTGATCCGGAAATCGATACTATTATATTGGGATGCACCCATTATCCGTTGCTGCTCGATAAAATCAGACTTTATATTCCTGAGGGAGTAACTGTCATTCCGCAAGGACAATATATTGCTGACAGTCTTAAGGATTATCTGCACAGGCACAGCGATATGGATACGCGGATAACTCGGGGCGGAACATGCAGATATTTCACTTCGGAATCAAGTGAAAGGTTTGACGAATGTGCGGCTGTTTTTCTTCATGAGACAGTGGAGGCTGAACATGTACGCCTTGGCGGTGCCGATTGATGGACTTCTGCTCTTTTCGTCCATACATAATGTTTTATTTGAATCGTTTATATTATGAAAGAACGTAAGGTCAGAGCCGTAATATTGTTTTTTGTTCTGCTGGCATTGATTTCAGGTGCTTTTTATTGGGGTGCGTCATTGTTTAGGGATAATCTGTCGGAATTTGACGGATATCAAGACGTTGCATATCTATTTAATATAGATGCTTGGGATTCTCTGTTTATAGGTTGCAGTATTTCTCTGCTTATAGTACTTCTCGTATATGGGGTGTTTAAGCCTCTGATCGTACTTTTTGTTTATCTTTCAGTACAGATATTGTGCAGCATACCGTTGACTGTGATTTATAAGTTGATTGGAGACGGTATGGAGTATGAATCGCTTTCATTTACACTTCTTGTTTCGTCTGTTGTTACGGTTGTCGTACTTTATTTTGCGCATTATGCAAAAGTCGGAAAACGTGAATTCGGCGCTATGCGGGATAAATATGTGTGGATATGCATTCTTGCACTGTTGTTCGGAATGTTTGCCAGCGATTTGATTACGGAGTGTCTGTATCTTGAAAATAATCTTCAGCAAGAGTTTCTTGATATGAGCGGTACTGTTGTTGGTGCATTGACCATAGGAGTCGTAGGACCTATTGCGGAAGAGTTCATTTTCCGTTCTGCCATCCTGGGAAGCATGCTTCGTCGGGGAATGACCCCTTGGATTGCGATTGTCGTGTCGGCAATGATTTTCGGTTTGGTGCACGGTAATCCGCAGCAGATTCCTTTTGCCTTTTTTGTCGGTCTGTTGTTTGCTTTTGTCTACTATCGCACAGGGAGTGTTATCCCTTGTATGATATGCCATATTATAAACAACAGTACGGCTGTGATTCTTATGAATATGGGCAGTGTGGATGAGAATGATGCCTGGCATTCGCTGCTGGGTGGAAATACAGGCTTTAATTTGTCATTGATCTGTTCTCTGATTGTATGTATAGGTTTGCTTTGGGTTGTCCATAAACGTTTGAAAGATGTGCGTTGGAACTAATACTGAATAAATATAAAAATGGCGTATTCCGATGGTATTTGCGGAATACGCCTTTTTTATAGTGGACTGTTGCCTTTTTACGGTTATAGGATAGTGAACTTCTTGTTCTTGATTATATATGAACCTTTCGGCATTTCAAATGTTGTTCCGGCAGTAGTAGCTTTCACGGTTTTTACAATTCTTCCGTTGGTGTCGAATATGTCGACTGTCTCGTTTTTGTCCGAATAGATTGTTGCACGATCGCCGTTCACGGATATTTTCAAACCTTTGTCATGGCTTTCTGTACTGCTGATGGACAGTGCCGGATCATTGTATACTTGTGCTTTGAATTCTTTTGTATAGCTTTTGCCGTTAAAGATGATGGTGGCAGTAAGTGTTACTTCTGCCTTGAACGGTTCTTCCTGTGGAAGAGTAACAGTTCCGTCAGAATATATTATGCTGTTGTCGGATGAAGTCCAATTTACATCGAATCCGTGTGATTGTGTCGGTAAGGATATGTCGCCTGTGACATGATCAAGGCCGTCGATGTTTATTGCACGTAGAGCTTCGTATACTGACATTTTTTCATTGCGTTCTTCAAGGCCTTCAAATAGAAGCGGCACCTGATCAGCCGACACTGCTTTAGAGTATATCCTTACATTGTCAATGTACGTGTTCTTTACATCGCTGTCTTGTGTCCAGCACGAGTGTCCCAGATAATTGAATTTGAGCTCAGAGGTGAACTCCGACGGCGATTTCATATTTTCTCCAGTTCCGACAAGCTTGCCGTTAAGATATAGTGATCCTTCACCCTGCTTCTGTGTATATGTGATATTGTACCACTGCATGGACGGCAGTCCCATGTTGTGCCCGACTGTCTGCTGTGTGCTGTAAGAGTTGTCATTTATTGTGTACCCTAGATTCTTGGCAAATAAGAATATATATTCAACGTTGTTGCTGGTGCTTACGCTGACATTGCTCATTGATGACGATGTAAGGAGGAAGTTGCCCAATGATGACAGATTGTTGTCTGCCGACATGTATACATCCATGGTAATTGTGAAATCACTGAGTTTTGAGATTACTTCTTTTCCGATTTCCTGCCCCATATCGAAATATCCGGCCTTGGAGCCGATGAATAATGCATTGTCACCTTCGATTGCCTGTATCGATGCATCACCTACAGTTTTTCCTGTAAATTTTCCAGAATCGTCTGTTGTTCCTTCATTGTCGAATGAGTATGCTGCTTCTGGTTGCGGAAGTGCTTCAGGTGTTTCTGTGTTTTCATCTTCAACGCCTTCCAGCTTGAGCTTTATGATGTTTATTGAGTATCCAGGGACAACGTAGTCTATAGTGTTGTTGTCTATGTTTACAGTTTCGGTCTTTGGTACAACATTTTCAGGCTTGTCCATTGAGTTTTCGGCAAATACATCATCAGAAGACATCGATGTGACGGTCGCTTCAGAAACAGACTTGAAGCCTGACAGATTTATCTGAGATGCTGACGGCTTGCTTGTGAAGTTTACAAGTTTAATGAATGCTTCGCCTGTTGCTTCGTCCAGTGATACGGTGCTGTAGACAGGTTTCTCGTCTATTGTATATGAGAACAGGAATTGGTCGTCAAGATAGCATGATGCGCTGTTTCCTCTGACTTCTATGCGTATGTTGTACCAGCGGTTGTTCTGTATGTTTCCTGATGCTGTGGCAAGAGTTGTTTTTGTTCCGTCAACGCATCTTTCTACTCCATGTTTGCTGTTGCCCCATCCTCCAAGATTTAGCCATGTGTAATTGTTTGCATCTTCTCTTCCGTACATGATGAGGAAGCCTTCGTCGCCACTGGTCTTGCGAGCTTTTACTTCATAGTTGTAATCGCCGGAGAAGGTCTTTACTGTTGCTGATGTACAGTTTTCGCCTATAGCAGTCTGCTTGTAAGTTCCGTTGGTGACAACCCAAGTTCCGTTTCCTGCAGTCCAATTGCCTGCATCGTTGAACTCATCGGAGAATAGGACGTTGCCTTCAGTGTCGGTTATCTTTACATCATCGTATTCTACTGTCGTATTCCAACTTCCAAGTCCTATACTTCCTTCATTTGATTCTGCATTTGAGAATTCTTCCTTCCATTTTATGATTCTGTTGCCGATGTTGTTGGAGAAGAGTTTCTGCGTATAGTAGGTAGGCGTGCAGTAGTGGTCGGAAGAGTTGAAATGAATCATGTCTACAGCCCATTGCCATGAATTGTCGTTGCGGAAAATAGGGGCATAACTGCTCATGGATACTATGTCTGAGTTGTTTTCCATTCCGCACATATATATGGCTTCGCCAAGTGCCGATTTAAGGTTGCCGTTTCCGCAGTCGCCGGAATTGGCTGAATATTCGCCTGCATAGATTTTTGCTCCGGCACGGCTGTAGCTGTTGTATTTGTTGTATTGTGATGCAAACCATGACGGTGCACGATAGTAATGTTCGTCAAGTATGTCTACTGGATTCTCATTGCGCCATGTCGGATTGTCTGTTCCCCATGATTCGACATTGCCGATGATCTGCATATAAGGATATTTGCCTTTGATGGCCTTGTAGAACTGGGCATATCTTTCCGGATAGTGGTCGCTTTGGTCGCTGTTGTTGCCCATGTTGAAGTTGTAGTTCTCGTTTCCAATCTCGATGTATTTCAAGTTGAATGGTTCCGGATGACCGTTGGCTATTCGGAGTGCACCGTATTCCGAATTGGCGTCGCCGTTGGCATATTCAATGGCATCCAAGGCATCCTGAATGTATTCGCCGATATTGTTGTAGTCGACGCATCCGCCGTGCCATATTCCAACATTGACCACATACAGCGGTTCTGCATTGAGGTCTTCGCACAGCTGCAGATATTCATGAAAACCTAGGCCATTGGTGTTGGGATAGCCCCAGTGGCCTGGTATCTGTTCGCGCTCTTCGATAGGACCTATGGATTTTTTCCATTTGAATCCGACAGCCTTGCTGTAGCCTTCTACAAAGCATCCTCCAGGGAAACGTATGAAGCTTGGATTTATGTCTGCCAGCAGTTTTGCCAGTTCTGGACGGCATCCGTTGTCTCGGTCATTAAATGTTGGAGGGAAAAGGCTTACCATATCCAGATATATTGTACCTGGAGTTTCTGACAGCAGAACAAACTTTGCTTTCGGCTCGTTGCCAGTAGCAGTTATTGTTGCAGTGTATTTGTTCCACTCATTGGTGAGACTTATTTCCATGTCAGATTCTCCCAATGATGTACCGTCGCTCTTTTGCAATCCGACTTTAAGCTTGAAATTTTTTTCTGCTGTGGATTTTGCAAAGAAGCTTAGTTTGTATGTACGTCCTTCTACAGCATTGATTCCCCAATAGCCTTCGTTTGATATTCCGGCAGGCAGTTGTTCGGAAGCGTCGGTCACAGTCATTTTCAATGCATGTTTCTGTGCTTTGTTGAGCAGACCGCTTGTAATGTTTGTGATAGATACTCTTGTGCCTGATGGCGCCTCTTTTGTCCAGTAGTCGTAGTTGGATGAATCTTCAAATGAGCGGTTGCGTATCAGTTCCGCATATAGTCCTCCGTCGCCTGCGAAATTTATTTCCTCAAAGAAAAGGCCGTATAGGGTAGGACTGATTTCGACTCCGCGTTCTCTGAAGTCGATGGACATTTTCATGTCTTGAGCATTGAGCATCGAAGACATCAATGCTGTGCATAGAAGTAAGAATGGCTTTTTCATATACGTTGTTTTTGGTGTGGTTTTACATGTATCTGTTACGTGTGAAGGTTAATTCGGCATTTTTGTGTTTACGATAAATTTATGGCATGTGTCCCGAGGATTGGGGAATCTGGTGCAGTTTCTTATCGTACATTACAAATATAGGGCATTTATGCATTTAATTGCAATGTTGTGCTGGGTTAATGCAAATTAATATCATACTTTTGTCATGTGCAGTTCGTGTTGGCGTATCTTCTTTGGTGACATTGTGTCACTGTGGACGTTGTGTCACTGTCATAGTTGGCACAACTTGTGCTTTGGCATCTGATTTGTATATTGAATTGATGTGCAGTCAATGTTGATTATGCATTGATGATTGTACTTAAGGAAATATTAACATTAAAATAAAAACTATTTATTATGAACGTTAAACCATTAGCAGACAGAGTTCTGATTCTTCCAGCTCCAGCAGAAGAAAAAACAGTAGGTGGTATCATCATTCCAGATACAGCAAAGGAAAAACCTCTTCAGGGCGAAGTAGTTGCAGTAGGCAATGGTACAAAAGACGATGAAATGGTGCTTAAGGTAGGTGATAAGGTTCTTTACGGAAAATATTCAGGTACAGAACTTGAATATGAAGGAACTAAGTATCTCATCATGCGCCAGAGCGATGTTTTGGCAGTTCTCGGTTGATTCTGCCGATGTTCAGGTTTCATCATTTTAAATTTATAATAATACTTAAATAATTCCCGGTGAGGGTTTTAAAAAGATTTTACTACTATGGCTAAGGATTTGAAATTCAATATTGAGGCTCGTGAACAGCTTAAAAAAGGTGTAGACCAGCTTGCTAATGCAGTAAAGGTTACACTTGGTCCTAAGGGAAGAAACGTTATCATCGAAAAGAAGTTCGGTGCACCTCACATTACTAAGGATGGTGTGACAGTTGCTAAGGAAATCGAACTTTCTGACCCATTCCAGAACACTGGTGCTCAGTTGGTAAAGAGCGTTGCCAGCAAGACTGGTGACGATGCCGGCGACGGAACAACAACTGCTACAGTTCTTGCACAGAGCATCTGCAGCGTAGGTTTGAAGAATGTTGCAGCTGGTGCAAACCCAATGGACCTGAAGCGCGGTATCGACAAGGCCGTTGCTAAGGTTGTTGAGCACATCAAGGCTCAGAGCGGGCAGGTTGGCGACAACTATGAAAAGATTGAGCAGGTTGCAACTGTCAGCGCTAACAACGATCAGGAGATCGGTAAGCTTATAGCTGACGCAATGAATAAGGTAAGCAAGGACGGTGTAATCACTATCGAAGAGGCTAAGGGACGTGACACTACAATCGGTGTAGTTGAAGGTATGCAGTTCGACAGAGGTTATCTTTCTCCATACTTCGTTACTGACACTGAAAAGATGGAGTGCGTAATGGAGAATCCATACATCCTTATCTACGACAAGAAGATTTCTAATCTGAAGGAGTTCCTTCCTATTCTTGAACCTGCAGTTCAGACTGGCCGTCCTTTGCTCGTAATTGCTGAGGATATCGACAGCGAAGCTCTCACAACTTTGGTTGTAAACCGTCTCCGTAGCCAGTTGAAGATTTGTGCTGTTAAGGCACCAGGATTCGGCGACCGCAGAAAGGCAATGCTTGAAGATATAGGTATTTTGACTGGCGGTGTCGTAATCAGCGAAGAGAAGGGCCTTAAGCTTGAGCAGGCTACAATCGAGATGCTCGGTACTTGCGAAAAGGTGACTATCTCTAAGGACAATACTACAATTGTCGGTGGTAGAGGCCAGAAGGAGAATATCCAGGATCGTATCAACCAGATCAAGGCTGAAATCAAGAATACAACATCTTCTTACGACAAGGAGAAACTTCAGGAAAGACTTGCAAAGCTTTCAGGCGGTGTAGCTGTTCTGTATGTAGGTGCAGCAAGCGAAGTTGAAATGAAGGAGAAGAAGGATAGAGTAGACGATGCATTGTGTGCAACACGTGCAGCTATCGAAGAAGGTATAATCCCTGGTGGTGGTGTGGCTCTTATCAGAGCATCTGAGGCTTTGGACGGTCTTAAGGGTGACAATGCTGATGAGACTACAGGTATCGACATCATTCGTCGTGCTATCGAAGAACCGCTTCGCCAGATTGTTGAGAATGCCGGACTCGAAGGTTCTGTAGTTGTTCAGAAGGTTCGCGAAGGCAAGGGCGACTTCGGATACAATGCACGTAAGGATGTTTATGAGAACCTCCGCGAGAGCGGTATCATCGACCCTGCAAAGGTTACTCGTGTTGCTCTTGAGAATGCGGCTTCTATCGCAGGTATGTTCTTGACAACTGAATGTGTAATCTGCGACAAGAAGGAAGATAAGCCTGAAATGCCTAACCCAGGCATGGGCGGTATGGGCGGCATGATGTAATGTGCATCCCTAACTCGAAATGACAAAGTTATTTGATAAAGTTTCACAGTAAAATGCATACTAATATGTTTCAGATTGGTTTAAATATGAACAATCCTGCAGTTCGCTTTTGGGCGGATGTGTATGCATTTGCTTGTAAGAAATAGGCTTTAGGCTCGGTGCCGGTGCGAAACCGGAACTGAGCCTTTTTGTTGTTTCTTAGGCCTGCCGTGAATACTTTTGCAAACTCTAAGTTGCAAGTGGCGGAATTGTTGTTGCTGATATGTTGCGGTAACTTTAATAAATTGAAAAATTTAACTAAAAGCCCAGCTTAAATACAGAATTCTGAAACTAAATCACTAACTTTGTACATGATAAGGGCCGCAAAAAAAGCGTATATGAGGTTAAGTGCCTGAAGTTTATGTGCTTGGCCTTTATTTATAGAAACAGAAGTAAATAGGTATTTTTTATAATGTCAAAATTAATTTTTTAAGATTATGGCAAATTTGGATTTGAGCAAGTATGGAATCACAGGCGTAACTGAGATCGTACACAACCCTTCTTACGAACAGCTGTTCGAAGAGGAAACTAAGCCGGGATTGACTGGATACGAAAAAGGTCAGGTTACAGAACTCGGTGCTGTAAACGTAATGACTGGTGTATATACAGGACGTTCACCTAAGGATAAGTTCATCGTAATGGATGAGAATTCTAAGGATACTGTATGGTGGACTTCTGAAGAATATAAGAATGACAACAAGCCAGCTTCTCAGGAGGCATGGAAGGCTGTTAAGGAACTCGCTTTGAAAGAGCTCTCAAACAAGAGACTTTTCGTAGTTGATGGTTTCTGCGGTGCTAACAAGGATACTCGTATGGCTGTTCGTTTCATCGTTGAGGTTGCTTGGCAGGCTCACTTTGTAACTAACATGTTCATCCGTCCTACAGCTGAAGAATTGGAAAACTTCGAACCAGACTTCGTAGTTTACAACGCTTCTAAGGCTAAGGTTGAGAACTACAAGGAACTCGGACTCAACTCTGAGACTGCAGTTGTATTCAACATCACTTCTAAGGAGCAGGTTATCCTCAACACTTGGTACGGTGGTGAAATGAAGAAGGGTATGTTCTCTATGATGAACTACTTCCTCCCATTGAAGGGCATCGCTTCTATGCACTGCTCTGCAAACACTAACGAAAAGGGTGAGACTGCTATCTTCTTCGGACTCTCAGGAACAGGTAAGACTACTCTTTCTACTGATCCTAAGCGTGCACTTATCGGTGACGACGAGCACGGATGGGACGACAACGGCATCTTCAACTTCGAAGGTGGTTGCTATGCTAAGGTTATCAACCTTGACAAGGAATCTGAACCAGATATCTACAACGCTATCAAGCGCGACGCTCTCCTTGAGAACGTTACAGTTGCTGAAGATGGTAAGATTGACTTCAACGATAAGAGCGTAACTGAGAACACTCGTGTTTCTTATCCTATCTACCACATCAACAACATCGTTAAGCCTATTTCTCACGCTCCAGCAGCTAAGAACGTTATCTTCCTTTCTGCTGATGCATTCGGAGTTCTCCCTCCAGTATCTAAGCTTACTCCAGAGCAGACTAAGTACTACTTCCTCTCTGGTTTCACAGCTAAGCTTGCTGGTACAGAGCGCGGTATCACAGAGCCAACTCCAACATTCTCTGCTTGCTTCGGTCAGGCATTCCTCGAGCTTCACCCAACTAAGTATGCTGAAGAGCTCGTTAAGAAGATGGAGAAGAGCGGTGCTAAGGCATACCTCGTAAACACTGGATGGAACGGAACTGGAAAGCGTATCTCTATCCGCGATACTCGTGGTATCATCGACGCTATCCTCGACGGTGCAATCCAGACTGCTCCAACTAAGACTATCCCTTACTTCAACTTCGAAGTTCCAACTGAACTCCCAGGAGTTGATCCTAAGATCCTCGACCCACGCGACACTTATGCTGACGCTGCTCAGTGGGAAGAGAAGGCTAAGGATCTTGCAGCTCGCTTCATCAAGAACTTCGCTAAGTATACTACTAACGAAGCTGGTAAGGCTCTTGTTGCTGCTGGACCACAGCTCTAATCTTGACAAAAGAACTGAATTCTCAGTAAAATATTATGAAGGGTGTGCTTTGATGTGCACCCTTCTATTTTTTTGTATTGTCGATATCATAAAACACACCGATATTCCTGTCTTTGCTTGCTTTTATTGCACCTCGAATTGTCCGCAGGCAGGTAAATATGTGTAATTTCTCATTTTAACTTAAACTGTTTTGTAAATATCTATTTTTGCTATTATATTTGCACTATTCAAAAACTTGTAAAGATGAAAACATTAGAGAAGATTTTTGCTGCGAAGCTTTTAAAAGTTAAGGCGATCAAGTTGCAACCGGATAATCCTTTCACATGGGCATCAGGATGGAAATCTCCATTTTATTGCGATAATAGAAAGACTCTCTCTTATCCATCATTGCGCAATTTCGTCAAGACAGAAATATGCCGTGTAATTATGGAGAACTTTGAGGATGTTGATGCTATAGCAGGTGTTGCTACGGGTGCTATTCCGCAGGGCGCAATGGTTGCTGACGCATTGAATCTTCCTTTTGTATACGTTCGTTCCAAACCAAAGGATCACGGATTGGAGAACCTTATCGAAGGTGAGCTGAAGCCGGGAATGAAGGTTGTCGTAATCGAAGACCTCATCTCTACCGGAGGAAGCAGCTTGAAGGCTTGTGAGGCCATCCGCAACAACGGTTGCGAGGTTATCGGCATGGTCGCTTCTTATACTTACGGATTCGACGTTGCTCAGGAAGCATTCAAGAACGCAAAGGTACGTCTTATCACTCTGACAAACTACGAAGCTGTTTTGGACGTTGCTTTGAAGACAGGTTACATCACAGATGCTGATATAACAGTACTTAATGAGTGGAGAAAAGATCCTGCTCATTGGAACGCTTAACATTGAGAACAAATTAAGTATACAGAATAAATGGGAACTGCGCGCCATGTTTTAATATTCATGTCGGGCTGTTCCCTTTTTGTTGCATATCCAATCAAAGCGGATTTCATTCATGTCCGCGCATCAGTATAATCATTCTTAAAGACTTATGGCAAAATTTGAAAGCACTATAAAGCATTCGCCGTATGAAGTTTCGAAGGTGTATGCAAAATTGTCAGACCTGAACAATCTGTCTGTCATCCGTGAGAAGTTCAATGATCCGGCTACACTCGAAAAGTTCGGCGGACAGGTTCCTGCTGATAAGTTGGAAACCATAAAACAGCAGTTGGAAACCATGACCTTCGATGCCGATTCAATAAGCATGAACGTGTCTCCTATCGGCAATCTTTGCGTCAGGGTAGTGGAGCGTGAGCCAGAGAAGTGCATAAAGTTCCAGTCTGAAAATTCACCTATTTCCTTCAGACTTTGGATACAGGTTCTTCCGGAATCTGCAGGTGGAACCAAGATGAAGCTCACTATCGATGCCGACGTTAATCCGTTCATCAAGGCGATGGTGTCCAAACCGCTCAAGGAAGGAATCGAGCGTATGGCCGATGTACTTGCCGCAATTCCGTATGAATAATCATATCTTTTATTTATTCATACCATTTTATATTTTACACACAGCTTTTTTACACAACTAACCAATAATTCTTTTACGCCCATGGCTGATAAATTGTGGACAAAAAACGTCCAGATGACTTCTGAGATTGAAAAGTTTACAGTAGGCAAGGACCGCGAGATGGATATGTATCTTGCAAAATACGATGTTCTCGGTTCTATGGCCCATATTACCATGCTCGAGAGCATAGGTCTTCTTACTGCCGACGAGCTCAAGATATTGCTTCACGAACTTGGACATATTTATGAATCAGCGGAGAACGGACAGTTTGTCATCGAAGAAGGCGTAGAAGATGTGCATTCTCAGGTTGAACTCATGCTTACCCGCAAACTTGGCGATGTAGGCAAGAAAATTCACAGCGGACGTTCGCGCAACGACCAGGTTCTTGTCGACCTCAAGCTCTTCATACGCGACAGGCTCAAGGAGATAGCATCGCTTGTCGTTTCCCTCTTCGAAGAACTCATTGCCCAGAGCGAGAACTACAAGAACGTGCTTCTGCCGGGCTATACCCACCTTCAGGTAGCTATGCCGTCAAGCTTCGGCCTTTGGTTCGGAGCCTATGCTGAAAGTCTTGTAGACGACATGCAGTATCTGCTTGCCGCATGGAAGATGACCAACCGCAATCCGTTGGGCTCAGCTGCAGGCTACGGTTCTTCTTTCCCTCTTGACCGTCAGAAGACCACCGATTTGCTCGGATTCGACTCTATGGACTATAACGTCGTATACGCACAGATGGGACGCGGAAAGACCGAACGCAACGTTGCCTTCTCCATGGCAACCATTGCAGGTACAATCGCAAAACTGGCTTTCGATGCCTGCATGTTCAACAGTCAGAACTTCGGCTTCGTAAAGCTTCCTGACAACTGTACGACAGGTTCCAGCATCATGCCTCACAAGAAGAATCCTGACGTGTTTGAGCTCACTCGTGCAAAATGCAACAAGATACAGGCCTTGCCAAGTACCATCATGATGATAATGAACAACCTTCCTTCAGGCTATTTCCGCGATCTTCAGATTATCAAGGAAGTCTTCCTTCCTGCGTTCGACGATCTCAAGGATTGTCTCCAGATGACAGCATACATCATCAACCGAATGAAGGTCAACGAACATATTCTCAACAATCCAATCTACGACAACATGTTCAGTGTAGAGGAAGTCAACCGTCTTGCCCGCGAAGGCATGCCTTTCCGCGATGCCTACAAGAAGGTCGGTCTTGACATTGAAGCTGGAAACTTCACCCCTGACAAGAATATACATCACACCCACGAGGGAAGCATCGGCAATCTCTGCAACGACAAGATAAGCCGTCTTATGGATGAAGTTGTAGCCGGTTTCAATTTCTCCCGTATGGAGACTGCCGTAGACTCGCTTCTGAAGTCCTGCAAGGATTGATGTTCCATTATTCCCCATTCACGTTTCAGCACAAAAGCCTATGAAATACAGATATTGCGGAAAGAGCGGCATTCAGTTGCCGCTGTTGTCCCTCGGTTTGTGGCATAATTTCGGCGACGTCGACGATTTCCAGATCGCTACGGACATGATAAAGTTTGCCTTCGACAACGGCATCTGCCATTTCGACCTTGCAAACAACTACGGTCCTGCACCGGGCAGTGCCGAAACAAACTTCGGGCGCATCCTCAAGGCCGAACTCTCGTCCCACCGCGATGAAATGTTCATCTCCAGCAAGGCCGGTCACGACATGTGGCCCGGCGTCTACGGAACCGGTTCATCGCGAAAGAACATCATAGCCTCGTGCGACCAGAGTCTTCGCCGTACAGGTCTGGAATATTTCGACGTGTTCTATTCCCACCGTTACGACGGTGTCACTCCCGTTGAAGAAACCATGCAGGCGCTTGTCGACCTTGTCCGTCAAGGCAAAGCGCTCTACGTAGGCATATCGAAATATCCGCCAGAACAGCAGGTACGTGCCTACAATTATCTCCGCGAGTGCAAGGTCCCTTGTCTGTTGAGCCAGTACCGCCATTCGCTTTTCGACCGCAAGGCACAGTCTGCGAATTTTTCTGCTGCCGCCAACGAAGGTTCAGGCGTCATCTGCTTCTCACCGCTTGCACAGGGACTTCTCACCGGCAAGTACAACAACGGTATACCTGAGCACAGCCGTGCCGCCCGTTCCACAGGTTTCCTTCAGGTCTCACAGGTAACCCCTCAGAGAGTTGAAGCGGCACGTTCACTCGAAGCCATCGCCCGCGAACGCGGTCAGTCGCTCGCCCAGATGTCCTTGGCATGGGCGCTTTCCGACAGTCGCGTCACGTCTGTCATCATCGGTACAAGTTCTGTTGCGCAGATGAAAGATAATCTGAAGACGCTCGACAATCTCCACTTCACCGATGAAGAACAGGCCCGCATAGACGCCATTGTCAATGTTTCAGGCATATCCTTCTGATAAAACATTATTTCTTTATGATAGATACATTGTTCCGCAAAATACGCCTCAGGCACATTCTGCCGTCCCTCCTGCTGATGTTCTCCGCAACCTCATGCAGTGACGGCTACGGCACCTATTCAACCAAATATCCGGTTCTCTTCAGCATGTCCATCAACTATTCTTCACAGCTCTTCAATACAATGGCTGGAATGGGACAGTTCGTAACTATACGAAAGACTGTTGAGAACGTCAACGGAAACATGCAGAGCGTTATTACCGTCAGCGGTCCTACCGGTACAGACTATTGTGCCATAGACCGCATAAGCGAAGATTTCCTTTACGGTCTCGGCGGACTGATTGTCGGCAACAACATCTACGGTGAGCCTATGGCCTACGATCTTGCATGTCCCAACTGCGACCGTGCAAGCCGACGTCTGAGCATCGATGACACCGGCATGGCCAAGTGCGGACATTGCGGACTGGTCTACGACCTCAACAACTATGGTGCCATCAGTACGGCATCCTCCAGTGCCGGAGGCGACCTGCGCGGTCTCTACCGCTACCGCATCAGCTACAACGGTACGGTTGTCACCGTGAGCAACTGACTCCTGCGTTGCTTGCAGCTCCGGTTGTTGCATATTTACTCCCTCTATGCCTGTAAATATCGGTTCTAACAATGTTTACCGTTTGTACTAACAAACTTTTCCAACCGTGCTTACAATCAATCATACACTTTCGAACACAGTTCGAGAGCGCAGTTAATACAAAAAGCGACATGTGCAAGTACGAATCATTTTGATTCCCTACGCACATGTCGCTTTCTTTTGTGTTTATTTGAAAATATCTACTGAATGGCTTCAATTATTGGCAGTGTGAGTGCTTGTTTTATGTAAATTATCGGCAGTACGAGTGCCTGTTTTATGTAAATTATCGGCAGTGCAAGTGCCTGATTTGTGTAAATTATCGGCAGTGCAAGTGCCTGATTTGTGTAAATTATCGGCAGTGTGAGTGCTTATTTTGTGTAAATTATCGGCAGTATAGATTTATTTACTACATTTATTGCAAAAAATGGAGCAATGGATGTAAGAGAATTAGAAAGAGTCTTGTTGGATCAAAAGGAAGAACTTGAAGTTTTCAGAAACAAAAGTTTTTGTAATCGTGCAGAAGAAGACTTGATAGACTTGGATAGCAATCTTGCACAAGTGGTTATCGGGGTGAGAAGAAGTGGAAAGTCTACATTATGTTTTAATGCTTTGGAGAAATCAAAAGTTAGTTATGCCTATGTTAACTTTGATGATGAAAACCTGTATGATTTAACGGCCAAGGACATGAATGATATTCTTCAAGTACTGTACAGCATATATGGTGATTTTACACATCTTTTCCTTGATGAAATTCAGAATATTGAGGGTTGGCATCTCTTTGTTAACCGTATGTTGCGCAAAGGTATTCATATATTGCTTACCGGTAGTAATTCTAAATTGCTTAGTGGAGAATTAGCATCACATCTTACAGGGAGGCATCATACCATTGAGCTATTGCCGTTCTCATTCAAAGATTGGTGTTCTTATAATGGTATTGCTATTGCTCCGTTAACCACTAAAAATATTGGCCTGCTTATTGGAGCTTTTGATAAATACCTACGCCAAGGAGGATTTCCTGAATTGCTGGTAGAGCATAACCGAACAAGCTATATTGATTCATTATTCCACAATATAATAAAGCAAGATATACAAAAACGTTTTAATATCAAATATATTGATTCTTTGGAGCGAATGGCCGGACATTTACTCAATATTTCACCTGCTATTATTGTTAAGGACAAATTGCAAGAACAGTTTGGTTTCAAGAGTCATCATACATTGGGCAATTATCTATCTTTTCTTGCACAGACTTACTTGATTTGCAAGGTATGCAAATATTCAGTAAAAAGTAAAGAACGCTCTGTAGCAGAAAAGGTTTATGCAATAGATGTTGCTTTCATGAACAAACGTGAGAATGCTCTGTCTGGTGAAAATCTTGGTTGGCGACTTGAAACAGTCGTATATTTGGAACTTCGTCGCCGTATTAAGATTGAAGAAGAAGATATATACTATTTTGACAATAGAAATGCTGAAGCTGATTTTGTTGTCTGCAATGGAAATCGAGTTGTAGGGATATACCAAGTGTCTTATGACATTGATAACTTAAAGACTCGTAGACGTGAGATAAACGGTGCAGTAGTTGCTTCAAAAAATACAAAATGTAAGAATGTGTATATTCTGACAGACCATCAATCAGAAACAATTGTTCATGATGACATAACTATAAAAGTAATGCCTGTGTGGGAATGGATTGTGAGGGATTGAAGATGGTCTTTTACAAATAAATTATTTCGACACTGTCCAAAATTTTGTGTAAATGGAAACAGGATTCAGCTGTAAGTTTATTC
>OKRU01000698.1_pt1 | contig 33817 bp, 32 predicted proteins | sample 1601131 | NCBI WGS metagenome assembly OKRU01 (sample SAMEA3541558, study PRJEB24748) | human gut metagenome | biome: human gut; feature: human-associated habitat; material: faeces | place: China | collected 2012
CAACATCGGTATACATTCCCACTTGGAGATAATCGCGCCCAAAGCGGCTCATGTCCTTTACGATGACGCGCTTGATCCGTCCTGCCTTGATGTCGGCAAGCATACGCTGGAAACCCGGACGGTTGAAGTTTGTGCCGGAATAACCGTCGTCCTCGTCGTAATGGCGGTAGGCGGTAATCCCATGATCCTTGCAGTAGCGTTCCAGAATCTTCTTCTGGTTCGCTATGGAGTTACTTTCGCCATCCAGCTTATCTTCCTGCGAAAGGCGCTCATACAGAGCGGTCAGACCTTCTTCCTCTGCTTCCGCAGATAGCCCCTTGGCGTAGAACTGCAAAACATTATCGCGGATCACGCTGCGAAGCTCATTGCTTAAACTGTCCTGCGGCTTCAAACTCTGAAAGGTAAATCCCGTCATCTGCACTCACCGCCTTTCTCGGAAGAACTGCGGTAGGCATTGACAATGCCGCGATACAGTTCTCGACAGAGGGGCAGATCGCCGTCCGTAATGGAGCAAATCGCAATACCGCGCTGCTCCATATCATCAAGGAACTGCACCGCTGCAAGATAGCTGCGGTAAAGTCGGTCAAGCGATACGACAGCGATTTTCTGTACGCGGTTCTCATGGATTGCTGCAAGCAGATTTTGAAATGCCGGACGCTCTGCGGTCAGGCCGCTGTACCCATTGTCCACGAAGAACATATAGGTGTCCGATTCGTTTTCCTGCGCATGGCTCAAAAGTCGGTGCATTTGATTGTCAAGGTTCAGGTCTGTTTGTTTGTTCGCCGCACGGTAGTAATATGCGGTGATTTTGTCGGGCTGCTTTTTCATGTTGCCTCCTATTCCGGCAGCCGGACAAACAGGTTATTTATATTATACCAGGGATCTCGCTCGCCGTCATTAGGCGGGTTCAAAATTATTTGTAACTTTTTTACCCCGCAAGTCATTCTGAATCAGGCGGCGCACCTTTGTCACGGCGTCCTCTTTTGCGCCGTCTTTGACGACGGCCTTGACGATATACGTTATATCCCCGATCTTGTACTCGCGTACAATCGGGGACGTTGTTTTCTTCATGGTTGTTTCCATAGAAACAAATCCCCCTTTCATGGGAAATGAAATAACTACAAAAGAGAATGACAAAACGGACGGCTGCTGGCGCAGCTCCAAGGGAGTTTCACCCCCGCACGGTTCTCGTGCAGCCCTACCCATCGCCTGCGACGCTTTGAACGCTCGGACTGTGGCTGTAAGGTCGTATCATTATGTGTTTTGCGCGTCGTCGCCTGCAAGCTGCCACACTTGCGTTACGGCTCGGTATTTGTCGCTCGGCATATCCTCCCGGATATGCGTCATGGCGTACCAACCGCCCAGCTCGGCGCAAAAGGAACGTACCCGCTTTGCCTATGATGCGCCGCCGTTCTCTTGCGGGCATATTTGTCAAGGAGCATAGGACAGAAACGAGGAAAGGGGGAACACGTTTCTGTCAGACGTCGGTTATCTCACGCGGAATGTGAGCAGCTTGGTAATGAGTTTCGTTTCCAGCCTGCGCCGCAGTTCTTCATCCACGCAGAGATGGGGATTTCCGTACTCGTCGTAAAGCTCACGCATCGACAGACGGGCTATGTACCCTGCATAGTGTTTCAGAACGGCGTTGATCGCTTCCACGTCACCGCCAGCAGCCGCTTCAATGACGGTCAGCGGCAACAGACGGTTATTCTTCGATTGACTTGTCATCTGTTTTCTCCTCCCATCAGGTTTTTCAGCAGCTTTAGAGTGCTTGTCCTGCGATAGGCAACGGAACGGCGCACCATGTTCAGCGCATTTGCAATTTCAGCGTCGGACATATCGAGGAAGTAGGACAGCAGGATAATATCTCTGCGGTCAACAGGCAAAGCGGAGATTGCTTCCGCCAGCGTTTCATCGTCGATACAAACCGAATGGCCGATGACTTCAAATGTGCGGCTATCCGTGAAATAGGTGTCACGGACAGCGAACTGTTCCAGCACTTCGACGGGCAGCTCAGAAAAATAGACCTCTCGGTTTCTTTTCCGTGCCAGCGCGTCCTGATAGTCCCGCGCTTCGTTCCGCAGTACCTTTTTGCAGAAAGCATCAAAGGAGTGCTGGATATGTTCTTCGTGCGAATGAGGCTTCATGTATTCACCTCCCTTCGCGTCCGCAAAGGCGGGTGATACGGTTTTCTTCCCCTTTCGCCACTACTACGGTCTGCACCATGCGTTTTGGCAAACGCGCAGAAAAATTTTTGAAAAAATTCTTTAGGAAGAATTCATGCGCTACACCTCCTGTTTCATCGTTGTGTTGCGAGGAATAGATGCAGGAGGTGATCGACAGTCGACACAGAACCAAAGAAAACGACAAAAAACGCCTGTCTGCAAAATGCAGACAGGCGCAGAAGAATTATAGAATCTATTCACATGATTTCTGTATTCATATTCATGCCCAGAATACCCCGACGGCGGGTACGAACTTTTTTTGACTGGCGCAGATCACAGGAGAAATAGAATAGTAAAGTAGACACGGCAAAGTAACCTCCCATCGGTTGCCGTGTCCCTGCAAGTCGTCATTGGTTTGTGCAAGCGCAAAGAAACGGCGGCTCTGAAATCAAAGCCGCCGTTTCAAATGGGCGTGTCAAATGGCTGCTGTACGACGGCTTTTTTTCTTTTGCCGTCGTCCGGCAGTTATCTTTTCATATTGAGATTAGCAATATTATGTGTCAGAACTTATCTGGCTGATCTATACGTTCTGCTACACGCCTTGTAATATTCGCTTTTTGCTCTGGCGAAAGACGTATAGCGTTCATCGTTCGTTTGAATGTTTCTTTATTTTTAAGGTCTTTGTTTTTGCAAACAGGGCGTAATAGACATCCAATTTTACGCAAGTGCGTTTACCTCCATAGCTTTCAATTATGCGGCTGTAACTTTCCGCGCCTTTGATAGAAAGACAATGCAAAGGGCGGAAAACAGAATGCCGCAAACGATATATGCCCAATTAAAGAATAAGATATTGATTACATATCGAGCCGATGGCTGTGTAAAGAGGTTTACAAACGGCTCTCGGCTTGCGGCTGCTTCCATAACCCCGGCAATATTTGCAGGATCAATCCCACAAAGAAACGCACCAATTAAGTACAAAGCTACTTTTTCAACGATGGATGGAATAAGTAACCCCAGCACATAGACCGATATTCTTTGCGATTTGCCGCATTTTCCAAGATACAGCGTCTCCAAAAGACACGGTATCACCGCAAGGCAAATGCCTAATATTGTTGGATTCAAAGTAAACCCTATAAGGATAAAGACAAATCGTATAATCAGGTATGAACCTAAAACGATCAACCAACCGACGAGCAATACAGCTAAAGTATTTTTCTTGCTCTGTAACTGCATTTTTTCACCTCCCTAAAGGACGCTCCACTTTTGGAAACGTCAAAATTACGGTTGTACCGCCATTAGTATTTGAATGAATATCTATCTTTATTGTTAAGTCACTCGCCATTTGCTGCACAAGATATAGCCCCATCCCCGTAGAGCGGCTCAAATAGCTGCCTACGTCCCCGGTAAAGCCCTTGTCAAAGACGAACGGGAGATCAGACGCGGGAATACCTGTGCCGTTATCGCAGATGGATAGAACAATCTGCCCAATTTCTTTATTGTCGCTTACCGAGAAATGAATAGCAGGAGTGGCATCATGCGCGGCATACTTTACGCTGTTACTGATAATCTGCCCCAAGATAAACATGAAGCCTTTTTTATCAGAAATTGCGGTGCAGTTGTTTCCAGAATATGTGACTGAAAAATGGGCTTCTTCGAGCAAAGATAAATTGTCCTCGACTGCTTCCTTGCAAGTTTCCAAGATAGGAAGCGGTTCAAAATAATAGTCTTTGTGAACTGCCCCCAGCCGCGAAAAGTACAAAATCTGTTCTACATTCTGCCGTGTATGGTCGCGCACATATAGCATACGGGTATGCACCAGCGGTGACATTTCATCCTTTCGGTTATCCAAAAGAAGCGTCATAAGAGATAGAGGTTTCTTGATTTCATGCACCCAATTTTCAATGTAACTCTCGTAGTCGGTAATCTTTAATTGCTGTTCGTTCACATATTCCAGTTGCGTTCTCAAATGATGGGCTAACTCATGGATATATGTGTGCATTGATGCGGGGGTGCTTTCGCACAGCAGATACTCATTTGTGTCGTCTGGCTCTAACAGGAAGCGGCGAAAAGCGGTATCTATTTTACTGCGTCTATGGATTGCACAGGCAAAAGGAATGACAAGCGCGACAAATGATACAAATATCATTAGTCCCACAAGATTCAAGAAATCCCCAGGATAAGCCACCCATGCCAGAAATACAAAGAACAGATCCAAGCAGACGAGAGTAATCAGCCAAACACGATTAGATGATATATAAGTCAAGAGCGTATGCAATTTTTTCATATTTTCACCCGCTCTTTCAGGCGGTAGCCTTGTCCGCGCACAGTTTCAATGCGATCACCAAGCCCAACTTCACGCAGCGTTTTCCGCAGTCGTGTAAAATTGACTTGCAGCGCATTTTCGTCTATAAACTCCGCTGTTCCCCAAAGCACATGAAACAGGTCGCTCTTTGATACAAGGTTCGGGCTGCTTTTCAAAAGGGTGAGAAGTATTTTCCCCTCATTCTGCGGAAGAACATAAGATTTCTTTCCTGCATAGAGCGTAAAAGTGTTTGGATCAAGCAGGAAGCCGCCCCCGTTAAGCAATCCCTGCTGCATCTGTTCTTCTTTGCGGCGCAAGAGGTTTTTAATGCGGGCAAGAAGCCGTTCCGTGTTGCATGGCTTTGTTAGGTAATCGTCCGCCCCTAATCCTAAGGCATGAAGCTCGTCCTGTAATTTATCTCTTGCAGTTAATATCAGCACAGTCCCAAGTCGTTTGGCCTTTATCTCTTTACAAACTTCAAAGCCAGAGTGAAAAGGAAGATTGATGTCGAGCAATATCAAATCCGGGGAAAGAGCCATTATTTGTGATACGGCATTTTCAAAGTTAAGCAAAGGGACAGCGTCATATCCCGCTTTTTTCAAGACATCAATCAATTCTTCGCGCATATATACATCATCTTCAACCACAACTATTTGCGCCAATATGAACACCTCCTTTCCTGAGTACGCTCATTAAGAATTTGGCTTCCAATTTAATTTGCTGATTTCACGGTTTGCTGTCCGCGCAATAGCCACACCGTACAATGCAAGCATACAAACAACGACAAGCGCCATAACGAGCAGCATAGGATAAGACTGTTGCAGTTTTGCCATATTAGAGTATAGGTAATGCTGCATTGCGCAAATTCCGACTGTACCGCTGATACACGCAGGAAACAGTGGGAGCAGAAAATACCATAGCACCTGTTGGTTTATGGAACGCTTCATTTGTTCGCGTCGTGCGCCCAGAATAGAAAGTGTCGCATACCTTGCCTTTGTTTCTCGCATTTGGGTTAGGAATTGCAGGGCAAGTAGGGCGCAAGCGATAATTAGAAGCATAAAACCCATGTATAAGGTCGTGTAGCTGCCGGAAATGACATAAAATAGTTGCCGTCCGAAATTGTCCAAATAGCTTTCGCAGTACAGGCCAGAGGGCTTTAACAGGTCACGGGCTTCCATAATCGACACCATCAGGCCATCAGCTTCCACAGTTTCGCTCGGAATACAGAAATTGTGATAAACGGTAACGGTGTCTGGATTTACATATTCAGAATATACTTCATCGGAAACAATCAATGCGGTTATGATTTTTACGTTTTCATCCGCAGTCAAGCCTTTCGTCGGCACAAACGGGACAAGCGTAATTGGCTGTCCGTCAATAGAAAGCAGAGCTTTACCGTTTGCCTGTGCGTCCTCCGCAATCTGATCCAACATGGAGGTAGTTTCTTCTTGCGCACTTCCCGAAAAATCAGGGTTAAGATAAAATACAGCCTCGTTGCTACCAAGAGTGATAGCTTTTTCTCCGGCTGCTTCCAGCAGTTTGTTATATGAAGATACAGGAATTAAAAACGGCGAAGCTCCCGTAGTGTCAATGTATCCCAAAAGGTTAAGCGCGGCCGGTTGATGTGTGCCAAACTCATAGCTTGTAGCTCCTTGTGTGACGTGATCCTTTACTTCTGGCGGCAGATTCAAAACAACCTGTTCACGCAGCCCGGACCAATCTATAAAAGAGTTCGCTTTCACGGAAGCTGGGCGTTTCATTGTTCCTGTTTCCATGCGGCTCAAATCAGCCACATAGGGCTGCATTTGCTTACCCGAAAGGTATTTTTCAACAGTCGCTTCATTGCCCGTGACGGTAAAATCGTAAACAGAAGATCCCCGCGTCATTTGGTTCCCATACGACATAATGCGGGTTGATCCGTCTGCAATGAGCATGATAGTAAGCATAATCAAAATAGACGCAACGCCGATTGAAATATACTTGTGGACTATATTTTCGTGTAACTGCCGCAGAGTGAAAATATATAGACCGTGTGTTGTGTTGCGTTTCACAGAAGCCGCCGCTGCGCTCAGCAAGCCTGCAAGCCCACGGATAAAAAGCATTGTTCCCACAATACCTAATATCACGGCAACAATTATCATCATACCGCCAGCAACCATGAAATACTTTAGGATTACCCAATATGCAAGCGTCAAAACTACCGCTCCGAGAATGAGGGAAAATAAGTTCCCACTCATTTTTCCAACTTGCTGTTTCTTCGCCATTTCTCCATAAAGGAGTTGGTGGATTTCTTTGTTGAATAGCTTTCCACAAAGGATGAACAACGCGACAACTTGAATCATTAGAAATCCAAGCGTTGTCAAGAGAACAGCGCTCACAGAAAAACTTGACTGATGTGCAATTATGCCGCGACCTACAAGCCGTGCCGTAGCAAGGCTGATTACCTCTGATAAAAAGCCGCCGCAGATCAGTCCGCCCAAAAGAGCCAGCAGTGATGTGATTAGCCCCTCTGCCATGATTTGAATAAACAAGTGTCGCTTTGTCATTCCAAACATCAGGTAAAGCCCTAATTCCCGGCTCCTACATTCAAGCTGATATTTGTTCGCAAAAATGACAAGGAAAAATACAAACAGCAGCGAAAAAAGATAAACCGTCGGCATTAGCATTGTCAGAAGTCGATTAACAGCGTCACTTTCGATTTCCTCCAAGAAGCGCATCACGTCCTGGCTTCCAAGGGAGAGGACGATATAAAATGTGGCTACAGCTGTAACCATAGTAAGAAAATAAATCAGATTCTCACTACGGTTTCGTTTGGAGTTTCGCCACGCAAGGTTAAAGAACATTTGCACTCCCTCCTCCCATCTGTGCCATTACCTGTAAGATACGCGCATAAAATTCTTCCCGTGTTTCAGTCGGAATTTTCCGGCGCAGCTCATGGAAAATCACACCGTCCTGTATGAATAGGATTCTGGAACAAAAACTTGCAGCGTTCGGGTCGTGTGTTACCATCAAAATTGTGCGTCCGCGACCGTGATTGATCTCGTACAGTTTTTCCATAAGCAACCGCGCTGCCTTTGTATCCAATGCCCCAGTTGGCTCATCTGCCAAAATAATATCGGGGTCGGAAATCAAACTGCGGGCGGCAGCGACGCGCTGTTTCTGACCACCTGACATCTGCGCCGGAAATTTGGAGAGTACATCCGTGATTCCAAAAAGTCCTGCAATGTCATTCAACTTCTTTTCCGCAGCAGATATATCTACATTATGGATAGAAAGCGGCAGCAGGATATTTTCTCTGCCAGTCAAGTTGTCAAGCAAAGCAAAATCCTGAAACAGATAGCCTATTTTATTGCCCCGATACTCAGCCAGTTTTTCGCTATCAAAGGAACTCACATTTGCGCCGGAAAGCAGGACTTGCCCGGAGGTCGGTTTAATAACCGTAGCAATGCAATTTAGCAGGGTCGTTTTTCCTGATCCGCTTGCGCCCATGATCCCCAAAAATTCGCCATCAAGAACATCAAAGGTAATGCCATTGAGAGCTTTTGTAGGAACACCCTCTTTCGTATATACCTTGTGTATATCTCGGACTTCCAAAAGTTTTTCTTTGCAATTCATATTATCACCTTTTGCCCTTTCGCTTTTTGATTAGTTGTTGATTATATTTTACTGCATGGCAGGAAGATAAACCACTTACAGTTGATGTAAGGTTTCTATGCTAAATGCTAAAGGGCGGCGATGTGACGTTTGTGCCAGATCGCCGCTGCTTTTCTTTATATTTATTCTATCCGATGTGCTTGCCCGCTTCAAGGTAATAGTTATGAATTATTTTGGCTATCAAGTGGAACTATATAAACATATCCGAAAGAAAAGGTGAACAGTAAAATGTAATAGGGTGATTGAATATGCCTAAAAGAGCCAAGAAAGAGAAGCGCCCTGTTGCGAAAATCGACTTTAAGCCGTATGGCGCAGCAATCAAAGCTGGGCGCACTAAACAGAAAGAATCTCGGAATAAGGCAGCCGACGCGCTGTTTATTTCGCCGCGCTATCTCGCCAACATTGAAAACAAGGGACAGCATCCAAGCGTACAGGTATTCTTAGAGTTGATGTCCCGCTATCATATCTCTGTGGATCAGATTCTTCATGGTGAAACTATGGAGGGCAAGTCTACGGAGCGTATGCAGTTTGAAACCCTGTTGGACGAGCTGACGGATGCAGAAATCAAAATCCTTACAGCGACGGCACAGGCAATATTGGATGCGAGAGCGGACAGCGAGGGAGAAAATTGAATACGGTATAAGGAACGCTATGAACAGGTAGTTCATGGCGTTTTTCTTTTGAAAAAGTTTGCATGCGGTTTGCCAAATTGCGGCTGTGCCGCCGTTGTAGTAGTGAGGGAGATACCGTAGCAAGCATAGGGAGTGTAGCCACACTCCCGAAAAAGTGCCTGTCTGTGCTTTGCTTGTTGGGATAATCCCAAACCCTTATTCAGAGCGGAAAGGACGGTGAACAAATGGCAAACCGAACGCGGAATATCGTGCTGCGCGTTCCTGTGACTGCCGAGGAACGGGCAATGATCGAGCGTAAAATGCAGCAAATGGGAACGGGCTGTTTTTCCGTTTATGCGCGGAAAATGCTCATAGACGGCTATGTGATCCGGCTGGATTACAGCGACGTGAAAGCAATGACCGCCGAGCTGCAAAAAATCGGCACAAACATCAATCAGATTGCAAAGCGCGTGAACGCTACGGGAACGCTCTATGCGCAGGACATTGAGGACATCAAGGGGGCGATGGCAGAGATATGGCAATTACAAAGATCCATCCTATCAAAAGCACCCTGAAAAAAGCCATTGACTATATTGTTGATCCGGCAAAGACCGACGATAAGCTGCTGGTGTCCTCGTTCGGCTGCGCCGTGCAAACCGCAGACCTTGAGTTTGAAAAAACACGGCTGCTTGCCATGCAGAAAGGCAACAATCTCGCCCATCACCTGATACAGGCCTTTGAGCCGAGCGAGGTCAGCTATGCGCAAGCCCACGAGATCGGACGGCAGCTTGCCGATGAAATCCTCGGCGGCAAGTATGAGTATGTCATTGCTACTCACATCAACAAGGAGCATTGCCATAACCACATCATTTTCTGTGCTGTGGATTTTGCAGAGCATAAGAAGTACATTTCCAACCGCAAAAGCTATGCGCAGATCCGTCGTGTCAGCGACAGGCTGTGCCGGGAAAACGGGCTGTCCGTTGTCACGCCCGGCGCGGAGCACGGCAAGCAGTATGCCGAATGGGACGCGCAGCGGAAAGGGACAAGCTATAAGCAAAAGCTAAAAATCGCCATCGACAGGCTCATTCCCATTTCCAAAGACCTTGACGACCTCCTGCGTCGGCTGGAAGCCGAGGGGTATGAAATCAAGCGTGGAAAGTATATCTCATTCCGCGCTCCCGGTCAGGAGCGATTCACCCGTGCAAAGACGTTGGGTAAAGCTTACACCGAGGAAGCCATAACCGAACGCATCAAGGGCAAGGTCATTCTGAAAACGCCAAAGCCGGAGCGCGGCAGCGTGTCGCTGCTGATTGACATTGAAAACTGCATCAAGGCGCAGCAATCCGCAGGCTATGAACGCTGGGCAAAAATTGAAAATCTGAAACGCGCTGCCCGCACAATGGTATTTCTCGACCAGCACGGCATTTCCCGCTATACCGATTTGGAGCAGAAGATCACAGAGCTTCAGGACAGCAACGAGCAAGCTGCCGCTGCGCTGAAAACAGCGGAACGCCGCCTGTCTGATCTGGCGCTGCTGATAAAGCATACCGCCACCTACAAAGAGCTAAAACCGCTGTATAGCGAATACAAAAAATCCCGTGACAAGGAAAAGTATCTGCGCGGACGTGAGCGCGAAATCATTCTCTTTGAAGCGTCGGCGCGGGCGCTGAAAGCAGCGGGCGTCGGTGACAAGCTCCCCGACCTTGCCAAGCTGCGCGAGGAATATTCCAGACTGTCCGAAGAAAAGGATCGGCTGTACGCTGAGTACGGAAGCCTGAAAAAACGTATACGGGAATACGATGCCGTCAAGCAGAACATCGACAGCATCCTGTCCCCCAACCGCGGGCAGGAGCAGGACAACGCCTTGTAGCTTCTCTGACATTCGCACATTATTTTCAAATAATTTAATGTGTGTTCGTCGTTTCGCGGTTGACAACCGCACATTATTTCCGTATAATATAATGTGTGATTGTCAAAGTGAGGTGAGAAGCATGAACGCCAAGGAGAAAATCGAAGAACTGCTGGAAGCGTCGGAGGACGGCACGATCACCGCAGCGCAGGTGACGGAAGCCGGACTGCACCGCAGCGTTTTACAGGAGTTTGTCAAAAGCGGCGAGATGTACCGCTTCGGGCGCGGCCTGTATGTGCGGAGCAGCGCATGGGAGGACGATTTCTACCTCTTGCAGCGCAAGTATGGGCGCGGGATTTACTCGCACGATACCGCTCTGTATCTGTTGGGCTATTCAGACCGTACCCCGGCGAAATATACGATGACCTTTCCCAAGGGCTACAATGCCCCGTCCTTAAAGCAGGAGAACTTAATCATCAAGCGCGTTGTGCCGGAGAACTATGAGTTCGGCAGAATTGAAATCGAATCCCCCTCCGGCAATCCAATTCGTGTTTACGATTTGGAACGGACGCTGTGTGACATCCTGCGCGGCAGCGGCAGCGACGTTCAGATCGTTGGAGAAGCTATGAAACGCTATGCGGCGTCCAAAGATAAGAATATTCACAAACTGATGCAGTACGCAGACCAGCTTCGCGTGAAGCCCAAGGTGCTGCGATACATGGAGGTTTTGCTATGATTACAAAAAATCCGATGCAACTAAAAGCCTTTATCAAGAACAAAGCGGCAGAAAAGCATATCTCGGCGCAGCTCGTCATGCAGAACTATATGCTTGAACGGCTGCTGGAACGGATCTCGCTCTCGCCCTATAAAAACAATTTCATTCTCAAGGGCGGATTCCTGATTTCCGCCATTGTGGGACTGGACACGCGGGCAACAATGGATCTGGACACGACAATCAAGGGCTTCACCCTGACGCATGAAGCAATCCGCAAAATCTTTACAGAGATTTGCGCTATCCAGATTGCCGACGACGTACAGCTTGAGGTTGTCGGTATCTCTGACATTCGGGAAACCGACGATTACCCCGGCATCCGGGTCGCGCTGAAAGCGAACTATCCGCCGATCAGCGTACCGCTGACGGTGGATGTCACCACGGGCGACATGATAACGCCCCGTGAGGTGGAATACACATTCTCCCTGCTGTTCGATAACCGCACGATCAGTATTCTTGCCTATAACCTTGAAACGGTGCTGGCGGAAAAGCTGGAAACCGTGCTGTCCCGCAACATTGCGAATACCCGTCCGAGAGATTATTACGACGTACATATCCTGTACGCGCTGCGCGGCGCGGAATGTGACAAAGCGACGCTGCGCCGGGCGCTGGAACGAACGACGCAGAAACGCGGCAGCGGCACGATCCTGACAGACTACCCGGAGATTATGAAAGAGATCCGCGAAAGCGATACGCTCCGTAGACTGTGGGAGAAATACAGCCGCGAGTATGAGTACGCAAAGGACATTTCCTTTGACGATACCTGTAATACCATTCAGACGATTATGGACGCAATCATGGCGTAAACGAAAGGAGGCTTCTTTATGGGTTGGTTGGCAGCGCAGGGCGCGATTATGGCGATTGGGCTTTTCATTGGGCTTGTCTGCTCGGTGATCGGACTATTCTTTGGGCATATCATTCTCTTTGACAGCATCGCTCTCGGCATCGCCGCTGGAGTATGCTGCAATCAGTTCACCGCAATTCATCCGGCGCTGTGCCTTGTGATCGGCATTGCAACATTTCTGCTGCTGTTGTGGCTGCAAAATACCAGCATCGGCTTCTGGCTCGTCGGCGGACTGCTCACGCTGATCTATGCAGCGGTGTTCGGGCTGCTGGCCTACTTCATTTCGGAGCATGATCCCATCTGGGGCTGGGTGATTTTCGGTCTGGTGTTCCTCGTGGTCGGTGCGCTGCACCTACGCGCACGGGATAGCTGAAAGCAAGCGCAAAGTCACGGCTTAGAGTGCCTGTATGCCTTGCTGAGAGCGGCTTTACAGCGCGGGAAACGCAAAGGTCGTATGTTTTCCTGCCAGTTATGAAAAACGAGTTTGAAAGCGTGACAAATGAGATTGAAAGGAATGATTGTATATGTTCAAATATCCTTTGGCAGTAACGATTGATACAAACATATTTGACGCAGCAAAATTCGACCTATGTGATACCAGTCCCCTCAAAACACTCGAAAACTATGTTAAAAATGGGAAAATCAAGGTTGTTTTAAGTGATATTGTTGTACGGGAATCAAAAAGACATATTGCAGATCAGGTCAAAAAAATATGTGGGATTATGCGAAAGGCAAGAGCTGCCGCTTTGGAGGAATCTACTGAACATCTCATAAGAACTATTGGACTGGGCGAGATATTGAGAATCGTAACAAACAAAGATGAACTCATATCAAAAGGTGAGGAAATGTTTGATGATTTTCTCCGAACGATCAATACCGAAATTCTTGGCGCAGATTTAATAGATGTAGGTTTGGTACTCGGTGATTATTTTGAAACTAAGCCACCATTTGAAAACAGCGAAAAGAAAAAAGTGAGTTTCCAGATGCATTTATTGCTCAACAGATCAGGAAACGATTTGGCGAAACAGAAGAAGTTGTAATTATCAGTAACGATAAAGGTTTTATAAGGGCTTGTGGAGAAAGTGAAAATCATCTTTTCTTCAGTTCCTTAGGCAAGCTATATAATGCAATAAGTAAAGAAGATGCAGCGTATGATGAAACAATGGCCGTTATCAAGGACCTACAATTACGCATAAGCGCTGCTGTGAAAGAGTATATCAAAGACAATGAAAATATAGATGTTCATGGCCTTTCATACGACAAAGACGGGATAGAATCTGGGTACGATTACAATGAATTTTATCTGCATGGTATTTCAGATGTAACATTTTCTGTCCACTCCGTAGATGAAATTTCCGACAATATTTCTATTGTCACGCTCTCATGTAAAGCAGATATTTCCGCTGATTGCTATTATGAGGATTATGCCAATGCTCCTTGGGACCCCGAAGAAAAAGAATATGTATTTGTTGATACAATAAAAATGCGCGAGGAACATAAAGCACGGTTTGGGTGCAGAATTGAGATTGACCGAGCAGAAAAGACGTTCAAAGTGTTTCCGTTTACAGTTATTTTGGGTGGCGATTCAAGACGCAACAGATATGAGGTCGAGGAACACCCCGTCGAAGATGATGAAGAAGAAATTCGGGATATGGACAGAGAAGCACTTGGATTTCAGGCGCTCGGAAGCTATGAATCATACTTAGAGGATAATTTACCTGATTCACATTTTTACGCAGATATAATCGCAAGGTTTGAGGAAATAAATGGCTTATACCGAAAGTATGATGACTGCTGTATTAGTTTTGATGACTTGTTGGCCGAACTTAATACTGCCAATCCCAAAGAGATCATCAAACTGATATACGAAAGATTGTTGGAAGTATCAGATATACCGCACATTGCCAATATAGAAAACATCACAGATTCCGAGATTGAAGAAATCCAAGCATGGGCAAGTGCTCAATATGAAAGAGCATCTGAGATTGCGGATATAGACACACTGCCAGATGTAATATCTTTCGGGGAAACGATTGTAATTAAGGGTGTAGACGGCGGTAAAGCATCATTGTCCATAGGTGATAATCAGATAAGTCCTGACGAGGGCAGCGAAGAAGTTATTGATATTTGCTTTTCTAACGGGGATGAAAATACGACCAGCGGATATATAAAACTGACTGTTGGCTATTTGAATTTCGATGAAGACGGAGGAGCAGCGGATGGTATAAGTGATGAGGTAGAATACGAATATCACGACATACTAAAAGAATTGGATAATTTCATTTATGCTCAAAATTGTCTTATTGAAAAAGACACTCGTATTGCTGAGATTATCAGCGAAGCCATAAAAACAAATGGTGACAATACCTAAAATAAAAAACGCGGGACGCAGCAGCCATCATCGGCTGCCGCGCCCCGCGTCATCTTTTATTCTGCGTCGGAAAGCGTCATGGTGAACTGCGCTTCCTCAAATGCTGCGTTGGTCATGTTGTGCAGCTTATGGATCGTCTGCTCCGCCAGCGGGCGCATATCTGCGTCCATATCCGGCAGCGCGTCGGAAATCGCCGCAATCGTTCTGCGGCGGTCGTGCTTGTGATAAATGCAGATCAGGTTTTCTTCCTCAATGGTAAACGAAACATTGTCCATGCTCATACCTCCAAATCATTATCTTTTGTCTTTGCCGCTGCCTTTTTGGGTGCAGCGATCTTTTTTGACTGTCCCTCTTTGAGCTGCGCCCGGACAGAGGGACGCTGCTTGCGCAGCGGCAGATCGCGCCGCTCGTCCTTGCTGATAAAAGCGAAAACGCCGTGCCTGTCCTTGACGGAGGAAAGATACAGCGTCTTATACGGAAGCAGCGCAAATAGCCGCTCATGCTCCTTGCTGGATGCGATACGCTCAAACCACGGCGACACTTCTACTGCAAAATGCGTTCCGTTGGGACTGTTGGACGCTTGCAGGGATTGGAACGCCGCCGAAAGGCGCTGTGCTTCGGCAAGCACCTTTTCGTCGGAGAGCCGCCCGATATGCTCCTTGAAATTGCCGGGTTTCAGCCGTTCACGCTTCCGGCTCTCGTCGCGCAGCAGATCCCGCAGCGCGTCCGGGTCATGCGGCACAGCCTCATAGCGCACGAACTTTCCATACTCACGGTCCGGCGTCGCTTCAAATCGGTATTCCTTGGGCAGCTCCCATGAGCCTTTTTCATAGATCAGACGGTTATTGTCTGTCCGTAAGGCGGTCTGGATTGCAAGCTCGGCTTTCGCTGCATAGTCCAGCTCATAAATGCTGCCTTTTACCTTGCCGCTCTCCATGCCGGACAGCACCACGGCATAGGCAAGCACACGCTCCTTGGTCTGCTCATGGTAGAAGCGGAATGTATTATGCTCCCGCGTTCCGCGCAGAAACACATCCCGTTCCCGCAGACAATGCGTTCCGTTGGGACGGGAAAACCATAGATAGACCTTATCCTCGGCATTTTTACTCTTTGCTGCCTGTGTCAGAATCTTCTTGTCAATGTCAAAATCGTTCTGAAAGGCGGCTGTGTTCTGCTGCATGATTTGTTGCAGGGATGCCAGCACATCCACATTTTCAAACTTGTTCATATGTCACTCCATTTCCAAAGCCTGCCGGATGCTCCGCTTGGCTTCCTGTTCCTTTTCCCGCTGCTGCGGCTTGCCGGACTGCGCACGATCCGCTTTGAGCTGCGCACGGATAGACGGCTTTTTACCGTCCGGGTCGCGCTGCGGCGTTCTGCCGTCCTCGGCCTTGACCGCTGCGGCAAGCGCAGAGAGCGAGATCACCTCGCCGCGCTTTGCCTTTTCTTCCAGCTCGTCCACGGACGGGGTGTTGTTGATCTGCCCGTCAATCATGTTGTAGTTCTGCTCGGTGGACAGTTCTGCCGTGCGCATATAGTTTTCCTGCTCCCGCTGCTCGGCGGCAATGGCAAAGGCCTGTGTGCCGTTGCCCATGATAAGGTATTTGCCGTCATCGGTGCTGTGGTGATACCCATAGCCTGCGGCTTCCATCTGCTCACGGGTCATATCGGCAACATGGAAGCTGCCCCGCGGCGTTGAAACGCGCTCCCCAGTCAGGTGGGCGTCAGGGGCAGCGGATTCCTGCTGCTGGGCGCTGCGCTGCACGTCAATGGGCTTTTCCCCGGAGATAGGCTGAATACAGGAAATGTACCCTGCGGCGTAGTATGCGTTTTTGTTAAGCTGGCGCTGCCATGCGCCGACGCTGGGTGCCCAGCGGAAGCCGTTTGCTTTCAGCTCGTCCCGTGCTGCTTCATCCGGCTTGCCGTCAAAGAACACTTGCAGACGGTTATCTGCTTTGTTGGCTTCCACGCGCCCGCCGTCAAATTCCCATCCGGCGAAATGGGTGTCCTCATGCTGCCGCACCTGTTCAATGCGCCCACGGATACGGCGGATCTCAGCGTTGTTGTTGGAGAGCATATAGGCAGGATACGGCCGGCTCTTATCCAGATGCCAGGACTGCGACATTTCCTGCTGCAATTTGGTGATCTGCTCCGGCGTCAGACTGGGGCAGCCCTCCAAAGTCTTATTCTTACGGAAATAGGCATTGACGGCTTTCATGGTTTCCTGCGCCGATTCCAGCTTGACGAGCTTGGCTTCCAGCTTTGCCGCTGCCTGCGGGTCGTCCATGCTGATACCGCCCATGCCTGTGCTGCGGATCTTATCCAAAATTCCCTGAACATCCTGCCATTCCTGCATATTGCGGTCACGGGCGGCGTTTTGCTTCTCTTTCTTGCGAACAGGGAAATTGCTGCCGCCTGCAACGAGGATCGAGGGAACACGGGCTTCAATGGCATAGTGGTCGTTCAGATTTTCCGCCAGCTTGCGGGCGTAGGTGTCCAGCAGCGCGTCAATTTTCTCATGGTACATGGGATCGACGCGCTCTTTCTGCCGCTGTGTAATCGCCGCTGCCTGATCCACCATCTGCCGATATTCGGCGGTTGCGCTGCCTGCGGCGTAGTCGCGGTAGCTGTTTGCATCGTTGGCACGGCGGGCAGCGCCCTCATTGATGGCGTAATACCTGACGGCGGCTTGCTCCTGCGCGGTATCTGCGGGCGGCGCTTCCCCCGGCTGCTCCTGTACGTCGGCGGGCTGCTCCTGCGGCTCGTAGCCGTTGGCAGCATATTCCTCCACGGTCATGCCTTCGGCTTCGGCTTCCTGTGCGATCTCACTTTCCACATGGGCTTTGTAGTCCTGAAGCTCTTTATCAAAATCGGAAAGCTGCGGCGGGTCGGGCAAGTGATAATCGCCCGCGTTCAGCTTTTCCCGGCAAGTGTCCACATGCGCAAGAACCGCATGAAAATATGCTGTCTGCTCCGGCGTCAGGGCTTCTCCATTTTCCAGCATATCCGCAGCGGTGTGCTCCTGCTCGGAGAGGTTGCAATGCAGGCGCATATACGGTACAAACTCGGAGAGAAGCGTTTCACGCTCGGCCTTGTCCTTTTCCCACGCTTCCGCGCCCTCGTTGTGCAGCACAAAGTTTTTCCAGTTTTCGTCCTTGGCGTAATATTCGTGATAGGCTTGGATATGGTCGATCAGAGCGCCGTCCCCGTCGCCAAAGTCCTGCCGTCCCTCGTAGCTGTCACGTTCCCCGTGGAATGTGCAGTCAATGCGGAATTTGGTTTTATCGTACCAGCCGCCTGTATAGCCTGGCTTCTCACGCTCGGAACGCTTCTCATCGTCCAGCGCCTTAAAAAGTGCGTCGGCGCGGGCAAGCGGGAGCTGTTCACCCTCTTGCAGCTTATCGCTCTCGCTCCAAAGAATCGTCACGACGGGCTGTACCGCAAGATCAAGGGAGGGTGCTTCCTTGCCGGACACTTCCTCTTGGTCGTGGAACGTGGCAATCTGCTCGTCGCTGGCATAAGTCAAGTCGCCAAACTCCAAATCGTTCAGCTCGCCTTGGATCAGCGCAGCCAGCGATTCATATTGTCGGCTTTCAATCAGCACGTCACCCAAATATTTTTCAATGCGGAAGTCTGTCAGGTTTGCGTATGCCTGAATGGGGATTTCATCATCCGTAACGGTCGTGTGTCCAATACCAACGGCGGACAGATCGCTGAAATCTGCGCCGGAATGAAATTCTTCGCGGCAGTAATCGTCGATCAGCTTTTTCGCAAGCTCCAATTCGGCGCGTCCCCGTGCGGCGTCGCTGAGATGCAGAGAGTAAAGGTCGGAAGCAGAGGAAAAGCCGACGTTGTTGAAAACATAGTCCACATCACTTTCTTTCAGCGCTCCGGCTGCATAATAATTCTCCCGCGTGGGTGTCGGGCTTACGCTGCCGGATGCAATGTCGTGATTCAAGCCTGTTTCCAAATGCGTACAGATTTTTCCGTCCACCGCCAGCGTCGCATAGTACCAGCCTATGTAACCGCTGCTTTGCTGATCTGCGCCGTCGTTGAACTCCACATTCAGCAGCGTGTAGGGCTTCAAGCCCTTTTCTGCGGCAATGGCATTGTCCTGAAGCTCGCGTTCTTTGAGGGAGGTATAGGCAGTTTCCTTTGCAACGCGGATGATTTCAGGGTTATACCGTACCAATGCGCTATCGACAAGCTCCTGCTGTACCTTTTTGGTTTTGGCTTGCCGCGTCATGTGGTTGCCTAAAAACAGAGAGCTGCCGTTATCAAAGCGAATGGAAATATCGCTTGTGCCGCGCCATTTTCCTGTGCAGGGCGAGGTTTCAATCGTGCCGGACGTGCAGCCGAACGCCTGCGCGATCACGCCGATTTTCTCCTGCATGGAGAGCGTTTCATACCGCTTGGCAATTTCAACAGCCTGTTTCTGTAACTCTGTCAGTGGTCGTTCCGCTGGCGGGGCGTCAGCCTGTGCTTCCTGCTCTGCGGCCTGCTCCGGCTGTAAAAATTCCGGCACTTCGGTATAGCCGCCGCGATCCAGATAGTGCGCCGTTTCCTGTTCTCCGCGATGCAGCACAATGACATCGGACATGGAAAGGCTATGCCCGGTGAAGTCCTGCGGCCTGTCCATATTGAAGCGAACAAAAATGTCCTCCAGCGTGTCCGTGTCGGAGAGGGGTGCGGTATAGACCAGCTCATAATTTTCGCGGTCAACACGCAGCCCGGCGGCCTTTACCTGTTCCAGCGGCTCAAATCGGAGATCCCGCGTTGCGTCGCCGTCTTTGAGCTGATAAATGGAAAAGGTGTTCTCTGGCACATCCTGCGCAGCAGCCTGTTCCTGCTCTGCGGTGTGCTGCGCCTGAAGCTCTGCAAAATGCCCCTCGATTTCGGAAATAAGCTCGCTGGCGGCGGTGCGGATGGTTTCAAGGGATGCTTTCAGCTCCTTAATATCGCGGCCGCTGCTCCACCCGGCGACGTAGCCAAAGGAGTAGTCCGACGTGTCCAGTCCGAAATGCTGGCACACCGTATAGGCGACGCTTTCCGCCTGCACCTCGCGGGTGCTGCGGTCGGGTCGCTCCGCCTGCTCCGGCGCGTTCAGGTCAATATCGTGCAGCTTGGCATGAGCAATCTCATGGATCGCCGTCTTGATGGTTTGCAGCTCGCTCATGCCGTCGTCAATGGCAATGCGCTTTTCTGCAAGGTCATAATAGCCGTGTGCGCTGCCGTCGATTTTTTCAAGTGTCACGGGAACGGGAGAGGTCAGCTTCAAGGCTCGCCAAAAATCCTCGTACTGTTCCACATTGCCCGTGAGCGCGTCCACGGCAATGTCGGGAAGCTCCTTGCCCTCGGTCTGGCTCACATCAAATACCGACACCACCTTGAACGCCGGGATCGTCACCTCCTGCTGCTCCGTGACGGGCTTACCGTCTGCGCCGATCACGGGCTGCCCGGTGTCCGGGTCAGTTTTCGCCACATCCTTTTTGATTTTATAGGGTGCGGGTGCAAGGATTTTGATGCCCTTTTCGCCGGATTTGACATGGCGTTCAAATTCGTCGCGCCACTTTCCGTAGCCTGCGACAAGGGATGCGTCCGGCTTCTGCATGACGATCAGCAGCGTATTGTTCAAGCTGTAATTGTGGAAGCGGGACATGGCTTTCAGATAATCCCGATACCTCTCACTTTCAAAAACCTCCTGTACGCCCTGTTCCAAATGCTCAGTGATCTCCTTGATTCTGCCCTGTGTGTCGGTGGCGTTCAGCACCAGCGGACGCACGGGGGTTGGCTCGACAGGCAGCGCCGCGCCCTGCGGCAGCTCGTCCATATCCCGTTGGGGGCTGGGCTGCGCAGTCAGGCAATATTCCTGCGGCACTTGGCTGGCTTTGTACCACTCCGCATAATCGTTGCCGTTGTTGTAGACATAGCCATAATCGGTAAAAATGCCGCGATCCTCTTTAACCGCTTCGCGCCCATAGCTCTTGTAATCAAAGAACCTCTTGGCGGCATCCGGCAATTCCAGTTCGTCCAGATCGTCAATGAGGTAATGCCCGTAATCGTCGGAATTGTGTACGGTGGGATAAAGCCAGTAGCAGTCCAGATTGTGCGTCAGGTTGATTAAGTCCGCCGCGCTTGCCGCATGGTCGCCATACTGTGCGGCAGCGGCAAACTTGTCGCGTTCCTCGTTGCTGCGCTGGGTGAGCAGCGCGGCAAGATAGTTCAAATCGTCCAGACTTTCGCCGGGCTTCAAAGCTTCGCTCCACCCATCCAGAGAGGAATGATAGGCAGATACCTGATACTGTTCCGTGTCGTTCCCGTCCACGCCCAGCCGTTCAAAAACGGCTTTCATCGTTTCGGCGTCGGTGGGCAGCGATACCCATTCCGCAACAGGCGTTTCCTCGGTATGCCGTGCGGTGTTGATAAGATATACTTCCAAAAGGTGTTCGTCCACGTCTGCGCTCCTTTCTGACATAAGGGTTTGGGACTATCCCAACAAGCAATCGCCGCCCGGTCTGTGCCGGACGGCGATTTTCGGGAGTTGTAGCCACACTCCCTATGCTTGCTGCGTTACTGAATCGTTCTTTTATCTCCGTAAAATGCGTTCTGTCACGCTTTCAAAGCCGTTTTCCGTAGTTTCCATAGGAATACCCTGCATACTCCAAAAGCGCATCTGGAAAACCGCTTGCCGCAAGGCTTTTGAAGCCCTTAAACCGTGACACACCGCGCCTTTGCCCGCTGGCGGCGCTTGCGCTCGGCTGCATTGCGCCGGGCAGCATAGGGCGCACAGCGGTCACAGTATTTTGCACGGTTGCTGCGGGCGGGAAAGGGCTTACCGCACAGCTCGCATTTCTTGCGGGTGTCCGCCGTGGCTGCAAGATCCGCGCATAGCTCCCGGTCTGCGGGCAGCACCGCTTCCCGGAAGTATCGGCAGAGCAGCGAATAGCTGATGGCCTGCACACAGACGCACGGTTCGCCATCGTCCAGCAGCAGACAGCACCCGCGCACATTGTTGGCGCAATGACAGCGGGTCAGCTTTTTCACTCTGCGATGCTGCGCGTCATTCAGCCGGATCATTTTCTCTGTTCGATACGGTAATTCACATATTTTTCTCCCGTATCACACAGCAGCACCGTCCCGTCATAGGTCTTGCCCGTGCGCTCAGAGTATAGCCCCTTGACTTTCGCCTTGCCGTCCTTTAGGAGCGCGGCAGCGATCTTCTTGGAAAAGACGGTTCTCCGGCTTTCAAAGAATTTGTCATTCTTCCACATGACAAAGCGGCAAGAGCGGTCAGAGCAGTAGAAATTCTTCTTGCCCTCATAGACAGGGCTTTTGCAGCGGGGGCAGATGCCAACTGCTTCCTTTTCCGGCGCGAACAGCTTTTTGCCGTCCTCGGTGATGTGGGAATACCGCTTCACCAGCTCCCGCGTCATATCCTCGATTCCCTGCATGAAGCGCTGCGGGTCGTCGCTGCCCTTGGCGATCTCCGTCAGGCGGGTTTCCCATTCAGCGGTGAGCAGCGGCGATTTCAGCATATCCGGCAGGATGACGGCGAGATTGATGCCGTCCTTGGTCGGCACAAGACTTTTGCCCTTGCGCTCGACAAATCCGGCAGAGAGCAGCTTTTCGATCATTGCTGCCCGTGTTGCCGGAGTTCCCAGCCCTTGCCGTTCTGCATCCTCCGGCATATCCTCCTTGCCCGCGTTCTCCATTGCGGACAGAAGCGAATCCTCGGTGTAAGGTTTGGGCGGCGTGGTGTAATGCTCGGAAACGGATGCCGTGACCGCTTCAAAAATCTGCCCCTCGGAAAGCTCCGGCAGCGCCGCATCCTCTGCGCCGTCCTCGTCCGGCTTCGCTTTGAGCGCAGCGCGGAAACGGGCGTCAATGTCTTTCCAGCCCGCAATCAGAATCGTTTTGCCCTTGGCGGTGAACGGCTTGCCGTCGCAGTCAAAGGCCGCCGTAACGGTTTCGTACTCCTGCGGCGCTGCAACGGCGCACAGCAGCTTGCAGCAGACAAGGGACATCAGCTTCTTTTCGCTCTCCGGCAGTCCGTTAAAGCCGTTGCCTGCAAAGGCCGCCGTGGGGATAATCGCGTGGTGGTCGGAAACCTTGGCGCTGTTGATGACGCGCCCGATCTCCGGCGTAAGCTCTGCGCCCTGCATAAAGGGAAGCACAGGCAGCAGCGCCGCAACAAGGTCAGTTGCCGTCTGCGCCATATCCTCGGTGAGATAATTGCTGTCGGTGCGGGGATAGGTCAGGAAGCGCTTTTCATACAGGCTTTGCGCGTAGTCAAGGGTCTGCTTGGCGGTAAAGCCATAAACGCGGTTGGCTTCCCGCTGCAACAAGGTAAGGTCAAAGAGCTTCGGCGGCAGCGCGGTTTTCTTCTCTTTTTTGAGAGAAACACAAACGGCCTGCGACGCTTCGCAAGCCGTTCTCAGCGTTTCCGCAGCGGCAGCGTCGGAAATGCGTTCACTTTCCGCGTCCACGCCGCAGTAGCCGATATGTACGATGTGGTATTTTTCCTTGTGGAACATCGTAATTTTTCCGTCGCGCTCCACCAGCAGATTCAGCGTAGGCGACAGCACCCGTCCCACATTCAGCGTCTTGTGATACAGTACGGAGAAAAGCCGCGTCGCATTGATGCCCACAAGCCAGTCTGCCCGCGCACGGCACAGCGCCGATTGATACAGCGCGTCGTATTCCGTTCCGGCTCGGCGCCCGGCAAAGCCCTCGCGGATGGCGCTGTCCTCCATAGAGGAAATCCAAAGGCGGGAAAATGGCTTCGTGCATCCGGCCTGTTCATAGACAAAGCGGAAAATCAGCTCACCCTCGCGCCCGGCGTCGCAGCCGTTCACCACCTCGGAAACGTCGCTGCGGTGCAGCAGCTCTTTCAGAACGGCAAGCTGCTTTTCCTTGCCGGGAGTAGGGGCATATTTCCATGCCTGCGGCAGAATGGGAAGATCCTCATAGCGCCACTTTTTGTATCGCTCGTCATAGCTGCCCGCGTCTGCCATGCTGATAAGATGTCCGATGCACCATGACACCAGCAGCCCGTCGCCGGAAAGATACCCATCCTTTTGCTCCGCAGCGCCCAGCGCAAGGGCAACGGTCTTTGCCACGGAGGGCTTTTCACAAATAATCAAAACGCTCATTCTTCATTCTCCTGTTCATCGGGATCGCTGGCGCTGTCTGCGTCCTCATAATCCCCGTATTCTTCGGCTTCGTCATCCTCGTCAAAATCGAACTCGTCCAGCTCGTCGCCGCCCTTGACGCTGGATTTCGGCTTGCGCAGCTTGAAGTACCACAGCGCACCGCCGCCACCCGCAGCAAGGATCAGTACAAGGATCAGGATGCCACCCACATTGTTTTTCTTCTCCGGCGTCGGCTCGTCGGGCTGTTCTGTTTCATCCGGCGTCGCTTCCTTTCCGGCACAATTTGTCATATCCGTTTTGCAGAGGGCGCAGTTCGTATTGACCTTGCCAGCGGTGCATTTTTCGGTGCAGGAGCAGACAACGGGCGTATTCTGGCTGTCGTCCTCCAGCAGCGCCATCAGGTCGGCTTCGTCCACGGGATTTAAGAAATATGTCTGATAGCGTTCTTCTTCCTCGTCGAGCAGCTTGTCGTAGTCAATGACGATATACAGCGTATGCCCATTTCGGGTTTCCACGGTGATAAATTGCTTATTGGTGTGTTTATCGTAGAGAAGATCGCGGGTCGCGGCGATGCCGTCCTCGGTGAACGGAGTGCCGGGGGCAATCGTGTTGTCCTCCGGCTGCGTTTCCTCCTGCCATGTTTCAGGCGGCAGTTCGTCATCGTAGTAGTCGCCGCCGTCCGCATAAGCGACGGTGGCAAAGGCCGTCATGCACAGCACCGCGCAGAGCAACGCGGCGAATACAGAGCGAAAATGCTTATTCCTCGTCATCGGTCATGTCCTCCTGTTCGTGATAGGCGGTTTCCACGGGCGGCGCGTCGTTGCCGCCGCCGCGCAGAAAGTTCATCAGCTCGCCACGGCTCATGCACATCGAGCGGACAAGATTGACGATTTCAAAGTTTTCCTGCTCGGTGCGCTGGGCTTCCAGCTCTTTCAGCCTGTTTTGGTACTCGGTGATTTTGCCGCGGGTCTTTTCAATCTCACGGTCAATGCGGTCAATTTTGCTCATAGCCATAGGTGATTACTCCTTTCCGAATCGGTCTTTCCATGCGTAATTGCGCCCTAAACCTTTCACTTTTTCCAGCCGAGGACGGGTGTTGTCCTCAATGGCAATCGCACGGGCATATAAATCGGGATGCTGTTCTTTCAGCAGCATAATTTCCTCCCGCTTCATGCTGGGGCAAAAAAAGCAGGAGGATTTTCCGGGCTGCGGCAAGCCTGCCGCTTCCAATGCCCGAACGCAATCCGTCCTGCTCCATCCCCATTCAATCAGAGGATAACGATTATGATACTTTTTGTCTTTTGCGTCGTATGTCTTGGAATGATTGTATCGTCTGATCTCGCCTGCATCGTAGCCGAGGAAGCGGGTCATGCGTTCGCCGGATGTCCACACCGCACGGCACGGAGGATAGTTATTGCAGAATTTTTCCTGCGGTGCGATCTTGTGCTTTTGTGAACATCTCTTATGCCCGTAGGCAATCGAGGGCAGCGTTTGAGAGCGCAAGCACTCTGTTTCAAGGGACAGCCGATTTCCAAAGCGGTCTACATTCTCTACGGTGATGATAGAGGGCATATTGTGTGCTGCAAGCCATTCGTTCATCGTTTCAATGAAGCAATAGGTGTGTGGCTGCTCTGCGCCCGTATCGGCAAACAAAATCAAATCGACGGGGATGCCATGTTGATGCAGCCCGACCAGCATTGCCGCGCTGTTCGTACCGCCCCCAAAGGAAACAATATTGATAAGCTCAACCTCCATTCAGCCGCTTTTCATAGCGGTATTTCATTTGTGCCGGATAGAGCGGCTGGGCAGGACGACGGCTGCCTGTCCACACCTTGCCGCCCGCAAGTCCGGCGTTCGTCCAGCCTGCGGCGCGTAGGCTCGCGCCGCTCTCGGTGTCTAAAGTGTAGGTGATGATTTTGCGGTAGCCCATCGCCCGCGCAGCCCGTGCCGCTGCCGCATAGAGAATGCTGCAAGCGTTCTTCGCGCCGTCGCTGCACAGACGGTTGACCTCCAGCGTAAAGCCGTCGTCCAGATAGCGGCTCACAGGTCGCCCTACAATGGCAACGGCACAAAGCCGCCCATTTTCAGCACAGCCAATGGAAAACTTGTGTCCGGCAACGGGCTTGTGGTGACGGTGATACTGCTGCACAAACTCGTTCGCCTGCGCAAGCGAAACAGAGATCAGCGTCAGCATAGCCGCCCTCCTTAGTTATACGGCGGTCTGGCATAGGCGTAAAAATGCGCCTGCCAATAGGTGCTGTTCAGGTTGGAATAAGAAATCGGATCTCCACAGTGCAGCATCATGGAATTGCCCACATAGATTCCCACATGACTGACACCCGGCGTGTCGTATGTGCCGACGAAAAACACAAGGTCACCCGGCTGCGGATTGGAAACAGGAGTAGAAATGTTATATAGCCCCTGTGCGCCCAGTCTGCCTGTATTGCAAACGCCGCTTTCTGTCAGCACCCAACTCACAAAGCCGGAACAGTCAAAGGAGGTCTGCGGACTGCTGCCGCCCCACACATAGGGATAGCCCAGATATTTTTCTGCTTCTGTGATAAGGGCGGCAAAGGTTTCATCCTCCATTGCAGAGGGTGGAATCTCATATCCCTCCGGGCGGTTTGTGATGTACTTCGGGATATATTCGCTATCTCCGAACAGCTCCGGCTTGTTGCCCAGCACCGACATATACAGCGCATATTTTGACAGCGTTTCTTCGTCCATGATATAAACGGGAAGATGGGAAAGGTTGAAGTTTTCCAGCTCTACGGTGCAAATGTAGTAGTTGTACGGAACATCTACCTCATACTCGTTTCCCTCGCTGTCTGTTCGGGTAACGGTGCGGTAGCGCACCTCGGTTACGACGGTTTCGGTGAGAATGTATTGCTTTTCAAATAGCATTTGCAGCGTCCCTTGTACCTCGCTTGCTGTCCATGCGCCGTCATGCAGCGCGGAGAGAATAGATGCCAGAACATAGGGGTCGTGTTTGATCTCATCAAGGTCATAGTGGTATTCGTCGTAATCATGGGTGCGTTCATAGGTGTCGAGATATTCTTGCAGCTCGGCTTCCAGCGCACAGTAGGCGGCTTCGGCGGCAAGAATGTCCGCGTCCTCCGACTGATAGCTGGATGCCGCCACACCGCCGCCAGCCGCGCCCACCAGCGCAGAGCAGGATTGCAGCCCGCCGATTAGCATGACAATCAGCAGGAAACCAGCCAGAACGACCAGCACACCTTTCCAATGGCGGGCAACGAACTCCGCTGCTTCCTTTGCCTTTTCTGCCGCTTTTTTCGCTGCCGTCGCCGTGGCTTCTACGGTTTTTTCGGCGCTTTTGGCGGTTGCCTGTGCAGCATTACCCGCAGTTTTTGCCGTCCGTGCAGCTTTGGCATATTCCCGCTTTAACCGCTGCTTTTGGAAAAACTGATTGAGCGGATTGCCGGAACGCAGTTCGGGGTTGTCATGCAGCGCTTTTTGATAGAGATATTCTGCATTGGCATTTGCAGCCTTGCGTTCAGCCTTTGCCGCAGCGCGATAGGGCTTCAGCTTGCGGCGACGGCGCTCCCGGCGAATGGCACCGCCTATGCCATGCTCGACAAGCTCCTCTGCCTTGTGTCCGCTTTCCACACCAATGTTTTCATGCTCAACCTCGTGAATTTTCCCGTGCGCCTGTACTGCGACCTCCCGCAGCGGACGGCCTAACGGATTCGGTTTCAGCTTGGGCGGGGACTTATCCACGGTATCAAAGCGCAGCTTGGTCTTGGCTGTGCCGCTGGCTTCATCAAAGACACGCTCCTTGCGCAACACCCGTTTCTTGGGGATTGCTGCCTGCGCCGCATCCAGCTTGTCAGTGGCCTTTTCCGCACGGTGGATATGCTTGTGAAGCTCCGGCGCGGCACGTTCTTCCTCGGAAAACTGCAAACGGGATGCAGAATACCGCTGCTGCGCTACGTTGCGGGACATCCGCGCTGCCTGCCGTGCCTTATGTGCATCATGCTCTGCGGCAGCACGGTCAAAGAGCTTTTCTGCTGTACCACTGGACGCAGCGGATGTTGGAATGTCCTGCGGGATATGGGAAACGGGGCGACTGCTGGGCGGTGGGAACGGCTCGGCGTTTGCCTGCTGGGGCTGCGGCGGTTCCTGCTCCGGCTTTTTTGCCTGTTCCTGCGGGTGGTTTTTCTGCCTGCGTTTTGGCACATCCTCTGCTGGATTCAGGGGTACGCTGCGCTGATCCATTTGAACGGGCTGTTCATCCGGGGAAAGACGTTTTTCGGAATCGCGCCCGGAAATGTGGATTTCTTCACCTGTGGTCTGATTATCCAGCACCGCACCGTCGCGGGTCATGCGCTGGGTGAGCTTATCGCGGGGCTTTTGCTCTTTCAATGGGTATCACCTCCGATCTGTCCCCCACATGGAGAACGAAATCAAATTTCAGTTTCTTCTGCATCATCGGGCAGTGGTGTCAGATACTTTTTTTCAAGCGCTTTTTGCAGCGTATCAATCGCAAAGGATTCGCAGTCCTTGGGGATGCCCCATTTGCGCATTTTCTTGTACGCTCTTTTTTGATAGCGGTCAGCCTGCTTTTGCAGCCGCAGAAAATCCTTTTGGCTTTTGGCAGCAGATAGTCGCCGCGCCAAACTGACATTCTCCACAAAGACCAGATACAAGTCCAAAATTAACAGGCGGTAGTGCCAGCCCTCAATGATGTATCGCGTATCGTATATCACGGCAAATTCTCCTTTCCGCGCCGTTTGTCGGCGTCATGTTCAATTCGCGTCCGTGCAAGGGAACAAAACTCCGTGTTCAGTTCAATGCCGATGTAATGCCTGCCGTGCCGCTTCGCCGCAAGCCCCGTTGTGCCGCTGCCCATGAACGGATCAAGGACAATGCCACCCTTGGGACAGCCCGCCAGAATACAGGTTTCTGCCAGCAGGGGCGGATAGGCGGCAAAATGCCCGCCCTTGTAAGGCACGGTGTTGATAAACCACACATCGCGCTTTGCCCGGACGGGTGAGATCATGTCGTCGGTGATGCTGCCTTTTTCCCTCGGCTTATTGATATTCTGTGTCTGCGGTTGTCCCGGAACGGGAGCGGAATACTTGCCCACGCCGCGCCCAGCCTTTTTGCGCAGGGCGGTCGTGGGGGCAATGGGTTCAGCAATGGCAAGCCAGTCATAGAAATAACGTCTGCTCTTGGTGAACATGAAAATATGCTCATGGCTGCGGGTGCAGCGGTCTTTGGTACTCTCCGGCATGGGGTTTCCCTTTGCCCAGATCACGTCATTGCGCAGATACCAGCCGTCGGCGCGGAGCGCAAAGGCCAGCATCCACGGAATACCGATCATGTCCTTTTGCTTGCAGCCCCGCACCGCTTGGCAGAGAGAAATGTTCTGCCCGTTGCGTCCCTGCGGATATTTGGGGTCGCGGGTATCGCCTTTGCTGCCTGTGCCGCAATAGCTGTCCGCGATATTTACCCACAAGATCCCATCCGGGCGCAGCACCCGGCGCACCTCACGGAATACCGCTGTCAGCCGCGAAATGTATTCCTCCGGCGTAGCTTCCCGCCCAATCTGTGCGTCCATGCCGTAATCCCGCAGCCCGTAGTAGGGCGGCGAGGTCACGCAGCAATGGACGCTGCTCTCCGGCAGGGCTTTCAGCACATTCAGACTGTCGCCGCAGAGAATGGTATCAAGCTCCATCGTCATACGCCGTTCACCTCGCTCGGCTTGGTGGACATGATGCGGTAAAGCTCGGTGTCCCGTGGGAACTTATCTGCAAAGGGCAGGATCACATTTTCAAAGAACAGCAGTCCCTCGCCGGGTGGGGAGTTGGTGACGAACTTTAGCTGCTCCGGCGAGATGTTCAGACGTTCGGCAAGAATTTTGCGGTCGCCCGCCGCTTGGTTGAGCATACAGATGAAGTCTGAATTTTCCAGAATATTTTCGATTTCCGGGCTGGACAGCAGATCCTTGACGTTCTGCGTTGCACCTGTCGGCACACCGCCCCATTTTCTGAAACGCTTCCAGATCTCCGCGCTGTATGCTGCGGTTTGCGGCTCTTTCAGTAACAAGTGAAATTCGTCCGCATAATACCACGTCGATACGCCTGTGTTGCGGTTGCGGGTGACACGATTCCAAACCTGATCCTGAATCACCAACATCCCCGGCTTTTTCAGGTTCTTCGGCAGTTCCTTGATGTCAAAACAGACAAAGCGGTTGTCAATGTCAACTGTCGTTCGGTTGTTGAAGAAATTGAGCGATCCCGACACATACAGGTCAAGTGCCTGCGCCACACGGTCGGCTTCCGGCAAATGCTGCGCCGTCAGCGCGGCGTGGAGGTCGGAGAGGATCGGCATATTCTCTGGGCGCGGGTCTGCAAAGTAGGGCTGATAGATACGCTGCACAGCCCGGTCAATTACGGTGCGCTCGATGGCTTCCAGCCCGGTCTTGCCGCCCATAATCAACTCACAGAGGGACAGCACAAAATCGGATTTCAGCGCCAGCGGGTTTTCGTCCTCGGAATAATTCAGGTTGATGTCCAGCGGATTCAGGTAGTCGCGGCTGGTGGGTGAGAGCTTGATGATCTGCCCATGCAGCAGCTTTACCAGCGGCGCATACTCGCCCTCCGGGTCACATACCAGCACATGATCGTGGGTTTTCAGCAGCACACCGATCATTTCCCGCTTGCAGGAGAATGATTTGCCGCCGCCCGGTGTGCCGAATACAAGGCCGTTGGGTGAACGCGCATTTTTGCGGTCAAGCATTATCATGTTGCCGGATTTGGCGTTCAGCCCGTAGTAGAGGGAATCGCCGCCTTGAAATAGCTCCTGTGTCACAAAGGGAACGATGATCGCCACGGCCGAGGTCGTCATGCCCCGCGTGATATGGATTTGATTTTCCCCCAGCGGCAGCGAGGACACAAGACCGCGCTCCTGCTGGAAGTCCAGCCGCGTCAGGGTGCAGTTGTGCTTTTGCGCTACGCCTGCTGTACGGAATACCTCGTTTTCCAGCTTGCGCTTGGTGTCGCCGTAATTCAGGACAAGAAACGTCAGCAGAAAATACCGCTCGTTGCGGCTTTGGAGATCTTGCAGCAGCTTTTTCGCCGCACCGCCGTAAGTGGCAAGGTCGGACGGCAGAATATCCATATCGTAGCCGTCCCGGACAGCCTTTTTCTGCTCCTGAATTTTCATAGCGTCAAGGTCTGTGATTTTCCGCTTCACCATTTTTACGGCTTCTGTCTGCTCCAATGCCTGAATATGGACATTGACGACAAGGCTACTGTCCGTATCAAGAAAATCGGTCAGTATGCGGTCGGTCAGCTCCGGCGTAATGATCTGCAAAAAACTTGCAGCGCAGAGCTTGCCGCCCATCTGGAACATACGGCTGTTCTTGAACGCAAAGGAGGACGGCGCGATAAAGTCCTTGGTGGAAAGCCCGCCAGCGGCAAGCCACTTCCAGTCAAAGTTGAAGCGTTCTCCATCCGGGTGCATGATGCCGTGTAGCACCTCTAAACGCTCCTTGCCGTCCAGCACACGGGACACCGCACCCATGATTTTGAAGTAGCCCTGAATATCCAGCGAGATACGCGACAGCCTTGCCCGTGCCGCCTTGAGGTTATCGGCTTCAATGGTATAGGTAATGTATTTGGTTTTCACGCTGCCGTTGTTGCCGCGGGCAAGCTGCCGCTTGAGAATGTCCGTCTGCTCCTGCCGGATCGGATCTAAACCGTCATTGCAGGGCGGCATTTCAAAGCTCCGAGCAAGCTGCTCCCGGTCGGACTTACGGTTGGGATAAGTGAACTGCACATGGATGGAAGAATCCAAATAGTTATACAGATCGCAGAGATATTCAAAAATAGCCGTCTGATCGTCAGGCTGCGCGAGCAAATAGTTGATGTCAAAAAACTCAATGCTCTGCGAATAGCGCCTGTTTCCGAGATAGCAGATGCCGTCCGGGTACATGATCTGATAGGGTATCGTGTCCTGCGCGGTATGGGGCTTGCCGTCACCGCGATATTTACGAATGACGGCTTCAATCTGTTTTCTTTCGGCGCGGGTAAGCTTGGGCTTGTCCGCCATGCTTTTTGCTTCCGCGCTGTCTGCTCTTTTCGACAATCGCCTTTACCTCCTGTTCCATTTGATATTGACACACAAGGGCGTCGTATGCGTTGACGGTCTGATAGGGGCGCTCCTTGGGGCGCAGAAAGCAGCTTTCTATGATCTGCCGCCCCACCACTTCAAGGGGCTGCCCGTTCTTCTCATACACCCCAAACAGAAAACCGGGGAGCATGACAACGATCATCACCATTGCCGCAGCCGTCGTCCCGATGCCGCCTTTGAGCAAAAAGAAAAGCGGCACTCCCATGAGCGCCGCCAGCCCAAAACAAATAAGCTGCCGCTTTGTCAAATTGAAAAGCACCTTGGATTTGATTTTCGTCAAATCCTTTGGCACGTTTACATAGGCCATGCGCTAACTCCTTTCCGCAAGCGTAATATCGCTTGCAATTTCATTGCCCCATGCGTCCCAGCCCGGCGTTTTCTGCCGGGCGAACAGCTCCACGCGGGGCAGATCGCCCATGAGCGCAAGAATCTTGTCCCGCGCTTCATCCGGCTTTTTACTGTGCTGTTCAATGGGACTGATGATAAACTGATGTACGCTCGCCGACTGCCGTTTGGGTTTGCCCTTGGTCGCCAGCAGACAGATTTCCGCATTACTGCGTGTCCAGCAGCCCATGCCGTAAAACCATGACGGGCTTTTGCGGTTGCGTTTGAGCCAGACGAACGCCACGGTTTTATACCGAAAATCCCATGCGCGGATCAGCCGCAGAGCTTCGGGAAGCTGCGGAAAGGTCGCCCAGAGGAACAGGGCGCAGTCTTTCGCCGCCAGCTCCGGCACGGGCAGGGCGCAAAGTTCGTCAATGCTCATGGTGGGATAGTGATTTTCTGCCGCGCCCTGCACCTTTCTCTGCTCATAGCGCCACGGCGGGTCTGCGTAAATGATGTTGTACGTTCCGATAGGCAAGCCCTCCGTCAATGGGCGCTGAACACGGCCTTTGCCATACTGCCCGTTTTGAACAGGCAGAAGCACAGCAGCACCGTATAGCCCATTGCCAGCCAGATCGCGCCGGACACGTCGCCCGTCGCGGAAATGCTCTGGATCAGAACCGAGTAAATGCCCACGACTACCATAATCAAAAACGCCTGAAAGCCCAGCGCCAGCAGAGATTTCAGATAATTTTGCCCGACATTGCGCCATTCTCCGTTTGTCATGGTAGCAAGCGGGATGGGGCCCAGCGAGGTCACAAGATATATTTCAATCATTCTCCCGTAGACTACCAGCATAATGCAGATGGAAAGAATGTTCATCGTCAGCCCGACAAACAGGGATTGAAACCACAGCCCAATCAGTCCGCCAAGGCTCATAGCCTCCAGCGACGTTTGCAGATCGCCCACAAGGGAATCTATGTCAATGCTGGTATTGCCGATTATCACGCCTGCGCTCTGATTGACGACCTGCTGCGCCGCATCAAAAACGCCCATGACGATATTCCAAGTGTTCGTGACGATCAAAACAGCCGCGTAGGTTTTGAACACCCATTTGAAGAACATAAAGGTGTCAATGTCGTGCAGATTATTTTTCTCTGTCACCATCTGGATCAGCTCGTAGGTCATTACAAATGCGAGAATTGCACCAGCAATCGGGATAATGACGGATTCGGACAGGTTGCGGATCATATTGAAAATGCCGGAGTTCCAGCCCTGCGGCGTCGCTCCGACATCAGCGGCAATTTCACCCACCTTTGTATTCACCGTATCGAACAGCCCCGACAGGTTGCCGATGATTCCGTCGATCAGAACGCCCTTAAACCATTCCTCCAGCCAATCAATAATCAAAAGGCAGCACCTCCTTTCCCGCGCCGCCCCCGGTTAGAGGGACGGCGCGGCGGTGTATTTCAGAATCGGTTAGCTGAACAGGCCGGAGAGCAGCGGGACAAGAACGCCGCCAATCAGGGCAACTCCGCCGCCCGCCATGAGCTGTTTTATACCCAATTAGGTGTAAAACTCTGCTCGATGGCGGGCGGCGGCGTACAAAAAATCTA
>OKRU01000703.1_pt1 | contig 33706 bp, 34 predicted proteins | sample 1601131 | NCBI WGS metagenome assembly OKRU01 (sample SAMEA3541558, study PRJEB24748) | human gut metagenome | biome: human gut; feature: human-associated habitat; material: faeces | place: China | collected 2012
CCTACAGCCTCTTTTTCCGGATGTCCTGATTGAAAATTATTTTCCAGAAAAGAAAGACTGGAATCAGGAATTGACCGACTACTCTAAGACCCATGGGTGGGCAAAGGGATTATCTTTTCAAAAGACAATCCTAAATAATCCTCAAAAAGAAAAAGCAAATGCCATGCAAGCCGCCATGCAGGATGCTAGTCAGACATATGCCAAAATGCAGGAGCGGGAACATGATATTTCACAGGAATTATAAAGGAGAGTTCAAAAATGATTTTTATAGGAAGTGAAAGCAGAGGATACTTTGCAGAAGAGTTTGCTACTAAAAAGGGATTGACCTTTGCTTATGTGGAGCAGAGTGGTCATATTTCCGATCAGGTCAATGACATTTTAGAACATGGTACACAGGACTTTATGATCTTTGATGCAGAGCAGTATATCGATACAGCATCCGATCTTGCAAGTGAAATCAAGCGGATCTGTGTTACCAACAATGCCAAGCCTATCCTCTTTGCTCCAGGCTATATGAGCGATTCTGAATTGATCGTAGAAATGCGGTTCGCCGGAATCAATCTGTTTATTACAGCCGTTGTGCCAAGCGAAATCAATGATCAGTTAGAAAAATGCATGAACGGCTATGTTGAAGCAAATGGTGTTGAGCAACTGGACACCTACATAAAAGATAATGCAGCATCGATACCATTACCACAACAGCGCGGAAACATCATTAAGACGATCGCCGTGGCTGGCGTATGCCATCGAATAGGCACCACTACATATGCCATTCAATTTGCCAAACTCTTGAATTTACTTGGCAAAAAGGCATGTTACATCCAGATGAACCAGACACAGTATGTTGAACAACTAACGTCCTGGTCTGATCTGGAACAAGATAAACGTATTGGGAAAGTCACCTTTGAGGGTGTGGATCATTTTTACGATATGGAAAAACTTGGCGAGGTTTTGTACGAAAACTATGAATATTACATTTTTGATTTTGGCACATATACCGATGCCTCTTTCAATCGCCTGTCTTTTCTGGAGAAGGATCTAAAATACATCGTAATGGGTGTTGAATCGGAGGAAATCACCTGTGCCGGTCCATTTTTATCCAGCGAATTTTATTCTGACATCCACTACATTGTAAATTTCTGCGAAAACACATCGGAAACCATGAGCCAGATCGCCAATCTGATGGACGAAAAAATGCCATTAACGCACGTACCGAGTCTATTTATTCCGGACAAATATGCTCTTTCCGGTACCGGTAAGGACATCTATCAAAATATATTACCGATTGATCTTCCGGAGGATGATACCACATCTCATCCATCTCGGTTCCAGAATTTTAAATTATGGAAGAAAGGAGAGACGCAGCATGCGACACATCAACCGTTCCCTGGTAAAAGAAATCGCCGATGAAAAATCGCCACCAGAGAGTTATACCAAAGCAACGCAAGAAATCACACGAAAGCCAGAAGGACAGGCTGCCTCATCGGTGCTTTACAATTTTGCATTGATTATAAGAAATATAGTTTTTACTTTAATAACCATAGGGCTGATTGCCCTAGCAATCGTTGGTGCTATTGCCTTGGCTGATCCCACAATCAGACGTATGTTACTTGAGATCATCAGCCAATACATATAGATAATTTAAACGAAAGGAGAATTTACAGGATGTCATTTCAAGAAATATGGGAAGAAATTGGACCGATTATAAAACGAGTTATCATTTGGGTTGCTGTGATTACAACTATCACCGGCTTAATTGCTGCAGGCGTTTTAACCGGTGCCTTCCAGACCATTATCGATTACATGTTAAGTTATTTACCAGCCAAAACTTGATAGATAGAAAGGGTTTTCCCTTTCTTTCTGTCACACAAAACAAAAAGGAAGTATTTAATTATGGAAACAATCAATCAAATAGATATAGACATTACAGAAGACGTTTTCGGTCCATTCTACCAATATCTTATAGATCCTAACGTAGTAAACGTTGATTACAGTGCCGGCTCTTTATGGGTAGATGATCTGACAAAAGGTGTTTTCAACGTATCTTCAGATGATATTACACAATTATTTTTAAATCGCTTCTGCAACAAAATGTGTAATATGACGAATCAGAGTTTTAACGCAGAGCATCCTACCTTAGAAGCCGAGGCCCCTTATCTTCGTATTACCATCGTACATGAATGTGTCTCAATGTATGGACGTACCATCGTCATCCGTAAAACAAAAGCGTCTCTTCGGCATACCATTTCCTCCATGCTATACACAAAGTATTGTGAGCCACAGGTTTTATCATTTCTGATCAACGCATGCATTGCCGGGTTGAATGGCATTTATGGCGGAAAAATCGGCATGGGAAAAACAGAACTGCTAAAATTTTTTCTGCAGTTCATACCTAAAAATCAAAAGACCGTTATCTTGGAGGATACCAGAGAAGCCTACTACGATCAGATCAACCCCGGCGCTTACTTCAATGATTTTCGCATAACCGAGAAATTTGGCTATGATAAGGCGATCCGAACCGTGCTACGAAGCAATGCCGATCGCCTTTATCTTATAGAAGCACGAGGACGTGAGATCACATCCATTCTGGAAGCCTGGTCAACAGGAACAGCAGGAACAACGACCATCCATTTAGATGACGTACACAAATTATCAAGCCGTGTTGTCAGTATGGCAGGAGACGGTGCAGATGCCGACAGGATCAAACGTCTTTTATATGATGCGATAGATTTTGCTATTGTTATTTCAAGACGCAAATTAAGCGAAGAGGATGAAAAAAACATACCAAAAGAACAGCGTGTTTATAGTTATCGCTATATTGACCAATTATATGTCTATGATAACAGCGACAGTGCTCTGATCACATATCCTATTGTCGAAAACGGTAGGTTGGTCTCATCCGACATCGATCTACCGGAATCCATTTTACGAAAAATGGAACGCACCGGAATCGAGAATCCATTTTACAATCCATTAGTTTATAACCCCGGAGGAACAAATGAAAAAAGACAAGAAAATATTGAGACTGCCTAAAAAGATAAATAAAGGATCCTTTATTAAATCTTTATGTATTGCATTGCTGCTTAACTTCATTACTAACTTCCTACTGCAAGCAAATCACATTGTCCTGATCATAACAACTATATCTGTTTGTGTTATGGTTCCATTCTTTGTAGAGGACCATAACTTGGCCGAGCATTATAAACAGCGATTTTTTGATCTGTCACAATACATGGAAAACATGCTGATCACGTTTTGCCGACGCCAAGCCAGGATCCGCTCCTCATTGGAAGATGTTCGTAATCTGTTTACACCTGATAATCATATGTACCAATGTATCTCAAACACCATTTATTACATTGATCAGGGATCCTTTTCCAAAGAACTCTATCAGGAGGCTTTTGCTTATATAGAAAAAGATTACGATAACCGTAGATTACACCTGGTTCATAAATTTTTTATTCAGGTAACCTATGATGGTGGCGACTACGCATCTACTGCAGATCTTTTATTAGCAGACAAGAAACTTTGGTACGACTCCACAATGGATTTAATGCAGCAAAAGAAAAAACGCTTTCTAACGACTAGTGGCTTCATTGCTGCAATCGTATTATTATGTGCGTTCTTAGATCTCATGCTATGTAATACCATATCATTGCCCTCGGATATTACGATTGTGCAACTTCCTGCATATCAGATCATAACAGCCATTTTTATTATCCTGATCCAATTTGTGATAAAACAATCCTTCCACAGTTTATCAATGGACTGGATTGCTAAGGACTCCATAGGTCATAAGAACTTCTCCGAAGAACAACTGGAAAAAAGATATGATTTTGCTCAGGAATATACCAAAGACTCTTTACCGTATTTTCGCAAAAATCTGATCAAGGCAAGTCCATTTCTCATCGCATCTATTATAGTGTTTGTTATTTTCCATAAGTGGTACTTGAGCCTGCCACTTGGCATCATATTTATTTGCATACTGTTTAAGGATCAATTTATTTTTCAGATCGTTAATAAAACGTTACATAAAGAAGTTACTTATGCCTTATCGCAGTGGTACTTACAATTAGCATTACTTCTGAAAAATAACAATGCCCAGGTATCCATTGAAAAATCCCTGGAGGATGCTCCGGCACTTATAAAGAGAGAAATACGTCTTTTGATCGATAGAATCAATGATAACCCAAATGATATTTCTGCATACACAACATTTCTATCATATTTTCATGATCCAAGTATTATATCTGCCATGCAGATGCTGGCATCCATGGCCAATGCCGGTAATGATCAGGCAGCATACCAACTAACGCAATTAGTTGACTCTGCTTTTCTGATGCAGCATGAAGCAGATATTTTAACAAACAAAAACATTATGGGTCGTATGAAGAGTCTACAGGACATCCCGGATGTTCTCGTTTCACTCAAATTATTAGTTGATCTATTGCTCTTTATGTTTGTTATTTTTCAATCATATTTGAATTTTTAAGGAGTTAAGACATGGAAAAAATTATTGATGTTTTCTGGGGGCTGATTTTAATGGGTATCATCGTTATCCTTGGTATCAGTTTTGCGGAAGCAGATGCTGCCGGACAAGCCGCCAGAAGATACAAAGAAGATGTTGTTTCAGAAATCGAAAACAGCAACTTTTCAGATGATGTCATTTCATCTTGTATTGAACAGGCAACAGAAAATGGATATACACTTGCTGTCAATAAAATCGTTGTGGATCCTAAATCGTATGATCAGATTGCAGAAGTGACTCTGAAATACAACTATACCATACCGATTTTAAATCTGGATGAAGAAAAAACAGTCAAGGGGGTAGCGCGATGAACTATATAGCAAACCATCTAACAACCTGTATTACAACCGTTCTCGTTGGCGGTGCCATTATTACATGCATTTTTGTCGTTATTGATGCTATATCAATTTAGGAGGCTTACCAATGGAGTTTATCATTAAACACTTACGGGATTTTCTGGAAGCAGCCATCATTCTAGGCATTTTTGTCGCATTACTCTTTAATGCATTTATCGGCGATGGTGCCTTACATGATTATGTTTCACAGTTATTTACCGCCTTTGCCGGATAAGGGGGAAACTTATGAATCAGATATTTGAAGAACTAAGAGACAGTATTACCACTGTGATTATTGCCGGAGCACTGATCGTCTTTTTATTTACGGTCTATTTTGTATCTATGGGCACGGAAATAAAAGCCTCTCAGCCAAATGACATTATTACAGACAAGTCTCTTCAAACCATAGAAACACAAAAAGAAAAAAATCCACCTACGATCACATCCTTAGATCATACATATACGATCGACACAACCTACCAGGCAAGTGATTTTGCAACATCATCTTCCGATAACGGCGATATTGTTGCCTTATATATCAATAAAGCAGAGGATGGCGAAAATAGTATTGATCTAAACGATCATACAGTTACATTTTCACGTCCTGGTACATACCGTATCCGGATTGTCGCCATAGACAGTGCCGGTAAGAAAACATCGAAAAAATTACATGTCGTCGTAAACGGAAATGAGGTTACACAATGAAAAAAACAGTTTTATTCCTTGTAAGTATAGGAATTACCATCAGCCTGCTCATTCTCATCTTTACGACCGCCAACATTGGTAATCGCCAGCAGGAAGTTCAATCTACACTGGCAACGGCGATCGAAGAGACCGTTGAGACTATGATGCAGTCAAATCTATACTCTATCAACGATCAGGATGAATTTGTAGCGGACTTCATCGAATCATTGTCGCAGCACATCGAATCCAATGCCGGCATTGAGGTAAGGGTCATGGCTGCGGATGAAGAAAAAGGCTTGCTTTCCATCAAAGTCATTGAGCACTACAAACACTTAAATGGAAATGACGGTCAGGTGTCCTGTGATAAAACCGTGATCTTTAATCAGACACCGGAGCAGGAAGAGCCATTACATACAGTTACCTTTTATGTGGATGACGAAATTTACAAGATCTATCAGATCACAGATGGAGAACCTATTATTTTACCAAATAAAAAAGGCATCACTTGGAAAGATGATGCCGGAAATACGATCACGCAAGATTATATGGTCACACAAGATGTGAACATATACGGATAACTTATCTGCGTGCTTTTAAATAACAATTATAGTATAATGTTTTTGGGTCATAATACAATGGAAAGCCGGATGCAGTTTCGATGCCCTCTAGTCTTACATAAGGAGAGGGTGATGCCAATGAGTATTATAGAAGTATTGACTTTGTTACTATTGGTTTTTAATGTGTTATCTTATCTAGATAATCATTTTAATAAAAAGAAATAGCATCCCTGACCGTCGGAAGTTTAGGAATGCTTTTCTTTAACAAAATCTTAAACTACTGAGGGCAAATCGGATGTTGCATCCGAATCACCTTTCTACTGTAATTATACCCAGAGGCATTTGATTTTTCAAGTGCCTCTTTTTTTATCCTTTTATATATGAAATTTCAACAAAGGAGAGATCATGAAAAAGACAACTTACAAAAGACTTCTGGCGTTATTGCTTGCTTTTCTGATCCTGTCCAACTCCGGCATAACTACTTATGCTGCAGAACAGACAAGCGATCCTGATACAACAATAACTGCCACAGACACCGACCAATCTTCCGACAGCCTGGAAATGGACCGCATAGAGGATATCGAGAGTACCGATGCATCCTCCGAAATAGAAGAAGATGATGCTGACGCAGGAACCGACCAAAAAGAGAAAACAGAAGTGACATCCGCAACCGGTGCAGATGAAGTGGCTCAACTGACCACAGATGCAACCTATACATCACTTTTGGTAACAGATTATAACACCAAAGAGGGCGATACCTACTATGGCTCCGATAAGATCATCCAACTGGATGCAACCACTTTCCTTTTTCTTTTTTTAGATCAGGCAAAATGCGACGCAGCGTTTCAATCATTGCAGGCAGATGGTATTGCCGTTGAATATAACGACATGATCGATGCCTACGAAAAGACAGATGCCATGGATCAGGAAGTTGCCGTCTTAGAGCCGGAGGCATCCAAGATGTGCTCCCTTACCGATCTGCAAGATGCCACCGATGCAGAAGAACAGATTGGCACCAATTTTGTCCAGGTTGCTGTTATTGATACCGGTGTGGATCCCGAAGACCCACTCCTAAAAAACCGATTGATGCTGGATGACCCGGCATCGATGACGGACACGACCGGACACGGCACCATGATCGCAGAGATCATCGCCGCAAACACAGACGATCAGATTAAGATAAAACCCTATGTTGCCTTTGATGCAAATGGACATTCCACAGTAGGCGCCTTATACAAGGCACTGCTCAGTGCCTGGGGTGACGGGGCAGATGTGATCAATATATCGGCATCCGGGCTTGGATCTTCTGCAGGACTTACCGAACTAATCAATCGTATCAATGCATCCGGTACAAAGGTCGTTGTTGCTGCCGGTAATAACAGTGATGATGTGTCCGCCTACGTTCCGGGAAATATCATAGATGCCATTACCGTATCTGCGGCCGACGAGGCAGAGGAATTTGCTGCCTACAGCAACCATGGCTCTACGATTGATTTCTCAGCCCTTGGTTCTATGACAAGAAACACAGACAATGACGATCCGACAGACGATGAGATCTATGTCGGTACGTCCATTGCAACAGCAAACGTGACCTCTTATGTTGCTATGATTTTGGAAAATAATCCGGATGCAGATGTGGAAGCAAACCTCATCGCCTCTGCCAAAGACCTGGGAGAGGAAGGACGCGATGATTACTATGGCAATGGCTTTCTAACAAAAGAAAACATCATAAGTACGATCAACAAGACGGATGACTTAATAGAGCCAGACAAAGACTTCACGGATGATCTGCCGGAAGATGAGGCAGACATTGATCTCTACTCCGCAGCAGTACGCGACGAGTTGCGTGCGAACGGCGACTGCACCATCAATCTTTCGAGCGATATTGAGTTAACCAAGTTATCGACTGGAACAGGCACGAAAACGATCAACGGCAACGGACATGTGATCTTCCTAAAAGGGCAGGGCGATCTGATCACCGTCGGACTCTTTTCTTACCTGACCCTAAACAGTTGTGTGATCGATGGCTCACGCACCTACGACAACACACCAAGCGGCGGTACCGACCTGATACACGCGCGTATCGGTCGTGTGGATGCCAACTGGTGCACTTTTCAAAATAATAAAGCAAACTACGGTTCCTCTGCCTATGTTAGTGCCATGCTGGACTGCTCCTATGGCGGCCAGATCAATGCCAGTTTCTGTACTTTTCAAAATGGCTATGGCAATGGATTCTGTGTTGACAACCGTGCCGGTGATCCGTACGAGAACTCGCGCGCCTGCACCGGCAATGCCTATGGCTGTACAGCAGTGAATATTGAGTCAGCGCCTGGCTTTGGCACAGATGCTTACGTCAATAATGGTAATGGCTTTGCCAATTCTCTCGGCACTATGAACCTTGCCCTTTGTACGGCTTACTCCTGCAAGAACGGCATCGTCTTTAACGGTGCCAAAAGCACAGCAGCCGGATGTGATACCTACAACTGTAATGTCGGACTCTTTGTCTGCGGTGGCGAGGACAACACCCTGTGTTCTGATTCCTCTACCGGAAGTCTTGCGACATCCCATATCTGCGGTGACATCGGTGTTTACTTTTTAAACGGTGTTACCTTAAATGCCAACTTTAGTTTTATTTCCGGCATCAATCAGGGTGTATATGTCAGAAGCAATGCCACCCTAAATACCTTTATCGTGACGATCGAAAACTACAATGATGATTACTACTATGCCAATTACAGCGATGTGCAATCAGCCTTTGGTGGCAATCGCTTTCTCATGCGTCAGCACTGGTGCAAGAACGGACTGAACGAAGGACGAGTTGCCGGAAAATGCGGATCAAGTTACCAGGGCAGTGGTGTCTATCTGGAATCCGGCACCTTTAACATGGGTGGCGGTACAACGATCAAGTGGTGTGGCGAAGGTGTCAGCAATGTAGGCGGACAGTTCAGCACCAACGTCTCATCCGGGATGAATGCAGACCTGGTAGATAATGGCACAGGTTTGATGCAGCACGCCGGAAATTCATATGTCAATGAGTATGCCAGAGTCTATAGCAATCACAATCATGGTATCCATGTCACCGGTGGTTATGGTCATTTGAGCGGAGCAGATGTGTATAGCAACAGGGTATGTGGGCTATATATTCAAAGTGGTACATTTGGCTGTCTTGGTGGATCCATCCGGGATAATAATAAAGCAACAACTGTCGGAGCAGGCGTCCAGATTTCCTCAGCCGGACACTTCAACATGTGCGGAGGATCTATCTATGGTAATGGTGGATCACAAGGACGTGGCATCTTTAATCAGGGTGTTTCCGGTATGGCTGGTGGTAAGATATCCAATCAATATGATGCCCTCTACAATGATGGTACGTTTAATGTTACCCATGGCGATTTCAATGCCAACCTGTACCGATCACGCTATGCAGACGTGGCAAGTGCCTATGCCGGAAATGATTGGGGTGCCCTTTTTCACTGGCTCATGTATGGCATCTACGAGGGACGCGATGCTGGAAGCAACAACAACACCTATATAAATGGCACCTTTCGGGCTGTCTGGAATAATGGAACGTTTACCTCGATCACCGGGGATTTTAATGCCAAATCCTCTTACAACGTATATCAGAATGGAAACTATAACGTTGCCGGTGATGCCAAGGGATGGACAAACGGTATTTACCTGACACAAAACCACTATGTCAATATCATAGGCAAACTGACCTGTGCAGATGGATCCATCCCAGTCAGAGTTCAGCCGGGATATAACACATTAGGACATTTGGTCGCGACCTGTTCTTATTCCATGAATTACCAGACTGCCGCCGCCATGAACAAAAAATTTGTTCTATCAAATACTGCGTTCACGACATCCGGAACAAACCGAACGGCATATCTGCGCGCTGCAAATGAGCGCAATGGCGGTAATGGCAACATCATTTTATCCGAACAGCGCTATGTAAATTTTGATGCCAACATAAAGGCTGATGGTCTTACCTTCTCATTGCCGGCACGAGTGACCGGATATTGGAGAGAAGATGTTACTTGTCCAATCAGCAAGGCAAGAGCACTTTACAAAGGGGAAAGTTTTTCGGGGCTGGTAAACACCGGATGGAACACCAAGAGCAACTATACCGGCACGGCATACCCGGTCAATGCTTCCTATGTCGTTTCTGATCTTTCCGGTGATGCCACGCTTTATGCCCTCTGGGATACCGACATCGATCTTTTGGTAGATGGTAACGAACAGACCAAGGGAGACAACTACATCCTGTCGCACGTATCGAAGTCTACATCATTACCACAAAATACCTTTGAAAAGATGACCTCGGTCACGGTGCATGATCCGACGACAGCAGAAGAGATCATAGAAGATCTTCCTTATTCCTTCCAAGGATGGTCATTACGCAACAATGCTATATACAAAGATAGTGACGTATTACAGCCGGGACAAAAGATGGACACGGTCGCCGTTTTACTAAATGCCATAACAAACGGTACGGCATCGATCACAGATGGCAGGGCACAGATTACGATCTATGTGGTCTGGGATCAATACCCGGTGATCGAGGCAACAGATGTCTACTGCACCATGAAACAGGCAAAAGAAAGACAGATCACAGAATCCCTGCTTTTAAAATATGCCTATGCGACCGATCTGGAAACGATAGAAGATGGCAACGCTGCAGGACAGATCTTTGCCAATGCATCCAAAAATAAGGATAAACAGACGCTTGTCATTACCGATTTTGATGCAGACGAATTTGCCTCCTTGAATAAAGATGGGGCAGTGAGCGTGACATTCTGTGCCACCGATGGTGCCGGTAACAGATCATACCGACGCATCCTGGTCCACATTGTTGACTCTTCCGCCAAAGATGTGACAGCCAAAGAATACACACGTTTTATTACCAGAAAATACTATGAAGCGAGCGAGACTGCGGGAGGCTTGGAAGAGGATTCCATCTGGAAAACGGATGCTACCTATACCAGCACGATCACCGATGCTTTTGACCGTATGGATGCAGATGATCCGATCGCAACATACATCTACTCACATGATCAGATCGAAGAAATCAAATCCTATGTCGATGATCATGGTATTGGCAATGTAGCGGACGAAAATGCCCTCAGCAATTTCGTTTCAAAATATATGTAAGAGAAAGGGGTTATTTATGATTTTTCAAAATGACAGATTCGTGGATCAGGTCCGCGGAGACAACTTAGTGATCGGACACGTTTTAGGATTTGCGATCGTGTCCACAGAGGATGACAAACTGCTCTATGCATCTGCGGATGAGCAGTCTGCTCCCGTCGGTACATATCTGGAAGATGCAGATCTTAGATCTATTCTTTTTCTTCCTACCGACGTACAAAATCTGATCAGAAAGGAGTTTGACTAAAAAGTGCTATTTATAGCACCTTTTAGAAAAAAGATATGCACACAAAAAAAGAAGAAGCGATCATGAAAGCCAAAGCAAAGGAAGATGCCGTCTTTTCATCGATCAAAACCATGGCAGAAAACTACCGGCAGGATCCGGCACTCATGGCAGAACTATTTGCCTTTGGATCGAAATTTTACAAGTATTCTCCGCGTAATACTATGCTGATCCTAAATCAAAATCGTGGTGCAGAATTTGTTGCCTCATTCCAGGGATGGAAAAATCTTGGCTACAGCGTGAAACGTGGCGAACATGGTCTGAACATTTTAGTTCCGGTCGATGTCACATACTTACGCAATGGAACCGGCAAAGACGATTGGGTACAATTACGAAACGCCACACCAGAGTTAAAGAGGCAATATGAACTTGGCAACGTAGAATCCCAAAAGATGCGATTTTACAAAGTTGGAACTGTATTTGACATTGCTCAAACAAATATGCCGGTAGAAGAGTACCCCAAGTATTTCAACATGGGTATCTCATCGGAGCTGCATGATGACATTGCCAAAGGTCTTATTAGTTTTTCAGAGGACGTATTACATTGCAAAGTCGTTACGGAGGACCTATCTTCCATCAGCCTACGCGGTTACTACAGCCAAAGTGACAATCATATTTCACTGAATGACAAGTTACAATCTACGCAACTATTAAGTACCTTATCACATGAACTGGGACACGCGCTGATCCACAATGCTCCAAGCGATAAAAGTGCCTCACAAAAGGAATTTGAAGCAGATGCCATATCTATTATGCTGGACTCAGCCTATGGGGTAGAAACAACACAATCCCGCATCAGTCATCTTTCACAGCATTTCAGGGGCTTTGAAAATGACATACTGGAGCAGAACCTTGATAAAAGTGCGACCGATCAGCAGATGGCAGTAGACCTTGCCATGCATGAATCCTTTGGTGATGTATTCCAGATCTTCCGGGACAACATCGATCTGATCAATGAGCATGTTTACCAGTTTGTTCCAAAGGAGCAATTACAGGGATTAACTGCCACACAAAAGATCATTCCCAAAGTGGAACACAACCAGGGTAAAACCTTTATCCAGGAAGCCATTGAAAAAGCCCAGGCTGAACAGGGGAACATTTCTCACAATATAGAACAGGAAGTAGAATTAGAAGGAGATATGCAAAGATAAAATAAAAGAGCCGGCTCCGAAGAACCGACCCAGTGTAATAAACAACAACCTCTCGTGAGGTCACTCTTATTATATTATGTTTATTTTAAATTTGCAACACGAATTATGTTTATCGTCGAAAAATTTTATGTCAACCTCATATTTGATTTTTACATGAGTAGGATGCCAGGATCATTTTCGACTGCTGAAGCAGCACATGCGTGTTGTATGGGTTTAAACCAAATAAGCAGCAAACATCACCAGTATTATCAATATCGAGTAAAGGAGATTGAAGATGACACAGAACACATTAAGCCAGGAAGAGAAACGCCGGTTAGCGGATGAGATCATGACCACACAGGACGTAGCAACAGAACTTGACATGACCAGAGCGACTGTCTGTAAATTTGCAAGACTGGGTCTGCTCAAGCCGTTCAAGAATACCGCCAATGGTTATCTCTTTTACAGAGAGGACATCAAAGCCTTTTTACTTGCACGGGCAAATAAGACTACCATGAAAAAACAGCGTTGATTATATTGCCCTTATGGGCTTTATAATATGAGGGTTTACCTCAAATAACTACAAATCTATTCTTGGTTGAAACACCACTGCATAGTCAGTCTATGCAGAAAAGAAGGCGTTCATGTGGATTTATTTTATATATCACGAAAAATAAGCCATGATGTTGCCTCCGGTTTATACCGGGGGCAGAAAGGAGTATAAGGATGAACCATCAAGATATGAAAGAAATGTTTGACGGATATATGAACGAAATGGAAAAACAGACGGCTATTTTAAAGCATTTAGAAGAACAGCAGGAGATTATCATAGAGCAAAATGCAAAGATTTCTGCCACACTGGGACGATTGGCAGAGCATGTTTAGATTACATTTTTCTTTTTGGGTATGGAGTATTGCACTTGGCATCCTGGTACTACTTAGCATCGCTATGGTACTGACCGGCGCCGTTGCTTACTTTGCCGGACATTCCAAGCCCATTCACGCGTACCGTTTTCTTCTGCCATATGGTCTATTTTTCCTATGCATGTTAGCATCATATCTTTATATTATCCATTCATGAAAGAGGCAGCAATGCCTCTTTTTTTGCGTAACAACCTTTGTTTCAACCTATGACATATTTAACTATGAGGAATCCCAAATAATCTACTTACGCGCAAAGGCGTTAGTGATTTTTCTACCATCTTTTTTTACGAGTTTTGTCATATTATGGTTAAATTTAAGGAAAGGAGACGAACCAGCCATGGATAAACACCTTTTTACCTTCCAGGACCTTATGGCTTTTGGAATGTTCATGATTGCATTACTGACATTCATATTTTCATTTATCAGATAATGTTTTTTCATAGAAAAGCCGCCCTTTTAACTTGACAGGTTAGGGTGGCTTTTCTATGCATTCCAACTAGGTTCGCCACTTTGTTGTCTCCGGTTCATGCTGGAGGCGGAAAAGGGAAGAATATGTCAGCAAATCAGATAGAAATGGAATTGGTGGACACTCACAATATTATGTGTAGGCAATTAAAACGATTGGAAAACGTAGGAAGGGATGAGTTGGCTGCTGAATGTGACCGGGCGAGAACTATGACGGCGGTCATGTCAACGATAATTGATAATAGCAAGACGAGGCAGGACATACATCGATAAATACAACTAGAGGATATTACAGGAACACGTTAGATAACGTGAAACAATCCTATTTAAAGGCGGCACAATAAAAAACAAAATTATTTAAACATATTCCGTAATATGTGTTGACATATTCCGTAATATGTATTATAATAAAGACAGTTAAGAGGGGCAGTAATGAAAGGAGAAAGAAAATTGGAGAACGAAAAAGTATTTGACCAAATCAAATACCAAAACGAGTACAAGAAGAAAAATTATGACAGAATTGAAATAACTGTTCCGAAAGGTGAAAAAGCGCTTATAAAAAAAGCGGCAGAAACAGCAGGACAAAGCGTAAGCGAGTATATAAATGAAGCAATTAGAATGAGAGGAGAAAGAGAAATGACAGACGAAAAAAGAATTGAATTATTAATGAAAGACGGTGATACCAGATCAGAAGCAGAAAAGCATTTGAAAGCAGGAGCTATTGTTTTTGAAGATTTAGATAAAAATCTTGAGTCCTATCTGGACGAATGGGATACTGAGGAAGAGGACAGAGAAGAATATAGAAAAATGGTAACAAAACATATCCCTGTTGCAGGATGGGGAGTTGTAGAGGAAGAAGGAAATACATACTATATTATGTATGTTCTATAAAATAATAATAAAGATAGTTAAGAATGGTATTCGCGAGGAAAAAGTAAGATGGAAAAGACATTATACAAAAATGTTGACATATGTGATTTAAAATCAATCATGGAAAAAGGAATATTAAGCATGGATGAATCGCAGAACGATAATTGGGAAGATGGGAAGAGAGCAGATAACGATACATCAGTTGTTTATTTATTTGATCCAATTAAACATACGTCTTTTCCAAAGTATGGAGTAGCATTATTAGAAGTTGAAGCGGAAGCAGAAGTAAATATGATGGGAGAGCGTGATATACACAAAAATGATTACATTGAATACATAACAGAAAAAGTAGCATCGGAAAAAATTAAAAGAGTAATTATTCCAGAGTTGTTCAAGGAGTACATCGAGATTCCAGAAGGAATTGAGATTACCTGGTGCGGCATTGAAGCAGAAATTTGCGGAAAGAACGGTTTGGAAAAAGCAAGTAAAGATGATTTAGAACAGTTTGCAAAGACTGCTCAGTTAATGGATTGCAGATTGGACTTGTTTTTTAGAGGCTTAACAGAAAAATGTGAAGTAGTTGACTTGTTTGAAGTTGATTACATCTTTTAAAAATAGAGGTTCGGCGAACGGACAAAGTATTCCGAATACTCTATCATGAAAGCGAAAAGGATGTGTGCCTATAATCGCGTATATTCGCTCAAATCGTCGTGTTAAGGCATCGGGGGTACAATTTTACTATCGGACCGGATAAAGGCAATACATCTGTCACAAACGCTGGCAGAGGGACATATCTATCAGATAATTTGGTTTTTGTATCTTTTACATAGTAAGTATTATTTAACCCTTTTACCTTTGCTTTTGATACATGGCATGTTTAGATTACATTTTTCTTTTTGGGTATGGAGTTGCGCATTTGACATCATATCTTTTTATTATCCATTCATGAAAGAGGCAGCAATGCCTCTTTTTTTGTGCAACAACCTTTGTTTCAGCCTATTACATATTTAACTTCAGGACGATTCTGGTCCAATTTTATAAATAGAAAGGAGAAAATTTGATGCTCTTAACATCCATTATACAGGCTATTTTGTCCAACTTAATAGCCTATGTGCTTTGCAAAAAGATTTACAAATAATTTATGGGGCATCTACCCCCATCCAGGAGCGACTATGATCTGTGGCCACAATTTCATTGTGCCACAGATTAAGTCGCACCAACCTTCCCCCTACATGACACAAGTGAGGGGGAAGGCTATTCATTCTAACCGTCACATCTAATTATATTATACATTTTAGCACTTATGTCTTTTATTACACACATGCGGTAAAATCAATATTTATCCGCATGATACCACTTGTTCCCCTATACCAACATAAAATAACTAATACTAACAAAAAACAACATAAAGTAACAAAGAGGAACACAAATGTGCTCCTCTTCCATTACTTTGCATCCAACAACTGTCTCTCCAGTTCATCCCACTGCTCCTCAGACATTTCACGTTGCTGCAGTTGTGATGAGTTCTTATTTTCTTTCTTTTTGGGTTGAAACAATCCTCGATCCATGATCGAACACAAAACAGCGGTTTTATTATCAACGGCATCTTCTGCCGAAGTAACTCTGACGATCGCCTGTGTTAAAAATGCAATGTCTCTTTGATTCTCCCGATATTTTTTATAGACATCACTGACTTCACGCTCCTTAAGCCCGATTGCTGACAACATCATTCTTACGTTTGCCTCATCATTATTTTGATCAGGAAGTTGCTTTGCCGGTGATGCATCCTTTACCTCTACTTCTCTGCCCTCGGCATCAATAATCACTTCTGTGATATAAAAATAAAATCCTATGATCGTCTTGCCCTTCTTCTTTTCTTCATATGTAAATGTAAAATCCATCCCCTCTGTCTGCGCATATTTCTTTCTTGCCTTTTCGAGAATTTTACTTTTAACATCACATGGGCGATATCCTGATGGCAATTTTAGCAGCATACGCAATTCTTCAACACTCATGTAAAATCGACCTGGCGTAGCGTCCGGATATTCCTTGTAATTCTTCTTACTCTCAAACCAGTAAAATAATGTTCTCGTATGTTTTTTGAATTGTGTTGCAATCGCCAAATTATAATGAGCACCATGAATGATGGTCGAACTGATCAAAAGGGCTTTAAAGAGTGGCGTCGGTTTAAAGGCTACATAACTACTCTCATCATCATCTGTGATTTCATCCGTTCGCGTATATAAAAGCAATTCAGCCCAACTAACACCAATGGTCTTTGTTTTTCCATTTGGTAATTGAATATCAAAGGGAATAGTCTTTCCCTGCATTGATTCACAGGAATGATTCAATACAGTATTGATATATGTCTTATCCTTATATGGCATATAAGGCGCAATGTCAGATGAATATATAACATATGACTCATCTTCTGGTCTGGTACTTACCACCGCACTTATTATGTCAAAAAGTGTATTCTCTTGCGTGTCAAATAATGACCTGGTATTCAGGATAAGAATATCACATAAAAACCCGACTCCCATTCCCCCTTTTTTTAAAGGATTGGCATTACTCTGCATTGATAATAATTTATTGAGCGCTTTTTGCGAATTTCCGGATAGGTCATTCATAAAATTCCGTGGATCAAAATCTTTGGCTTTGAGCAGATTCAAGGCTTCCTGCTCTTCATCCACGATTTCTACAAGATCTGTTGATTCTGTTTGTCCTTCATAAATGCTCCCCTGTGAATCAAAGCCCAACTGTCCAGACATCTGATCAGATAAGGGATAATTCTGCTTAACTTTCCCTTTTGGAATAATGCTATTATCTTCTTTGTTTCTATAAAAAGTTGCCATTTTCCCCTATCTCCTCTGTATTTAATGGTTGCATTATACTACCATAGGGAAAATATGTCAACTTTTTCCCTATGGTGTATTTTTTCCCTTTTTGACACGAAAAACTTTCCCTTTTCCTCATAATCTCGTATATAAAGGGAACATTTTTCGGCAATTATTTCACGAATAACTTTCCCCTTATTTCATTTACACATGCCTGTTATTCCTTATAAATACAGGCTTTTCGTGTTCTTTAACTATAAAATTTACATTTACGAAAAACTTTCCCTTTTCTGTATTGTTACTTCTCTCTCACTACCTTATTTTCTTTTAATCTTCCCGATTATCTCGTCTAACGACCATTTTACGAAATTCTTTCCTTTTGCCACGAAAAAGTTTCCCTTTGCCAGAAAACTCTTCCCATTTCCAAAAATATTTTTCCCTTCAACTAGAAAATCTTTCCCTTTTATCCGAAAAAAATTCCTCTTAAAAACGCTGGAAGTCAATAGTTTCAAGGCTTTTCGAGATCCTGCTATACTATCTATACCCTATTTTACTTAAATATACTACTTAAGCAGCATTATCCTACATCTGGTCATGAAATACTCAATCAGCCTAAACGTATGATTATGCTTGTGAGATTTAAAATGCTGCTTCGCAGCAGAAGATCCCAAAAGAAAAAAATGAACCATTTTGAATTTACCATACAATGTTGTTATATATTATATTTGTGTTATAATATAAGTGCAGTAAAAATCAAATGGTTGAAACACCACTGCCCTATTATGGCAGAAAAGAAGTTGTTCATGCGCTTTATATATCACATAATTTTTCTCAACCTCAACAGACAACACTCCTGTTGAGGTTAGAAAGGGGGTTTTCAAAGACAAAAGTTGAGTGTATAATATCAATGAAAGATGAGGGTATTCTTATGGAAAACAAAGACACAGAACTTATTTTAAAGGCAATAGGTCAGATTAATAATCAATTAGAAGGTATCAATAGTCGATTAGACGGTGTCGATAATCGTCTAAATGGTATGGATAAAAAGATTGACGGTCTGCGTGAGGATATGGAAATAGAATTTGCGGCAGTTCATCGTGAGATTAACAATGTGTATCAACTTGCGAAAAGGAATCGTGAAGATATTGAGAAATTATCTCAAATCCAAGGCAGTGCCAGAATGGACAAGATGGAAGCCAGAATTACGATTCTGGAAGAAAAGTACAGAGAATTAAAACAAGCCTAAATATCAGGGTGCTATAAATAGCACCCTGTTTTCTTTTTCAGCATTCGCTGAGTCTTTCTCAAAAAAAGAAAAACAACAATAGTATAATTTACGACATTAGTGGACTTTTTACTATATCTATTATATAATGTAATAGTAATAAACAACAACCTATTTTAAAAGGAGGGTTCACTATGATGAACAAAAAAGAATTTACTGAAACAATAATGGTAAGGCTAGCGGAAAGATGCCCGGACTTCTCTTTTGAGACAACAAATGTCATCAAAAGAAATGATGAAAAACTTATAGGCATCATTGGACGCACGTCTCATGCTCTGTGTCCGACGGTTTATGTAGACCCATTTTATCAGAATTATCGACAAGGAATGTCTACGGATGAAGTCGTTGACAGAATGGCAGAAATTTTCTGGCAGGAACATCTAAGCGTAAAGTCAGATTTTTCCATTCGCAATAATATGGAAGATTTTGAAAAGATAAAGGACAGGCTTATAATTGTATTATCCAGTTTGGATATGAACGAGCAATGGTTAAAAGACAAATGTTATAGACCATTTTTAAATCTTGCCGCCACTGTTGGTATTCTGGTAGATGTTGACGAAACTAGCAATAGCATCATCCATGTGCAAGAAAAAATGTTAGATATGTGGAATGTAACTTTTGAATATATTTTTGAGGTTGCCAAAGAAAATTCCTTTATAGAAAGTAATATACTTTTCAAGGATATATATGATTTGCTTACGTTAGATGGCATATCCTTAGATGCGGATGCAAGTCTGTTATATGTTGCCACAAACCGCCATAATTTTATGGGAGCAAATCTTCTGATGAACAACTCTTTTTTATACGAGATTGCTGAAAAATTGCAAGATAGTTTCTATATCATTCCATCCAGCGTTCATGAACTTTTAGTTTTACCAGCCTGTCAAGTGCAGGATGTTGAAGAACTAAATCTCCTGATACAGAATATAAATGATACAGAAGTGATTTTATCAGACCGACTTTCCTACACGCTTTATTATTATGATTGTACGACACATAAAGTCTCAATCGCTTATTAAAATCCGTAGGGTGCTATTTATAGCACCCTATTTTTGTATGGTAATGGTGCGCGTTTCAATTTTTCTTTTTTGAGAAAATCCGCCACCGTGAAATCGGTCAAATAACTACTCTTCTACTCTCCAGGTGGCGCGGTTGATGGATAAGTGGATAATTCCGCTTGCAGTCTATTGATAAGTCGTGGACAACAAGGTTGCCAACAACTTACCAACATACTGCTTACTACAGCGGTTTACCCACTTACCCACAACATGCTACGACGGCGCCATCTGCGTTGCAGATGGCATTTTTCAAAACACTTCTTCTTCACGTTGTTTTCGCGTGGCGTGTTTTGAAAAAGAGCATAAGAGGAATGTGACTTCAAACTTCGTTTGAAGGTCTGGCAAAGCCAGACCATTCCCTACTTATGCTCTCTTCTATCGTGACTTCACTTTTTAATTATAGATTGCTATTTCCTTTGATTTTAGCATGAGGATATGGTATGATATTTATCAAAAAGTGCTATTTATAGCACAAGGAAAGGTAACAAAAAATGGGCGTCACAACAATACGTGGACTAGATAAATCCATATTGGATCGGTTGGATGATATGGCAGTTTCTCATGGCATTAGCCGGGAGGAGTTTTTAAGACGGCAACTTCGCAGCATTGCTCTTATGGGTGAAGTTAAGGAGGTCGAAGATAAATATGCATCTTTAGTTAATACTCTCTCCGATCAGGCACAGATGATGAGCGATATTATTGAGCACAATAATTACATACTGGAACGTGTTGAGAAGAAACTTTAAGGAAAACAACAGAGGGTGCTATAAATAGCACCTTTAGAATTTAAAGGATGTTATAATAGTATGAGAAAGTATTTAGAGGTTCCAGAGGATAATCTGGAAATACTACAACAGGTAAAACTAGAACAAGGACTACGAACGGATTCGGCAGCCATGAATTATATCATAGCGGAATATGATAGGCTTCACAAAAAGGAAAAGGATGATGATCAGAAGTTAGAGGATTTTCTTAACAAGTTGATGAATCATCGTGTGATGACACGTATCCGGTTTGCATCTGAAACGGCTGAGAAAAACAGTATTTATCTATTAGACGCAATCAATACTATGTTACAGAAAGAACAGATCTATGATGCTGTTCCGTTGGAAATGATTCCATCGCCTGTCATAGAAACATCCAAGGAATTATATAAACAAAAACTTGATCATTTTAAACAGCAGGCAGAAAACAGAAAGCGCAAAAAGTAAAGGTGCTATAAATAGCACCGAATGTGAAGGAGGAAAATATGTTAGAGCCAGAACAAAGAAGAAAAGATTTTGTAAGACCACCGTTTACATTTCCGATTCCAGATTACTTAGAAAAAGATATTGAACGTTTGATAGAGGCTGTTATGAATAATCAGGAATTTATTGATTGCGAGCAGTGTGAAATCATTGGCAGTGCAAATATGGCGTTAATGGCGAAGGAGATTACAGAACCACAGGCAAGATGGATTCAGCGTTATTATGGGTATGGTCGAATGTTTTCTCAAACCTTAGAACCATGTCCTGAGTAGAGGTGCTATTTATAGCACAAAGACATGACAGAAATATAAGGTGCTATTTATAGCACCAGAGAGCGAGGCTTTATATGTATAGTGATCCAGATATTGATTTAGATTTTCCGATGCCGAAACGTTTACGGAAAGTGATAGATGAAATAGATAATATTTATCTTAAGGGGGAAAGTGCGGATATAGAGTGGGCATTGAAGCAAGAAGAAGTAGAGATAGAAGCAAAATGTCTGTGCAATGCCGGTAAGATTACAGATCATGAAATGGATTTAATTTATAGAAAATATGGAAATTTGAGGTGAAAGATATGGACATAGTGGATATAACAAAGGATGTACAGATCGACTCATTTTACACAGGCTATGGGGGATCTGATATTAAAGCATCTTTTATGTATAAAGGCAAAAGATATATGTTTAAATTTCAGAATGTGATTGAGGATGAAAAAAGAAATTCGCTCAACCAGTCGTATTCCGACAATGTGATTTCTGAGGATATCGGATGCAAAATATTTAAGTCGCTTGGTATAGAGACACAGAACACATTTCAGGCAATTTATGATGGACGTTTAATAGTTGCGTGTGAAAATTTCATACCAGAGGGTTATGGTATATGTGAATTTGAAGATTTAGAAGAATCAGCAAGGGCACTTGGCATGATTACATCTGAAAAAGCAAGGACACCGAAACTAAATCAAGTTCAGAAAATATTGGAAAATATAGAGACATTAGAGAATATCAGACAAGAAGCAATCGAAAGATATTGGGATACTTTTGTAGGAGATAGTCTGATAGGCAACTTCGATAGACATACAGGAAACTGGGGCTATTTAATTAATCAAGATACTAAAGATGTAAAATTGGCACCAGTATATGACTGTGGCTCAAGTTTATATCCGCAGATGAGTGAGGAGGGAGCAAAAAAAGTTCTGGGCGTGCAAAAGGAAATAGACAGAAGAATTTATGAATTTCCAAAAGCAGCGTTAATGGTTAATGGAGAAAAAGTAACATACCATAAGTTCTTGTGCAGCCACATGGTAAAAGAATGTGATGAGGCAATCAAACGAATATATCCTAGAGTTGATCAAAAAAAGATATGCCGAATTATAGATGAAAACCCTGCTTTAGGAGTAGGAAAGAAAGAGTTTTTGAAAACTATGACACAGCAGAGAATTGAAAAAATATTACAACCAGCATATGCACAGGTCATGAGCAGACAAAAGTCCTATATGCAGGATGCTATTCAAACAGCATCAAAACGGTATGGACATGAACAGGATATAGAACAAGAACGAGAGTATTCTTTATAGGTGCTATTTATAGCACCATGAATATGGAGATAAAAAGGTGCTACAAATAGCACCTTTTTTGAAAGGAACTTTTATGGGAGATATTAAGGCAGGAGCAGTTGTAGTTACAAGATTTTGCAGAGCAAATACTTCAACGTTTGGATCATATATTGATTACATTGACAGAAGCGAGGCAAAACGCCAGGAAATGTTATCGTCCTACAATCTATATAATGACTATATGGATAATCCGGAAAAGACAACGGGATTATTTACAAAAGATCGAGATATATTGAACAGTACACAGAAAAAAGACTTAAAAGAAATTTTTCGATTGGCACAGGACAATGGTTCTTTGATGTGGCAGACAGTGATTTCTTTTGACAATCGCTGGCTGGCAGAGCATGGGATTTATGACGCAAAAAACAATGTACTGGACGAAAGAAAATTAAAGGAAATTGCCAGGGGTGGAGTGAACCGCATGCTGGAAAAGGAACATTTGGAGAGTGCCATCTGGAGTGCTGCGATTCACTATAACACTGACAATGTGCATGTTCATATTGCCACGGTAGAACTGATACCACAAAGAGAAATCAAAGACTATGTCCAGTACCAGGAGATAGAACAGGGAGGCAAGACGGTTAAGGTTCCACTCCGCGACGATCGGGGCAACATTATTACATCTAAAGAATATGTTGGGAGGTTCAAACAAAAGAGCATAGAGGCATGCAAACAGTATGTTGTAAACGAGATCTTGCAGCAACGGGATCAGAATCTTATGATCAATCGCATTATTAGAGATCAGATCGTCAAGCAGAAAAAGCAAATGTCTATCTCAAAAGATCCTGAATTAAGAGATAAGTTCATGGAACTTTATGAGGCGATGCCGGATTGTAAGAGGAGTCTTTGGAATTATAACAATGGAAAAATGGCATTCTTACATGACCAGATCGATGATCTGAGCCGTGCCTATTTGCATAAATATCATGAAAATGAATTCCAAGAGTTGCAGACATTGTTATTACAACAGCAGAACAACTATAAAGAAGCATATGGTAATTCTGGGAGAGATTATGCAAGTGGCAAAATTGAGGATCTATACACACGTCTTGGAAATGCAATTTTGCAGGAGATTAAAAACTTTGACAAAGATACAATGTCAAGGGAGCAGAAAGCCACTTCGCCAAAAGAGGCAGGTCTTATAGAACGGAACTCGCAACGTACATATCAAAGAAAAAACACGGTCAGAGACAGAAAAAACAAAGTGGAAATTGAGATTGACAATCTGTTGCCGGAAGACATAGTTGGATCGTATTACTACGCATGGTCTGATGATTATAAGGAAGCCAAAGAGGCATTATATAAAAGGGACTTTCATAAGGCGATTGTCCTGTTACAAAAAGAGGCTGCAAAAGGACATGCTCTGGCTCTTTATGATCTGGGTGATATATATAAATATGGTAGAGGAGTATCGATTGATCTGGAATTGGCGAATGAATATTATAGAAAAGCATTTGCAGGGTTCATGGCGATTTATGAAAGAAAAGATTCAGGAAATGATAAGACAAGATATAAGGAGGGTTATATACAGTACCGCATTGGAAAATGCTATGACCAGGCGAAAGGTGTTGATCAGGACTATGCAAAGGCAAGGGAATGGTATGAAGCGTCTATAGAGGAAAATTGTAGTTTCGCATATTTTTCACTGGGGAGCCTTTATTTTTATGGCAATGGTGTAGATAAGTCATATCAGAAGGCAGAACAATATTTTTTGCGTACGATAGAACTCCGCGAAAATGGTTTTGCAGAATATAAACTAGGAGAAATCTATAGCAAAGGAATTGATGACGAGCCAAATGAAATAAAGGCGCAGGAACGGTATGCGATGGCGTATCGGGCATTTTTACAATTAGAAAAAGAAAATCCGGATGATAATATCGCATACCGGTTGGGAATGATGGAGTTGAATGGCACCGGTACAGAAATCAATCCAGAAGGAGCAAGAAAGCATTTTGAAATAGCCACAGAGTTAGGAAATGATCTTGCCAAGTACCAGTTGGCAAAATTGTATTTAAAGGATAATGACAGAGAAAGTATCGATCGAGCCATTGCCTTACTGGAGGAGTCAGCAGAACTTGGTAAAAATAGCATGGCAGCCTATGGACTGGGAAAAGTATATCTGGATCAGGACGGCATGATGTATGATCCTGAGAAGGCAGAGGAATGGTTCTTAAAAGCAGATGAGTTAGAAAATGAATATGCAGCCTATAGTCTTGGAAAAATGTATATGGATGAAGATTTGCCATGTTACGATATGGAAAAGGCAATAAAATATCTACAAAAGACGGCAGATCAGGAAAACGAATATGCGCAATATCGTTTGGGGAAAATTTATCTTACTCCGGGATATGAGAATATAGACCTGGCAGAGAAGTGGTTAAAGGCGTCTGCTGAGCAAGGCAACGAATATGCACAATATGCTATTGGTATGTTCTATCTGGACGGAGAAAGGAAGGACATTGATCTGGCAGAAAAATGGCTCTTAAAGGCGGCAGAGAAGGGCAATGATATGGCATTATATCAGGTCGGTAAGATTTATCTGGATCCAGAGAAAGGAAAATTGGATGTTGATAAAGGAATACAATGTCTGCAAGAGGTCGCCAATCAAGGCAATGAATATGCTCAGATCAGTTTAGGTCTTGTCTATTTCAAAGGAGAAGTGATAAAACAGGATATCAAGGAAGCAAGAAAATGGATGACAATGGCTGCGGAGCAGGGGAATGAATTTGCCATAAGGTTTCTGGAAAACTTAGAGGCTGACACATCGAATGAACATATGCGCAAGTTTCTAAACCAGCGCACAGGAAAGATAGCGGCATTTGCCTTAAATAAGGCGTTAAATTCCTTGAAGAAAAATCTGAACAATGAAGTTGAGCAATGGCGTAATCAAATGGAGCATGAGAAATTGCAACAGAAAGAACAGGCACAGGAATTTGGGTATCATGAGCAAGAATATGATGATGAATAGAATGGTAGGACGATTGAGCAGGTGTTGTTAGTGTGATATACTGATAGTCGTTGTCACCACCCAATCCGACAACGGAAAGGGGGTGTTCGTTTGGAAAACATAACTTCATTCTTTCTCTCCGTCATAGCAAGCATAATCGCCTATTATGTTTGCAAGTGGCTAGACGATAGAGACGGTGACAATTAGCACGAAGAAAGCCCCAGAGGTGACGCTCTGGGGCTTTCATTTTTTGTTGTCCGTTTGGACACAACTTCATTCTTGCCTATTGGCATTATAGCATATGCACATGAAAAGTCAAATATGCAATCCGGCGGTGCTATTTATAGCACCTTTTTTAAATATGTTGTCACATAGACTATCATAAAAAAAGAAAAAATGATATTATAATATACGAAAAATAGTTGACATAGGATAATCAAAGGGCTATACTATAAATGTAATAAACAACAGGAGGCATAAAAAATGAGAAAGATGGCTTTTATCAATAACAAAGGAGGCGTTGGTAAAACAGCCAGCGTCACGACTATGGCACATATGTTGTGGAAACTGCACGGCAAGAAAGTCTTAGTAGTAGATATGGATCCACAGTCAAATGCATCTGCCATGTTTACAGACACCTTATGGATGAACTTAATGTTCTCTATTTTGCCGGATGAGTTTTGTGCTTTATCCTCAGAGCAGAAGGATGATCTATACAGAGCAGAAATGCAGGAAAAATTAGCATCCTTGCCAAAGGACTGGTCGGACGATCAAAAGAGAGAGTATTTAGAAGAACTTCAGTTGTCTGTCGAAGATCTTCTTCTGGACAATGATATGGATCCACATAGAGTGATTCGGCATACGAAGTATGAAGGGCTTGACATTATACAGGCACAACTTACGCTTGCAGAAGCAGAGGGACGTCTAAAGGCAGATGTTGTGATCCCGCAGCAATACAAGTTGAGAGAGCAACTGAAAAAAATCGAAGATGAATACGACTATTGTCTCATTGACTGTTCGCCGAGTATTTCTCTTTTAAATATCAACGCCCTGGTAGCAGCAGATGAAATTTACATCCCAATGCGATGTGACGGAAACTCTGCGATCGGATGTGCTATATCCTTACAGTTAATAACAAATGTCCGTCAGTTTTATCGCCCGGATATTAAGGTGGATGGCATATTCTTTACACAGTACAACACACAGGCAAATGTGTCTAAGGTGGTAGAGGAACTTTTAGCAAGCATCATGACAAATGTCGAAATCTTACCTTTTAAGATTGGACGTTCCAAGTTGCTGGAGGAAAATACATATGAGCAGTTACCGTTGCTTGATGTAGATGCCGGAAAGAACAAGACCAAGGTTACCCTGGCATATATGGATCTGGTCGAGTATATCATGGCTCCGAACAAGAAGAAGTTTTTAAAAGAGTATCAGCAGAGAACCGTGGAAGAATAGGGGGATCATATAAATGGCAAGAAAATTTAACATGGACTCAATTATGGGGATGCAGACGGCATCCAAAAATAATGTACCATTGGGGGAGGGATTGCTTTCCGAGACATCGAAGAAAGAGGCTGTCAATTTACAGCATACGGTCTATATCGAGTTTGATAAGATCATACCCAATCCAAAGAATGAAATGAGTCTGGATGCAAACGAGATCAAGGATCTGGCAAATAACATCCATCTGAATGGCAACATTTTGGAACAGCCTATGGTGGTCCGTCAATTAGATGATGGACGCTATATGCTGATTGCAGGGCACAAACGTCGTGAGGCGATACAGTTATTGATTGACAAAGGATTGTATCGACCGGACAACCTGGTGGAAGCAAAGATCAAGGATCTGGACGACTTAAAACTTCCGCTGGATGACGAGTTAAAAGAACTGTTCTTGATCCGTTCGGCAAACAAATATCGAGTGATGAAAGACTCCGATCGATGGGTAGAGACACGTGACTGGAAACGGATATTTACAGAACTGCGTAAGCAAGGCAAGGAAACCGCCGTGATCCCGATGGAGGATGGCACGGAGTCCGAGATTGCCTTAAAAGGAAAAAAGACGCGTGAGTTAGTGGCAGAGGTTACCGGAATATCACCGGCACTGGTAGGTCAATATGACAAAGTAGATAACCGAGGATCAGAGAAGTTACAACAGGCACTTTTGAAGAACGAGGTTCCGGTTGGTGTGGCAGTAGACATTGCATCCTCTGACAAGGACACACAGGATCAGATCTTAGAGCACATCGAAAAGAGCAAGAAAGCAAATAATGATAATTCTGCGATTTCGACCAAGGATGTGGAAGCAGCCAAGCAGAATCTGAAAGGCAAGATCGAAGATGAACCGGACGAAACACTTTCCTATGATGCCTTTATGGATGATATCCAGGAAATATCTGACGCACTGCAGGGTGGCAATCTGATTTTATCTGCAGCGCAGTATAAAAAATATAAGTCTCACATTAAGGCATTGAGCAAGTTGATTAAGTAGGGGTAAGGATATGACAGGCAAGCCAACAACATTTAAAGTAACGCGCATGTTACAGTATCTGCAAAAGGAAATACTGGAGGCAACAATGCTTTCCAAGACGGCATTCCAGAGAAAGGCGATTGATGTCTTTCTGGCCGGAGACCAGAAGATCAATCCGGCATTTAAGATCACCAGTCATAAGGATCCATCCTTTGTAGAAAAAGAAGCCGTGGAGCAGATTTATCTGGATGACGCCAGACGAGCCAGATTACAGGAAGTAGCAGACCGGGAAAACGTCGGAATAACCGTAGTATTATTTCAATGTGTTTATGATTACTGCATCCTGATGTCAGAATTGGTAGACCCACGGATCATCCAGAACATTATTGGAGGCGGTAGCGATGACGTATAAAGTGAACAATGCAGCCTTGCGTTGGGTTTTTGCTACGGAGCACGGATTACGCGATAGGAGTGGCATATATGGATACACCCAACGCACACTGGCGTACAATTCTAACCGTATCGAGGGCAGCACATTAACGGAAAATCAGACAGCAGCCTTATTTGAGGAGGGGTATCTCCCGCAGACGGACGAGGTCTACCGGGCAAAGGACATCGAGGAAATGAACGGACATTTTCTCATGTTCAATAAGATGATACAGACGCTTGGCGAGCCTTTGACACAAGATCTGATAAAGGCATTTCACTATGAGTTAAAAGCCGGCGTTTTTGAAGATCGCGCAAACGGATATGCGATCGGAGATTACAAGACACGACGCAATACGGTCGGCGGACTTGTCGTAGCAGATCCTGAAGAAGTGATAGACCGGATGCGGGACTTATTATCCTGGTATCATAATCTGGATGAAGTGACAATAGATGATCTGGCGGTGTTTCACGCAAAATATGAGTTGATTCACCCATTTCAGGATGGAAATGGCAGGACAGGACGTATGATTATCTTTCGGGAAGCATTGAAGCATGATGTGACACCATTTATCATACGCAATGAAAACCGTATCAAATATGTATCTGCACTGAACAAGGCACAGACCGATGCGGACTACACAGACTTAACAGCATACTTTAAGACAGAGCAGACCTATTATGAAATGCAGTGTGAGGCATTTGATGTGAATGTCAGATATGAAGCATATTGCAAGAACCAGAGGAACTAAAAAAGAATTATGATTCACATAACACAAGAACTGTAAAAGGGGGTATAAACCATGAAAAAGAGAGGAATGATCCTGGCAATGGTAACAGTGATGGTACTGAGCCTTGCCGGATGCGGAAGTAAAAAGGAAACAAGCAAGGAAGCCAAGACGTATGACTGTAGCAAGGAATACGAAACGGCAATGGCACATCTGGAGGACATCATCGTAGAGGATGACATCTACAGTGACCTGTCAGAAGCGCTAGGAGCGTTTAAAGATGAGGATGTGACAAAATTATCGAAGAAAGATGCAAAGACGCTGAAATCGACGGCAGAAGAGGTAGAGGACTACTACGAAGCCAGCGCTCAGGTCTTGCAGGATGCCTTAAGACAGATCGGAGAAGTATATCCTACCGAGGATGGCTTTTATGATGACACCTTCAAGAGCGCTACGGTGCCTCTTTTTGAGGAGTTAAACACGCTCATCGATGCCGGGCACTATAAAGACGCTGCAGCCAAGTTAGAGGAGATCACGGCGTCCTACACGGCATATGTCGAGGGCAAAGGAGTAACCGTGACCGCAGAGATTGGTGTGGATGCGACCAGGACAACCAGTGCCAAGGAGCAGATTACAAGTACAAAGGCAGCAAACAATAAGTCAGGGAAAGGCAATACGGTAACGGCAAGCACAGGAGCAGTTGCCGGAGCGAGCACATCTGCCGGTGGCAGTGACGCAGGGGATGATCCTTTTATCACGGAGACAGTAATATGTGATCACTGTGGTCAATCTGTTACGTTGGTTGGCAGAAAGGCTGATAGGGCGTATTCCATGCAGAACCATCGTCAGTCAAGTTCATGCAAGACGAGGGAAGAAGGTTTAAAAGAGATAGCGGATAGACAGGCGTACGTCAAGACATGGACTTGCCCGGAATGTGGTGAGACGCTGGAGATTGATACTATGTATATGGATTATGATACAGAGATTGCAAATCATATAAGCGCAGAAAGAAATTTTGCGGCTGGGGAAGCACTGGATCGCAATATCGCGATTGAAGATCAGTATAATGATGCTATGGTAGCATCAGGAACCTATATCGATCTCGATACCTGGTTAAGAGACAATGGTCTGTATGATACTTATTATGAGAATGTACGCATTCAGGAGTTGGCAAAGTAAGTTTGCAAATGGCTAAAAAGAAGATTGAGCCGATTGAGAGCTGCAGATCACAAGCGCAAAGGCAGCAAACAATAAGTCCGGGAAAGGCAATGAAGATGCAGCACATAAGATATAAATAATAAGTGTCAAAATGTGAATATTCCACAAAAAAACTTAAAAATATTATTACTTTTACATATAGAATTATAAAGGTAGATGTGTATAATAATAAGTGAAAACATAGCGTGCTATGTTGGGTGTGGTTGACACCTTAAGAATCTGAGATATGTTGCTGGAGTTTTTTCAGTGGTTGGCAGGCAACAGAAAAACCTGAGATGTGTTGCTGAAGTTTTTTCAGCGGTTGGCAGACAACAGAAAAATCAATCATAAAAAGGAGAATGAACATTTGCTACGGCAATGTCGTTTCTCCTTTTTTACTTAGGAGAAATATGAGTTATAATGACAATGTAAAATTACAAGCGGCATTTCGAGTAGTCCTTAGAGAATTTGAAAACTATAAGAAAAATCTAGCCGATAAAACGTTATGTGTTATATACAGAAATAGACAGACAAAGTCTTTAGATTACATAACGATAGAATTTCTGGGAAGTAATTTTTATCATTTGACGGGTCTAGTATATAAAGAGGATAAAGGAGATAAATCCAAAGCAATGCACTATGGTAGTAAATTTTACAGTGCATTGTCGGATAAGAAACTTTCTTCTACAGAATTAAAAATAAAAGATAATAACACTCAGTTAAAAATAGATGCTTTGCCGACAGTCACATCTCAATACCGTTATTCAAAGATGACGGGCGATTATAATGAGTCAGGGATGGAACTAAGATTAGATAAGGTTATAGGAGGGGCTAATACATGTCTGGGGTTGAGGAAAATAGGCTATAAAAAATATGCACCGGCATCAAGTTTATCTGGTGATACAAGAAAGTATGCTAAGGATGCCCATCAGGTAGTTGCAATATTCATTAAGGAGACGAAAGATGATGCGCCTTTTAAAACTCTAAAGTATGTTGCTAAGGGGCATAATCTGAATAATTTAAAATATAGCGATGAAATGAGACAATTATTTACCTTAGAAAATTATAAAGAGCCAAAAAATCTGTAGGATTTGGATGATGTTCTGTGACGGTTCTGACAGAACGGTAAAATAAAAAGTGACCGAGTGATGATGTCCTGTGATGGTTCCGACAGGACGGTAAAATAAAAAGTGACCAGGTGATGAAGAATTGACGCAAAAATCCTTATAATTGAATAACGAATCATCGCAAAGAGCGACCTTTATTTTAGAATAGAGGTCGTTTTTTTATTACACAAAAGAGGAGGATGAAAAGTAATGGAGTACGGATATGCAAGAGTTTCAAGCAAGGATCAGAACCTTGGCAGACAGATTGCTGCATTTAAAGCGCAGGGGATTAAGGCGCAAAATGTTTATTGCGACAAAAAGAGTGGAAAGGATTTTGATAGGATATATTACAAGCGGCTGGTGCGCCGGATGAAAGAAGGGGATGTGTTATTTATTACTGAACTAGATCGACTAGGGAGAAATTACACGGAGATTTTAGAGCAGTGGCAATATTTGACCAAACAGAAAAAGATTAACATTGTGGTGTTGGATATGGATCTGCTTGACACGCGGAATACAAGCGATCTGGTCCATACCTTTATGGTAGACCTGGTATTGCAAATATTATCCTTTGTAGCCCAGAAGGAAAGAGAAGCAAATAGAGAACGACAAGCAGAAGGGATCAAGATTGCAAAAGAAAATGGTGTAGTATTTGGTCGTCCGATCAAGTGCAATCAGGATGAGTTTCGCGAGATCTACCGCCAATATGCAACAAGTGGTATGCGTGTAGAGATAATCTGTGAAGCATTAAATATCTCCAGAAGTACATTTTACAGGTATGTCAAGAACTATAAAATTACCAGGTAGAGAGCAATATAGACAGTAGGAATAAACAAAAGGGACTCTGCATATGCAGAATCCCTTTTTAATGTTTCATATTAACTTGAATTAAATATAGTTGACAGATAATTTTAAATCTTCTATACTTAACCCAAGTTGATTTTGGATGCGCCAACACCCAAAACCTACATGACATTTGTTCCGAACAACAAATATCATTTGCATACAGATTAGCAAAGAAAGTATGTTTTGTCAATCGTTGAAACGATTATAGCGGTTGATTTTATGATAGCAGAGTTAGGGCAAAGGTCATATATTGTGGTGACTTTTGATCTAACTTTTTTTAATGTAACAAGATATGGTTATATAAAAGATTTCGAGGAAAGGAGGAAACATGCAAAAGATAAGTGCGGATGTGCTCGAAAAAATGATGAAGTCCAATCTGAGCAGTAAGGAAGTAGACTTTATCCTTTATGTAGCACAGTATCAGAATAACTATGGCGTTGCCAGTGGCATTTATTACAAGGATGTCTGCGAAGCGCTCGATCTGTCATATCAGGGATTCTATAATTGTAGAGCGGCGTTGGAAGAAAAGGGCATTATACGCAGCGAAAAGAAAAGTTATTATGACTGCGACATCACGATCCTGAATAATGAATTTGATCCAAAGCATTACGATAGAGGCTACGTCAATATTCATGTTCCGATGATCCAGGATCCGCGCTTTCGAGAGTTAAAAGCCGGAGCAAAGTTGATGGGCTTATGGCTTATGCGAGAGTGGCTGATCTACAAGAGTAAAACGAAGCAGAGCGGTTATCAGATCCTGAAAGTCAATTTTATGGCAAAATTCAGAGAAATGCTTGGGTTGACCAATCGTGTGATCCGCAGTTATCTTGGAGCGTTGGAACCATTTTTGAGCGTATATCTGGAAGCCGGGAAAAAATATTTCATCACATTCCGGGAAGAATATGTGCGTGCCGGTAACAGAATGTCGGATTCGGAAAATGGCGTTTTGCGGTCACATCTGGTACGCGTTGCGTGCCGGCGCAATCGTGTGGCAAGCAATTTTCTCACGATA
>OKRU01000712.1_pt1 | contig 33524 bp, 44 predicted proteins | sample 1601131 | NCBI WGS metagenome assembly OKRU01 (sample SAMEA3541558, study PRJEB24748) | human gut metagenome | biome: human gut; feature: human-associated habitat; material: faeces | place: China | collected 2012
TATACTCCGATAGACCAAAGCGTCCTGCTTGGCGTCTGGAAGACAGAAGATGGCAGCTCAGTAATCGAAGTTTCCGGAGATGAACCGCGTATGGTCGTGACCGAAAACAGGAAGCTCATATTTGAAGGCAATGTGCGGCTGAAAAAGTACGGAGCTCTTGAGTTCACTGACGTAAAAGACGACGGCAGTGAATCATATATGCCTTATATGTCACTCACGTTCAACTCTAATGAGAATACCTACTCCTATCTCAAGCTTTTTGATGGCGATAAGGTCACATTCACAAAGCAACCGGAATAAAATCAAAAAGAGCGGACTTAAAAGGTCCGCTCTCTCTTTTGCTCTGTATCAGAAATACAGAACAGCGTCTTACAAAATCGTTTATTTTTTATTGCACCCGTCTTGCCTGCACACCTTGTCATAGCAAAACTCATTTGAATGACAAGCCATCGAATTGAATCGTTAGGTTAATTCTCCGAGCCTGCTTTGCTGATGGTATCAAGAAGCTTGTTGAGGTTTTCCTCGCTGTCTATGCCGCCGAGAAGCGGCTCGCCGACTATGTTTCCGTTTTTATCGATCACATATGTGGTCGGAAACGCCATTATTCCGAGTGAGAACTTGCCTGCGTCGCTTGCGGAATCAAAATAGATATTGCGGTATGAAGCGCCCTTTGTTTCAAGTATCTGCTTAGCGGTTTCGATGTTCTGTTCGTTGCCGTCCAGGGTCTCAACGTTTATTCCGATAACCTCGCCGCCCTGTTCGCTTATTCTCTTGTTCAGCTTGTCAAGCTCGCCAAGTTCCGCAACGCAGGGCTTGCAGCCGCTGAACCAGAAGTTCACGACCGTAAATTCATTGTTGGAAAACAGGCTGCTGTCGACCTTGTTTCCGTCAAGATCGTATCCGTCAAACTGCGGAAAGGAGTTCGCCGAAGCTGTATCCGACGCTGTATCGCCCTGCGGAAGCTGCGCTATCTGGTTTTCGATATCGCGTATTTTTTCCGCTCCTGCGTGCAGAGTTTCGTATTCCTCGTCAGTGAACTGATCCTTTGCCTTTTCGATGGTGTCAAGCAGGAACTCGCCGTAGTTCTTGCTCAGGTCGCTGTCCGTGACGTTTTTGTCCATTGCGCCAAACACCTTTTCCCACAGCTCCTGGTTTTCAGAGAGTATCTTGTTTTCTTCGTCAAGCAGATCCTGCTCCGTTACAGAGCCGCTGTCCGCAGTCTGGGTATTCTGCGCCGGCTGCGAGGACTGCTCCGGCTGTGAAGTCTGGCTGCCGCAGGCGGTGAGCGAAAGCGCCATGATAAGGCAGGCTGTGATTGCTGTTATCTTTTTTCTGTTCATTTTGTTATCTCCTTTGTTTCATCTGAATTGCAGGCTTTATCGCCGGATTTATTTCCAAACCCGTACTTGTAGCATATTGCTCCGGTCGGGCAGGATTTCATGCACATTCCGCAGCGGATACACTCGGAATGGTTGGGGCTTTTGGTAATGTCAACGTCCATCTTGCAGGCTTTTGCGCAGGCGCCGCAGGAAACGCACTTGCTCTTGTCAACTTTCATCTGGAAAAGCGACACGCGGTTCAGCAGCGCATAGAACGCTCCCAGAGGACAGATCCATTTGCAGAACGGCCGGTAAATAAACATACTTGCCGTGACCACCGCCAGCAGAACGCCGGTTTTCCAGGAGAAGAGCGCTCCGAGAGCGCTGCGTATGCCCTCGTTCGCTGTCGCCAGCGGAATAGCGCCCTCCACGACTCCCTGTGGGCAAATATACTTGCAGAAGAACGGGTCGCCCATTCCAAGCTCGTTTACAACGATCAGCGGAAGCATTATCACAAAAACCGCCAGTATGACGTATTTCAAATACCTCAGCGGCTTCAGCTTTCTGGTGGACAGCTTCGGTACCGGGATCTTATGCAGAAGTTCCTGAAGCCAGCCGAAAGGGCACAGGAAACCGCAGATAAATCGTCCCAGAAGCACTCCCATAAGAATCAGCGTGCCCGTGATATAGTAGGAAAACTTGAATTTCGATGAGCCTATGACCGCCTGAAATGCGCCGATGGGACAGGCTCCGGCGGCTCCGGGGCAGGAATAGCAGTTAAGTCCCGGGACGCAGGCGTATTTTCCATTTCCCTGATATAACGTTCCCTTAAAGAAATTCGGCAGGTGGATATTTGTCAGTATTGCAGCTGCCGCCTGTATCAGCCCACGGAAACGGGCAAGGAAGCATATCTTTTTCTTTTTTTTCTTCTTATCCAATTCCCACACACTCCATACACAGACGTATCGCCTTTGACAGAACAGTTTCCGCCTCTCCGCGCCATATACCGAAACATATCATCAATATTCCGGCAAGCAGCAGAAGCGACTGTACAAGCGCTTTTTTCCTTGTCATGATTTCAGCCTCCGTTCTTTGATGATATGATTATATCACAGGGAGTATAAATTTTCTGTTAAGGCAACACCGCACAAAGATTGTGCGTGTATTGCGCAGTCAGATTTTTCGTCAGATTGTACAATGAGGACGACGCAAGGCTGTCGCCTTGCTAGGACGAATTGTGCAAGATGACGGAAAAGATGCAAGCAAGACACGTGCAAAATCCAATATATGGTCTTTGTGCGGTGTTGCCTTAAGCGTAAATTAACACAAACTTTATCAGAATGTGCTATAATATAAATACTATTATAATGGAGGACGGAGGACAGACAAAAATGCGTTTACTTGTTGTTGAAGATGAAAAATCCCTGCGTGACGATATCACGAAAAAGCTGCGCCTGGACGGCTATGAAGCAGACGCATGCGGCGATGGCAATGAAGCCCGTGAGCTGCTTGCAGTTGAGTATTACGACCTGGTACTGCTTGATCTCAACCTGCCCGGCGTGGACGGAATGACCATACTGCGTGAATTCCGGGCAGTGAACTATGAAACCCCGGTGCTTATCCTTTCCGCACGCAGTGAGATAACCGACAAGGTGGATGGGCTGGACGCAGGCGCGAACGACTATCTTTCCAAGCCGTTCCATCTGGCGGAGCTTGAGGCGCGCATACGCAGCCTGACGCGCCGTCAGTTCATTCAGCGCGATGTCTGCCTGAAATGCGGACGGCTCGTATACGATACCCGGACAAGGATCGCTTCAGTTGACGGCGCGCCGGTTTCGCTTACCCGTAAGGAAACCGGCGTGCTTGAATATCTCATGCTCCACGAGGGCCGCCCGGTAAGCCAGGAGGAGCTTATCGAACACGTCTGGGACGGCAGCGTAGACAGTTTCAGCAACTCAATACGCGTTCACATTTCGGCGCTGCGCAGGAAACTCCGCGCTGCGCTTGGTTACGACCCTGTCGTGAACCGCGTTGGAGAGGGATATGTGATAGGAGGAAATGACAAATGAAAAGACTGTCACTGCAATGGCGAATAACCCTGCTGACAGCGCTGCTGATCGCGGGAACCTGCATAGGCCTTAATCTTCTGCTTTATCATTCCGGGGCTGTCAGCATTGATTCGCTCAATGGGTTTGTATTTGAATATACGCCGGAATCCTCCGAAGATCCGGACGGTCTTGCGATTGAGATATCGGACAGTCAGATGTCGGAATTTATCAGCCGGTTTTCAGATGAAGCATATGATGTAAAGACGGATTTCGGGCGGAAGGGCTGGCTGATCACGATCGCGGTGACTATCGTCAGTGCGGCGATAGCCTATTTCGTCAGCGGACAGGCGCTGAAACCGCTCAGACAGCTTTCCCAGCAGGCTGAAAGAATCGACCAGGACAGTATCACGGACATACGGCTCAACGAGAATACGTTAAGTGAGTTCCGGCAGCTCAGCGTTTCGGTGAACCTGATGCTCGACCGGCTTTCGGAATCGTTCGCAACACAGCGCCAGTTTTCTGGAAATGCCGCACATGAACTTCGCACGCCGCTCGCAATAATGCAGACAAAACTGGAGCTTTTTGCCGCAGAGCATAAGAATATGGAAGGCGATACGGCGGAACTTGTACGTTCGCAGGCAGAGCAGCTTGACAGGCTTTCCAAACTGGTGCATACGCTTCTTGAAATGAGCAATCTCAGTTCAGCGCCGCGCTCTGACCGTATTGAGCTTGCGCCGCTAGTTGATGAAATAATTACGGACCTGGCTCCTCTTGCCTGTCAGAATGATATCACAATGGAACAGGACTGCGACAATGTCGTGATAACAGGCAGCGACGCGCTGATATATCGGCTGGTGTTCAATCTTATTGAAAATGCAGTCAAGTATAACCGGCAGGGCGGCTCTGTCAGCGTTTCGGTGCACAAGGAGAACAATAATGCGATCGTCTGCGTTTCTGATACCGGCTGCGGAATACCCGAGGAGTGCCGGGAAAGCATATTTCAGCCGTTTTTTCGTGTGGATAAGTCGAGAAGCCGTCAGATGGGCGGCGTTGGACTCGGGCTTGCGCTCGTGCATGAAATTGCGGTACTCCACGGCGGCTCCGTCCGCGCAGAGCCTGGAAATAAATCCGGTACCGTGTTCGTTGTGACGCTGCCTGCCGGAAATGATCCCTGCTGATAAATACACGCGCGGTCATCAGGAGCGCCCTTTATTCAGCATGTCCCTGTGGTTCGTGCCATCTGATAAAATTCACCCAGAACAAAATGCCAGCAGAACCCAGGGCGCAGCCAAGACCCGTATAGAACACTGCAATAAAAACTTCAGGCGCCAGTCCGGAATTTCTGAGCCATATACCGCCGCTCATCATAAATGCCATAATGAGATAGGATTTCAGGTCGAAAAAGTTCCAGACAGGTCTTGTTTCCTGTGGATAAGAGCGTATCCTTTTCGTATGCCTGACGCTCATTCGGTAGAACATAAACCCGAACACACAGAATACCACGATCGACAGCAGTATGTGGACTATAGAAATCCCGTCAAGTCCGATATAAGACAACACCCCAAGGCGTGCAACGTTGAATCCTGCTGCAAGCCATACGCACCCGGCAATCGCCAGCAGCGCGCGTTTTTTTACATGGTAGAAAGGACGATTCATCTGTCTGCCTCGTTTTTATTTCTATCTGCATTCCGCATGGAATTGAACCCTATCAGTACAGTCCAGACGTAGGCGCAGGTCTTGGGGATCATCAGCATGCCTATCAGCGGAACTGCGTCCGCCCAGAGCACCACAGGAATGTAGAAACCGAAGCTGAGCACTATTGTGAGCCACAAAAACCGGAATTCACGGTCGCCGTTCTGTCTGGCGCTTCTGAATGTCAGAATTATTATCAGCAATCCGAGGAGCGCAAACGGAATATTGCGGAAGATACCCCAGGAAAGCGGGGCGTCGGGGCTTGTCCATTCGTTCTGCGGCATAAGGCAGAGGATAACACGCAGAGCCGAAAGTCCCCATACTGTCGCTGTTATTCCGCGCTTTCCGGTGATTTTGTATCGGCAGCGCCAGACGTAGTACAGAAGCACATAGAATGCCGTCATCGTCACGGAGGTGATAAGTTTGCCGATACCAAGAGCGGTGGTGTAGCTTTCAAGTCCGGTGGTGCACAGCGCGACGGCACGCGGCACCAGGTGGAACGAATCCCCGGCGCCGAGCGTCACCGCCATAATTCCGTAGAGGAGATACTGCTTTCTCCCCTTGCTTTTGCAGATCATGATTACTCCGAGGGTTATAACGGTGCAAAGATATAGTACATCGAATGCGGTTTCAAATATAGCCTGCATATTAATTCTCCTTTTGTTCAGCGGTATAATAAACGGTCAAGTATTTCAGTCAGGGTGGCGCAGTCCGGCTTGCCCTTTATTATCAGAATTATGATGTTGTCAAGTACGTGCTCAATAAGGTTTTCTTCGCAGAATATATCCGAAAACACGCTGCGGTCAACGTTTTTGTCATTCAGCAGAACTTCATGGAGTTCAACGCGGATTTTACCAAAGAAGCGCTCCATCATGCCGCGCGCCTTTCCCTTCACAGAACCTGCGACCGATATTGAGTGCGCCGCCAGAAAATCCGGATAGTCTTTCAGTTTCTCAATGATATGCGCATAGGTCTGCGTTATATACTGCGAAAAGCTGACCCCGCTGTCCGGCGGACTTTTTTCCAGAATGTCCTGCCACACACTTTCTATTGCGGCAACGACCAGTTCGTCCTTGTCTGAATAGTAATTGTACAGCGTTCCCAGCGCAATTCCGCACTCCTTCGCCAGAGCCCGCATATTCAGTGCCGGAAGTCCTTTTTCAGAGACAATTTTCCGACTGACTCTCATAATTTCCTCTCTTGATGTATTGGGTGGATTCATCAGCTTTACCTCCAAAATGAACATTGTTCATTTTGGATTATATCACTTTTTTTACGGAATGTCAAGAGGAAAATTCTGAATTGATAAGGAAATGTCAGAAGAAAAGAAATACGACTGGAAATACAATGCGGCGTCTGCCGTTGCACCGAAATATTCTGGAAACAAAATATGTATTGGTGTGCTATAATGATATATAGGGCAATACCGCACCAAGATTGTGCGTGTATTGCGAAGTCAGTTTTGCCAATATTACGCTTCGCTTATTGGCAAAACCCGATTTTTCGTCAGATTGTACAATGAGGAGTTGTTGACGGAAGCGATAGCGTTTTCAAGTCAACAACAAATGGTCTTTGTGCGGTGTTGCCCTAATTACTATAATGATGTATGGCATTATGTATACCCCCACTCATACGACCCGAAAGGATAACACACGCATATTTGTGATATTTTCTATCGACATTCGTTGATTTTCAACAAATAGCAGACACCGCTAACTCCTAGTGGTATAATTTATCAAGAGGAGTGTATTGCAGATGATTACAATCATGTTATCCCGCAAGCTGGGCGAGCTTAGGGTAACACAGGCTGAACTTGCTGAGAAAACAGGAATACGTCCGAATACTATAAACGACTTATTCCATAATGTTGCCGAACGCGTCAGCCTTGAACACCTTGATAAAATCTGCGAAGCGCTAGATTGTGATTTGTCAGAAATCGTTGTGTATTCTCCCAATTCATACAAGACCGTCGACAAGTGCGAAAGTCAGCGCGTTTATAAGCAAAAGGTGTGAGAGAATCCCCGGCTGTTATCAGTCGGGGATTTTCTTTTTCAGCAAAAATCACTCAGCCCCTTAATATACCCCTCAATCCACACAACCTTAAAAAATTTCATGCGATTGCATGAAATTTGTTGACATTTTACAAAAAACAGTAAACAAACTGTGCAAAACAACAAAATCCCCGGGGCCGAAGCTCCGGGGATAACGATTATTCAGTTTTCACTGAGCAGCCCAGCGCCTTGAGCTGCTTAGTAATGTTCTCAACCTTGCTCTGCACGACGGTAATTTCCGCCGTGACCTTTACCTGTTTTTCCGGCGCGACCAGCGCGCGGAACCAGTCCATGTCGCGTCCAAACTTTTTGAGCCAGTGCTCCGGGTCGCCGTGGTTGGAAGCGTAGCCGCGCGCACACGCTTCCTTGTGGCTGACGATGTTTTCCGGCTTAATGGTCGGGTAATTCTTTATCAACCGCTTGCAGAGGTCGGCGGCAAGCGCAAACGCCTGCTCAAAATACTCCCGGTCAGTAAGGTCATCTTCGCAGACCTCAATCTGTATGTATGCCGGGCTGTAGTTGTAGCTACCTTTCTTGCCGTCCCCGCAATTCCAACAACAAATAGTCCAAGGGAGTATCTTAGCAGCCCGAACCGCTCCGTCCTTATCCTTGCCGATGAATGCGTGGCAACATATCTTTGTAGGTTTGCCGTTCCCACCGATGGGCATTGGAACATTCCAGTGTGTGCCATACAAATTCTTGCCGCAGATCTCCGGAGAATCAACGTACCTCCAGAGATTCGGGTTATTGCAGCCAGTGCTGTGAATTATGATTCCAGCCGGACTTCCGTTCGGCATATTTTTGGCTGCTTTGTAGCAAAGATTGTTTTTGGCATATGCCTCAAAGGTTATCGCTGCCATCGTTGTCCTCCTTTTCCGCATCCGCTTTCTTCTCAATATCGCCCCGGATACGCTTCGCAAGCTTCATCATAAACGGTGGTAGCTTTACGCCTATGTCTATCATATTTTCCAGAACACTGATTATCTCGTTGCACATAAGCCAGGCGCAGACTACGATTGCGCACACGAACGACACCTTGAGCTGAATCCCGATGTTGTTCGCGGCGTATGTAACGAGCCAGTCCATCACACCGCCAACCACCACAAGGAGCCACATGCAGGTTTTTCTCACAATCCCACGGAACGACTTGTAGCTGCTTATCTTCTCGCTACGGTACTTAGCTGCTGCAAGTCCTGTGCCATAGTCAATAACCTGGAGCAACACCAGCAGCAGGAAAGGCACGGCAACAACTCCAAGCCATGCGAACAGCGCTGAAAGCAGCGCCGTGAATCCTATCTTTTCAATCTTGTCCATGCTTAATCCTCACTTTCCAGCATTCTTCTGACCTTATCCTGCCACTTCGGGGGCACATCGTCGATTGTGATCTTTCCCTCAAGGATCTTGCGGTAATACCAGTTAGCCATTGCTCTCACCTCCCAACAGTTCGCCGATCTCAAGGATCGCTGCGTCAAGCGCCGATATATCTGCGCTGTGCTGCTCCTGCGTTATCTCCATATCTGACTTCTGCGCCAGTTTCATGCGAATAACGTCCGCGCCGTCCATCTGACTCAGCGTCAGCGATACGGGCAGTGTAAAGTTAAGCTGCACCGATGATTCTCCGTTGTCCTCAACGGTAATTTCTGACGTTGCATTGCTGTCCTGCCAGATTGCCTTTGCCTCGTCAAGCGTCAGCTCGTCCGCCGACACTACAAGTTCCAGCGTTTTACGCTGAGCAGACTGATACGTTTCAGTGCCACCGTATACAGCTGTTGTTTCGAGCTGTTTGCCGTCATTAAAAGTTACCATAGTAAACCTCCTTATTGCTGATAATGATATTTGCTGTTATAGGAATCCGGATAAGTGATAGTTATATCCGCTGTAATCTTTGTTACATTAGGTCCAGTGGAAAATGATGATGAATACGACGAACATGCCTGCAAACAGAAATAGTAGGTTCCCGGCTCAAGCTGCATGTTTGCAAAGACACCACAGGATTGTGGGGAATTTTTTAATCTCTGAAAATACGACACATAATCAGCCATCGTAAAAGAAGCTCCGTCCTTTTTAAATGCAATGAGCTTACACATGCCATACCTTGAGGACCAAATGCTGCTGAACGAATTAATGGTCAATCCAACAACTGTACTTTGCACGAGCTTAAACGGTTTGGAAACAATTGAAAGACGGTCGTTGTCGCCTGTGTACTGACCGTAAACGTGAGAGTTTGCATTGAAAACCACGGAAAGCCCATCAGAAGTAGTAGAAATAACCTCTGCGTCAGAATCTGCGGTCGTATCAGCAATCCACTTAATGTGTGTGGGACTCGATGCGCTGAAAATCTCATAAAGCACCCCACCCTCGTTGGAGTGCACCGTTTCCTGTTCTATCAGTACGCCGCCATTGTTGACCGGCTCGGCGGTATGCTCGTATATCACGCCGCCCTCGTTGCTGTAAATCGGCATTTCATCACCCCTCAGTCGTGCTTGCCATACCAGCAGCCGGCAGGGCAGTTTGTGGTGGTAGCTGCGGCGGTGCCACTGGATATTCGGTGTAGTCCTACAGTCCCAGCGGCGGTCTGTACCGCCTGATATGCTGCGCTTGCAAGCCCCTTGACCGCGACGTTAGCAGTCGTACCACCCGTGTTGACTGATATTGTGCCATTGGCACTTCCGCTTGCAACCGAGCGCACGCCACTGTTGCTGATGGTCGTGCCAGATATCGTTATTCCTGCGCCGGGGCTGTACTTGGTGTCTGTATTGGTCTGGCAGTACAGATCAACGGCAACGCCGTTGATGGTTATCGTGCCGATTTTAGTTCCGGCTGTCAGTGCCGGGACTATGGATACGCTGTCGGCGCTGTCCGATATGCCGTCAAGCTTGTCCTTGTCGGCAGCCGACAGAAATCCCGGAACTGCTGATGTTGCGGTATCATGTGTGTGATCAACGCTTGCCTTTTCCTTGAGCCGCTCTTCCAGAATTTCTGCCGTAACGACCGCACTTCCGCTGATCCGCACCGTAATGCCATCAGTGTTGCTGACAGCTACCGCTGCCGTAAATTCGATCATAAAATCAGGATAGGAAGCTACCGAGGGAATTTCTTCTCCTATGCCGTCCTGCATGATAGCAAAAAGCTTTTCCGCACCATCGCCGATCTTTGCGTAAAATCCGACCTGCTTCATGGTCTGTGTAACGGAAACGCCGGAATTCCCGATCTGCAGCTTAACATCGATTCCCTTTCCCTCTACAAGCTTTTTCTGTGAAATAACAGGGACCACCGATAACGGGTCAGTAAGACCCGTCTGGCTCATCAGTGCCGCCGTGTCCACTGTACCGCCGCCAAGGGCGGCACGGGAAATGACAAGTTCTCCGCCGCTCAGCACTTCCCCGAGCATGGATATGCCGGCGTTCGTAATTACCGCCTCCTGCCATTTGTCAGCCATAGTTTTTCACCTCGCATTTTATTTTTTTGTATATCCCACACGGACGTATTGCTACATTCACAGAAATGTCCGTGGATATGCCAATTTCGTAGATAGTCTCTTCCAGAACGCTCCGCAGATTCTTGTAGTACTGCACTTTAGCAAGGACTCGCGCACGCTTCTCCTGGTCGTTGGTGCTGTCGTAGATTATCACCTTGAAGTGATAAGGATCACCGCCATATTCAAACCATTCTGCCACCCGTACTGATTCGTATACGCTTTTGAGCGCAGATTCCACGGCGTATTTCGTGCCCTTGTACCTATGGATCTGAATGCACTCCTGAATAGTCTTGCGCTTCTCCTCCAGCGTGCCCTCATAATCGTACCAGCTGACATTAAGGTCGTAAGCCAGCGCGTCCAGGATCTCTTCTGACAGTGTGGGTATTGCCGGATATATGAGCGTTCGGTCCGTAAGCTCCCGGTTTTTAGCGAGTTGATCCGCGATGATCTTACCCAGTGCTGCAAATCCCCTGTCTCTTTTCAGGACCGGCGGAAGAGAGCGGAATATATCTTCACTATTCATCTTCGTATCCTCCAGCAGTGAGCGTCCTGGTACCAAGCTGAGCTGCCTCCGTACTGCTGACGGCTGCATATTCCGGCGATGTAAGCGCCACGCGCTTTACCCCGGTCTGCATTACGAGCTGGATAAGGTAGGACGGATTGATGTCTCGCCCGATTTTTGCTGTCTGCCATTCCACATACTTGTCTACAGCCCCGCTCACCGCTTCTGCCGCCGCCGTCAAACTCATTCCGCTGTCGCTGCCTACATAGTAAGTCAGTGCGATGTTGAAAGGCTTAACCGTTGGTGCCGAAACTGTCACATGGTCAGTAAGCGGACGGATTTTCTCATCGTTCAGCACCGTCGAAACTACATTCAGCAGTTCATCTCCCGGCACCTCCCCACCCTCCAGCAGTACGCGGATATCCACGTTGCCAGCGGACGGAGATGTCGCTGTGACGTCTGCGATGAGCGAACTTGCCGATTTTGCATGATATATGTAAGCGCCTGACGGGCCGGCGGTGGAATACCCCTCCGTACTTTCGCGCATGCGCTGATAGAGTGCGGAGTCCGTTTCCCGGTCAGAGCCGCCGCCAGACTCGTCGGTGTTCTCCACCTCGGAAAAGTAAGGAAACAGATCCACGCAGGATTTTATCTGCCCTGCAACGAATCCGTTTCCCACAGTTCCCGGGGTTTCGCACACAGCCCTGACCGTGCCGCTCAGCGAACCGGCAGAAATAACGATGTCCTCCACCGTAGCAAACATCAGCGTGCCGTCCGGAGTTACCCGGGTACCTGCCGGCACTATCACGCTCTCAGACCGTGATTCCGAAATAGTGAATTTAAGTTCAGTCTGTGCCGGAACAGCCTCCAGCCGTTCCACGTCCCGGAATATCTCACACAGGGAATCCAGATAGTCCCCACGGGCGAACCTGGGCAGATTCTGCCGCGCCGAATCGTTTATTTTGGCGCGCTCCTGAGAAATGACCGCCGCCATATAGTTGATCAGCAGCCGCACCGGATCCGCCGGATAAAGCGTCCGGCCTGTTTCCTGCTCATAGCCTGCGATCATCTCCGAAAGTACAGCCGATGTGTCCGCGTCCACGAAGGTCACATCGGGAAAATTTCTTTCGTCACTCATTGATATCCACCTCCACAACCGGGATTATTGCACCGCTCTCTGCGTCCACTGAGAAATCTATATCCACCAGTTCCGCGCGCGGCTCATACGTTTCTATGGCGTCAGCGATGGACTGATACAGCAGCGTTTCCGCGACTGGCTGCGGCTTGTGCAGATAATCCGCATCAAGCCCCATGTCACGCACCAGTGGAACGTCGTACTTTACCGTTTCCAGGAGTACGCGGATATTCTGTGCCACTTCCTCTTCCATACTTCCAGGGCATACACTCAGATCGTTGTCCCTTGTTATCGTTATTTTCATTCCGCTCACCTCTTTGGATATTCTTTAAGCGAAAGCTTCATCACGATTTTGAGGATACGCCCCTTGTTGTCAATGTACTTGAGATCGCAGCTGGTCTTGGTAATAACCCATTTATACTTTCCGAAATGTGTCTTACCTATCACCAGCCGCAGCGGAGTTCCTTTTCTGCACGCCTCATTCAGCTTGTACATATTCTTTCGCGGATATATCCCGAAAAATGTAGACAGCGTTATCGTAAGGGAATAGGTGTCCAGATCCGGCCCCTCATATTCCAGCAGTGGTCGCTTCTGAAGCCTGTTGTGCGTCGAGTACCTCGCCCCCACCTGATAATTCATATCTTTGGGAGTGAGAACATGATCGTCAGATACCTCGAAAACGATGTCCCCCAGACTTCCGATGGCCATTATATCCCTCCTACGATAAATCCTGCACCCTCGCCACTGTCCACGATAATGCAAAGTACTGCCTGCCCTATATAGGGCAGCCACCCATGCACCTCGATTCTCGCAGAGTGCTTTGCCGAATCCAGCTTCCCGGAAATTACGTCCGGCGCTGACTTTGTGTATTCCTCGCCCCTGGAAAATCCACGCGGCGCTGAAGCGTACTTCTCGCTGATATCCCACTTGTTCCCTCCAGTGGTGATGTCCGCCGTAATAAGGGGCGATGCACTTAGCACCTTGAGGTCAGCGCTCACCATATCCCGGCGGTCACCGAAGAACACGCGCGCCGTCCTTGATTCCGCGCTTACACTGGATACCGTTCCGATTCTGATATTGTTCATGTATATCCCTCCAGACACTTACGCAGTGTAAGCTTGGTAGTGTATTGTCCGCTGATATCGTGCCCGGCGGTCTTAACCATATATCGCCCGTCAAAATCCCCCCAGCCATATATCCCGACAACCGCGCCGGCTGCCAAGCCAGCATTCCCCACCACCTTGAGAGAGGCGGAAAAGCGATCCTTGTTCTTAGCCTTGAGCCGTTTCATTGCCAGCTTTCTGGCTTCTTCGCGGCTCTCCACCATCTCATTGATCTCAAGCACCTCTCCGGTGCCCGGATTATCGATCCTCGGAGTGTAGGTGTACTCGATCGTAACACCCGTTGTTGGATTAGTGTAGCTGACGTGGCAGCTGCTATAAGCCTTCTCCGATGAGCCGTCCGAAAAGTCGTAAGAGATCACTGCTCCATCGCCGGGCTTGAATTCAGCCACAACAGGTTTCCCCTCGTATTCGTCCTCATCGTAGAGTATCAGCGCCCCGTCAGTCACCTTGAGAGATATTCCGGCGGCTTCGCATAACCGCTGCAGGAACGTCATGTCGCTTTCGTTGTATTGTTCCTTGCGGCTGTACTTGGGATCATAGCCGCCGGAAAACGAGCTTGTCAGCCCACCTTCAGACGCGACCTGCGCCGCAATACCGGAAAGCCGTATGTTTTCCCATGCCCGGCTCTTTTTTTCTGCTCTGGAGGAATTCCCCACCGGCAGAGATGTTGCCTTGATGGTTATTTTCGATGGCGGTCCGGAAGCTTTTATGGTGTCTATGGAAAAAGAACCGCATTTCAGCTCACGTTTCTTCCCGTCGCTCTCCCAGTTCTCCTGGATTATCCACGCGTCGATAGTCGCGCCGATCAGCCCGTTCCGCGTGGAAGTTCCACTGGAACTCCCGGTCACGCCGGAACCGCCCCCAGAGGAAATCAGGTCCGAAGCCCTGACCGCTGCCGTGACCGCTCCTCCAACGCCTATAACGATTCGGTCACGGTTTATCGTCCCGACCTCTATTACCGTAAATCCTGTGTAAGAATACACCCAGGAAGCCAGCGCCGACCCATCATAAGCCTTCGCCCCGGATCTCACCGTCACACTGTCTCCCACGGAGATACCCGAAGATGAGCTATCCTTCCCCTTGGAGGATACAGAAGCATTCAGCCAGCTTTTTAGCCACAGCCCCTCACGGTCATCTATAACGATGGAAAGGTCGTCCGTCTTGCTGGATTGTTCGTCCGAGTAGCTGAGGGATAACAAATACTTGTTGATGTCCGCTGAAATATCAGTACCATTGACTTTCAGCCGGACCTTTGTTCTCCTCGCAAGATCACTCATGTTACACCCCTTTTCCAGGGCGGAAGAAGCTCGTCCGTCGGTATCTCGATATCCGGAATTACAAGCTTCACGCCGGCGCTGAAAAGCATGGTATCGGCGTGTTCAATGTTTGCCGTTATGAGTTTCCACATCTCTGCTTCGTTCCCCATGGTTTTCAGCGCTATGATATCCCAGGTATCCCCCTGGATAGTCGTGTATGTATTCATTGCCTGCCTCCTATTCAGAAAGCATTCCGCCGCTCGTCCTCGATCATTTCCGCAATAACCGACCGTACCTTTTCTGCAAGATCCGCATTGTAGCTTTCGACATCGAATCCCGGCGTAACAGACGGATTGCTGTTTATAGTAATGCTGACAGAAGCCGGCACACGCTGCCGTGCCGCCGACATCACCGAAAGTGCCTGAGGAAGTACGCCGAATATTGCCGCTGTCTGATCGGCGGTGAAAACCGTCCTGCCAGGCGCGCCAGTTATAAGCTCCGGACCATTCTCTCCGGCAATGAACGCCGACGGTGTGTTGTCCGTGCCGCTCGCATATCCCGGCAGCTTCACTCCCTCGCCGAGAGAACCCGGCTTGAACTGTTCTGCTGCGTCATATGTCCCGGAGTACTCGTTCTTCATGTTCGCTACAGCTGACTCGTTCGCTTTTTTGTTCGCTGCGGAACCGAGGAACAGATCGCCATCATCGTATGTGAAGCCTTTTCCGGTAAACAGGTTGCCATACTGCTCACCATAAGAAGAAAAGGTGCCTCCCAGGGACTCCCACAAACTCCTAGGAGTAGTCGCCACAGCGTTGGTGATTGCCTGGTCGATCTGTGAAATGAACGTGTCATACAGCTTGTCGAATTCATCAGTGAAATCGTCACGCTTTTCCCGATAGGACTGATATGTAATTTTCTGCGCCTCGTCCAGAGCCTTTATGGTTGCATCGTATTCTTTTTTATCGCTGTCACCATGTTCCAGCATGATTTTAGCCTGATTTCTCATGGCGTCATACTCAGCGTTCAGATTCTCTTGGGCAGCGTCCAGTTCGTCTATATAACCCTTGCCATATTCGTACAGGTCGTTGAGATTCTCGATGCCTTCCTCCTGGTTCGCGCCAAAATCCCAGCCCTGCAATGTGGCCGCTTCCGCGTTAAACTTTGTCAGATTACTGTTCGGAACAGCTTCAGACATTTCTGTGATATAGCTCATCTCCTCGCGGTATTGAGCATAGTCCTCGTCTGTCAGTTCCTCGCCGTTCTTCTGCTTGTCAAGCAGATCATTGATAACTTTCTGGGATTCTGATATAGAATCCGAGAACCGCGCCTTGAAGCTCTCCAGCGTTCCGGATATCTCAGTGATGCTTACACCCAGCTGGTCGGAAACGTCTACAGCTGCCTTCTTGAATGCGTCAAACACCAGGTTATAACGCATGGAGAAATCTTCTTCCAGCTTTGATACAAGCTCATTGAAAGGCTCGTACATTGCTTCCGCCTGCTCAGAAGTCAGCGTGCCATTCTCCTCAAGTATCTGGTTGTAAAGGTCCACCGAACTTCTGACCTTGCCCATCTCATATTCGATGTTGTCAAGCTCATCGGCGGCATTGTTGATCTCCTGCGCATACTTGTAGCTTTCAGATGTCGCGTCCTTGAGCTCGTCGGTGTACTCTTTTAAGGATTTTTTGCCATTTCCAAAAAGGTCGTTGTCCACAAGCTCTTTTCGAATCGCCATTATGCGCTGGTGGTCAATCAGAAGAATTCCGCCTAGTATCACAGCGGCCGCCGCAATTCCGCCAACTACTGCCCCCGCCGCTCCTGCGCCGGATAACCCGGTAATCGTGGAAAGGAACGTCTTGAATCCCTTGCCCTTCCCTGCGGCCTGCGCCGCAAGGATCGCGACCTTGAACTTTGTGAACGCCGACACTGCACCGAGCACACCGGTTTTTACACCATAATATACGACCTTCGAGCCCTTGAGCACCAAAAGGTACTTGGCGACTTCCACTGCCATCGAAGCCATGTCGGCGATAAGGTCCTTGTTTTCGCTTACCCAGCGCTGTGCGCCCTTAGCCAGCTCCGTTGCTTTTTCCGCCGCATCACGGACGACAGGCAGCGTCATATCACCGAGTTCTATACGCAGATTCTCAATAGAATTCTTGGTCATATCCATCTGAGATTCAGTGGTTGCGTAACGCTTTTCTGCTTCCTCAGCAAGCGCAGTATTGTCCTCCCACGCCTCGGTAGCCATTTCAGATGCCCTCGTCAGCAAATCACCAGAAGAAGCAAGCGAAAGCACCGCATTAGACATTCTGACTTCCTTGATTCCCATATCATCAAGAATTGCCACAGCACTTTTGCCGTTACGCTCAGTATCGTTTAGCCCACTGGTGAACGCAGAAAGCGCCTTCAGCGCGTCTTCTTTGAACAGCTTTTTGAAGTCATCGCCGCTCATATTGGCAATCTCTGCAAAGCTATCGAGCCCTTTGCCCGTTTCGGTCGCCACCTGCAGCTGCTTGAGTATCTTTGACATAGCCGAACCGCCGGCTTCCGCCTCAATACCAAGGGAAGAAAGCGCCGTTGCCGCAGCCATGATCTGGGGCTCCGAAAGCCCTGTCAGCGTACCCGTGGAAGCCAGGCGCGTGCCCATCTCCACGATATCGGATTCAGTTGTCGCAAAGTGGTTACCCAGATCAACGATCGTTGAACCCAGATTGTAAAATTTCTTCTGCGACATTCCAGTTACATTCGCGAACTTAGCCAGACTGGAAGCCGCCTCATCGCTTGAAAGGTTCGTGCTCTCACCCAGGTCGATCATCGCTTTGGAGAATGAGAGTATATTATCCGTTTCAACGCCCAGCTGACCAGCGTTTTCCGCAACCGCCGCGATCTCAGACGCACTTGCCGTAACATCGTTCTGAGACATATCAAGGATTCCCTTACGCAGATCTGCAAATTCCTCTTCAGTCGCGTCCACCGTTTTCCTTACGCCGGTGAAAGCGCTTTCAAAATCCATTGCCGGCTTTGAAACCCCGGCATATACGCCGGCAACCGCTCCGGCTATTCCTGCTGCCAGTTCGCCAAGCTCTTTTGCACTGTCCTTGAATTTCTGCGTAGCCGTATCCAGTTCTTCCGTCACATTACTCAGAAAGTTTTTTGTATTTGAAAGCCGTTCAAGCCTACGCTGATATTCCTCTGTGGATTGTGTCAGGTTATCGGTATCCACCCCGGCATCCTGCAGGGACTGACGTGACTGATCCAGCTCCGACTGCATTTCCTGTAGTCTCGTGTTCTGCCTGTCGATGGAATCTGCACACGACTGTATCTGTTCCTCGTTTCTCCGAAGCTGAGACCTCAGCCGTTCAGAAGGGTTCTGCGTGTTCGCCATTTCTTCCTGCAGTTCGCGGTGACGCTCCTGCAGACGCTGCAGCCTTGCCTCGCTTGCCTGGATAGTTTCATTCTGCCGCTCTATTGCCTGCTGTTGCCGCTTGTATGCTGAAATATCTTTCAGCACTGAATTGGTACGCTGCATCGCGGTCTGCAGCGACTTCATCTGCGTGGAAGCGTTCCTAAAGGAGGAAGAAAATTCACCAGAAAGCCCACCGGTCAGTTTGAAGAACATCTCATATTCACGCCTTGCGCTCATTTAGCTTTTTCCTCCTCCCGGATAAGGTTGTTCACTGTCCTGATCCATGACGATATCTGCGGAAGCGTCATGGAGTAAAAAAATCCGACAGGCGTATATGTGTAACGCGCAAGCTTAATGCTTTCGCGGCGGAACCAGCCTGCCGGATCTTTACTTATTCCCCGTGCATAAAAAAAGAACGGGTCTTCTTTCTGATGATGTTTGCGTCAGCCAGCGGCAGGTTCTCGATAACACTGCTGTGTACGCCGGCCGCTCTTGCCGCCAGCTTGAGCACATACGCTATGCTGTATTCGGGAATGATGGCGTACTTGTTTTCGGCGCTCATCTCGGCCTCTACCTCCGCAAGGTCAGACCCTCTGAGAGAAGCATAGTCGAATCTGAGCTCAGTGTAGGTTTCACCTTCCCACTCAAAGGGCTTCTTCAGCTTGTGGACGTATACGCCGCTCTCAGCTTCCTGCTGCTCCTTTTCGAGTGCCTCCAGCTCCTCCTCTGTCATGTCCTTTCTATTCATATCATCCATATGCTTACCTCCGTTTTCGATCTTGACAAGGGAATGTTCCCTGTCACGTTTCCTTATATTCGCCGACCGGTATTGGGGAGGGACGCGCCCTCCCCATGAGTCGCCGATGACTTATGCCAGGCCAAGATTCTTGCGTATCTCCGCCAGATAGTCCTTGCCGTTTACGTTGTAAACGTAGTTAAACGGATCGACCTCCATGGTCTTTTCGCCGTCGATATACGTTGCGAAGTAGCTTACGCTGAATTCGCTCTTGGTGTCGCCAGTGGAGTAGTTCTTGAGATTGCCGGCCTCCAGATTGATGGGTACGCACTTAATAACGTGCTTTACTCCGATGTTCTTCACGCCCTTGACGGTATCGCGCTCCTGTATGTTCGCGCGCAGTTCAAGCTGGTGTTCGACCGGCGTGAAAAGCTTGAATGCGTCCTTGGTAGGATTGCGGAAAGAGATGGTCATCTTCATTGCCTCAATATGACCCATTACTACCGCGTCATACTTACCGGCAACACCGGCGCCCTCCATCTCCTCAGTAATCTGAGAAACGGAAGGCAGCGTGACTTCCGCAATGCCGTAAAAATCCTTGGCGTTCTCAAATACACGGAACGCCGTGATGATTTCGGAAAACTGTGCCATAATGCCCTCCTTAGCCAGCAAGCGCCGCAGTCAGATAGTCGGCGTCGTATTCCAGCGTGAATTCCATCTCCTGCGCCGGAGAAGGCGGCGTGATGAAGATGTGGAACTTCATCTTTCCTGCCATCAGGTCGGTGACCGTGTTCTCATCCGAGTTGAACTCCACACGACCGCCGAGGATGTGCTCTGCCGTCTTAAGTCCGTTCAGCCAGATATTCACGCTGTCCATGATGGTGTCGATCTGCCGGCGGCTCATCTTGTCATCGATTCTGCTCCAGAAGCTCAGTATAACAGACTGTGCCACATACCCGAACATTCTGTTCACCGGAATGAAGTAGTCCTTCACATCAGTGCTGCCGGGATAGCACGCGGTATAGTTGCCCCAGAGAGTGAAACGACCAGCAAAATTGAATGCGGTGACGATTCCCTTGCTATTGAGCACGTTCGCGTCAGCCAGTTCCAGCAGTACTTCTGTGCCGTCAGCCAGAACGGTACTGTCTGCCTGCAGCGCCTTGTTGCTCGGCGATTCGGACGGAATGCCATCGTTTCCGGCGTCTACCTGAGCAGCCAGCGCAGCAAAGTGTGAAGAAAGATGGTATTTCACTCCTGCGAGAGAAACCATCGGCCAGCAGAGGACCTCGTTCTCGCCGTTGATGTTCTTGTCGGACTTCCAGCTGTATACATCGCTGTACTTCTTCACAGAGGTGCAGTCTGCGTCGATGATTGCCTTGCCTTTGAAAAGACCGCAGATGTTGTTTGCCTTCGCCTGCATTACTGCCGCCACTGCATTGTCCGAAGAGAATCCGGGAGCGATGATGAACTCCGGCACCACGCCATACTTCGTGAACACGCTGTTCACGAGCTCCAGACCGCTCTTCACGCCATTGGTATCCACACCGCCGATGATTGCAGTGCCGTTCACCTCGGAGGTGTCCACCTCGTCATATGCGATGTATACCGATGATCCGCTGATTCCGCCGCCGCTCATCTTCTCAACGATCAGCTTGCCGTTGCTGTAAAATGCAGTGTAATCAGTGCCTTCGGTCAGTGTCTCGCCGCCGCTTGAAGCCTTGACTTCCAGTGTTGAGAGTATGGCTGTTTCCGGAAGTTCCGCACGCCCGTCGGTCAGCTGAACTTCTGCACTGGAAACCGACTTCTTGTGTGTGGCAGGATCAAGCACGTTTACGAAAACGACCGGTCCCACGCCGTACAGCTGGAAGTGTGTCTTCATAACTTCGCACAGTGTGAACTTTTCCCAGTCGTCAGAATATCCAAGAGCAGCAACCGCCTCGGAGTAGTTATTTGCAAAAACGAGCTTGTTCGCAGCGCCGCCAACCTGCTGAACAGGTGCAGTGCCAACTGCGAAGGTGATACCGACCGAGATTTCCGTCGGCGCAGCAAGCGCCGTTGCCTTCTCGTTGGTACTGATGCCGTGATAGAATGCCATTGCAGTATCCTCCTTATCTGCCGGAAAGCGACCTGTACGCATTTCCGATAGCCGTACCGGGATCATGCAGCCGGCTCATTGCCGCAGCTGCTTCCTCCGGCGTCACGAATAATGTCCGCGCCAGCGGATAGTTTCTCAGATCATCGCCGACAAGATCGTTTATATTCCTGCCGTCGGTGATGAAAACGCGTCCGGAAATGAGTTCCGTGCGGAAGATGGTCGGACCGATATATACCAACCTGTCCGGTTCTTCCGAAACCGGGACGGTGACATCAGCGCTTTCCTGCGCGCTTTCTGCCACCGGATTTCCCACTTCTTCCGAAATATCGGTTTCCGGGATATCTTCCTGCACCAGAATCACTCCGGGGCTTCTGTTCTTAGACAATTCAGTTCCTCCTCCATATTGGACATGTTGACCCAGGGGATTTCAGAGCTTTTTCCGCTCACAAAATCCGGCATATCCGGCTGCACCGGCGGAATTTCGAAATTCGCAATCATTTCGCCGAAATAATAGGGATATTCCGATGCCGGATCCACCGCCCAGTCTATTTTATCGGAAAGCAGGAAATGCTTCCCGATAACCTGCCGGCGAAGCAGCTCGCGCCGCAGCCGTGTCAGGATATTGAGAACGTGCAGCTTGCCCTCTCCCATGTTCTCACAATATACGCCTGTCACAAAGCGTATCCCGGCAATGCTATAGGGATTATCTCCCGGCTTCTGAATATCCTGACCGGTCAGTACCTGTATGAGAACATAGGGTATCTGCCGGAGATCGTCTGCCTTTTTCGGGAGATCCATCTTAAAAACCAGCGGCGCACGCTGCACCGCCTCCGCTCCGGAATTGTCCTGGCGGACCGGAAACCGCATATCCGCCGTGACTTCCGTACAAAGTTCCGTCAGAGCGTCCAGCAGGTCAATTACCGTCATTTACGCCCTCCATATCCCTTGGTTATCCGTTCAATTTCGTGGTCAAGTCGTTTGTTGAATGTTGCCTGTGCAACCTTGTCCATCTTTTCCAGTACTTCCTGGTTGTAAACCATGTGTGCCGCGGCCGGACCATACATTGCTTCGGAGCTGTTGCGCTTGGGGGTCATTCGCTCGAAAACCGATTCTCCATAACGGCCCAGATCAGCAATATAAGCATGCCGCAGGTCCTTGGGTTCTCCTGTCAGCACTTCCGCTTTCAGCCGCCTGATTCTCGACTTTTCGTGTGATCTGTAAGTCATGACGCCAAAATCTATCAGCGGAACCAGGTGCCCGTTAAATGATATAGCCGCTGAAAGCGACTGCGCATTTGCCCGGAAAGTATGTACCTGGGTTTCGCGGTAGAATGCCGTTTTTTTGACCGTATAGTTTTCGTGAACGGATTCCCACGCCACTCCGCGTGCGGACATCAGCGCCCTGTTTGCAGCATTGGAAAACGCCGCTCCAATCTTGTTTCCGGGCAGACCGCGCAGGAGTTCGTTAACATTTTTCATCTGCTCAGCAGAAATCTCCATTCACTCACCGCCTTTGAAATTGATTGCAAAACGGTCATTCGTCATAGCGACGGAGTTTCAGCACGATTTCTTTTTCAAGCAGCAATTCCGCCGAAATAATATCATACCGTTTGTCGCTGATCCAGATTTCATTGTTTATCCCAGGCAGAAAGCCCAGCGACTCATACGGAATATAGACAATATCGGAAATCTCATATATGCCGTCGCCGTATCCGGTTCCGTTGCGCCGCCCGTTCAGCTGGGAATATTCCTGGGGGACATATCTGCTTACAACGGCAGGTACCGTGTAGATATCGCCGTTGTACATGATTTCTTTCTCATCAGAAAATTCCGCTGAGTTGTGGAAAACTGCCTGGATATCGTTCTGCAAATCCTCCCGGAATCCCATATCAGACTACTGTAGCAACGAACCAGCTTTTGATGTTGTGCGGAATCGCCAGCGGTCTTGCGGAAAGTACCAGAGTGCGCACCTTGTTGTTGTTGGAAAGATAGCTTTCGCCGTATCTTCTTCCCCTGTGCATCTGCGGATCCTGGGTCTTGGGATTGAAGTCGGAAATTGCGCCATAGATCATGGAGTACTGTGCCTTGGAAGAGAACAGACCGACCACGCCGTCCGGGACGTAGGGCTTGAGTGTCTCCTTGCCTTCCTCGGTCCAGTCATCGGTGTAGTATTCATCGTATGTATATATACTCATGCCAAGCGCAGAGATGGTGCCGATGTATGTTACGCCTGTGTCGATCTGCATAGGATTGATCTTGGCGATACTGTAGTTCTTGATGTCCAGCAGTTTCTGCACAGCCTCATTGTTGATGAACGCCGCTGCTGCGGATTCAGACATTATGCAGATATCAGCATTGACGTGACCTTCCTTGTGGATTGCGCGCTTCCATCTTCTCAGGTCGCCGATGGGATCGGAGCCGGAAGCAGTCCACTTCTTGCCGCTGGTCAGCGTTTCTTTGTTTGTGAAGCCAAAATCCACTTCATCGTCCACGCCATAACCTTTGATGGTGATCTTGCCGGTAAACAGCGCCTCGGAGCACTGTACCTCCTCGCGGCGTGTGATGGTTTCCTCCAGTTCGATAAGATCAGCCTTGATTTTGCGAATAGCTCTCTCCGCAGGTGTCATGTCTGATGTGAGCTGTTCTCCGGGCATGCGGTCAAGCATTTCGTCCGCCTCAGTTATCTTCTCGGGAGCGACCAGAGGTGCGGTGTATGTTTCAGTACGGTAACCCTTGTTAGGGATAACCTTGCCGCCACGCTTGGGGTTAACATAAGGAGCCACCTTGCGGTCACCCTCGACGATATCGAAGTTTACATTCTTTGTTCCGTAGGTGACCGTATTCTTAAAAAAAGTTCTCCTAAGGAATGTTGTTGCCGGGGGCATATGTTCGATCACCTTTGCGATACGGGCCGGGGTATAAATATTAAAAGCCATTTCTTTCTCCTTTCTTACTTCAGAAAAATGCCGATATTTCTGAACGGAAGCTCAAGCGCACCGATATCGACATGTTCAGCGACCACCAGCGCGGAAGAAAGCACCTCGCCGGTCAGCAGAACTGCACCGACCTCGTTTGCGGCGATGTCTTCCAGCGCAATGCCGTACAGTCCGTCAACACCTGTGGTATAGTTGGTGTCATCGCTGGTGGAAGCCTCCACTGGCTTGATCTTATCAGCGGCGATAACTACCGGTTCATACTTCTTTACAGCCGCTGAAGCTTCCTTTGCCGCCCTGATCTGCGGCATTTCACTGCCGGCGAAGAAGTTAATGCCGTCAATGCTGTTCTTTTCGGGTGTATAGCGTCCCATAGATCCTCCTTACTTCTTAGCGAAAACTCTGTCCAGCCCCTGGTTGAACGCCTTTTCATCGTCCTCACCATTGTCCGGCGCAGCGGTGCTTCCGACTTCGCTCATTCCGCTGTTCTTTGCGTCCTCTGCCCTCTTGTCAAGGAATTCAGCGCCCTGATTCTTGATCCTTCCAAGCACTCTTACAGCCATTGCCTCAGCCGTAATGCAGTCCTTGTACTTTGCGTCCTGTGCAACGTCCTCAAAGCCTGCCACCGTAGCGTTATCGATAGCCTTGATGCGCTCACGCTCGCCCTTAACAGCTTCGTTCACGATCTCCTTGCAGAGTTCGGGATAAGCCGCCTTGAGATCGCCCACGTTCTTGATCTCTGCCATTTCATTACCCTCCATGTCGTTTGTTATGTTCTTGCCAATAGCCGCCGGACTCCGATCTGCAGTATTCATTACAGGTTCAGCTTCCTGCGTGTTTTTTAAAGCGGGGATCCGCTCTAAAATCTCTTCCGGAATATTCTCCATCTCCACCGCGTTGACGTAGACATGCCCGCTCCTGTTTTCCACCGTCGGCGCAGCGGACGTTATAAGTTCATCGCAGAAACCGCTGTCCACCGCTTCCTGCCCGACATACCAGGTTTCGTCAGACATTGCCTTGCCGATATCCTCAGCAGTCTTTCCGGTCTTTGCCGCATATGCCGCCACGATAGATTTCTTGATAACGCCAAGTTTGTCCATCAGCTCGTCCAGCTGCTCTGCATTATAATATCCAAAGGCACCGACCATCGGGTCGTGGATCATGAATACCGCCGTGTCGGGAATAGATATCTTGTCTGCGCCCATGCAGATGATAGTTGCTGCCGAAGCTGCCCAACCATCAACTACAGCCTCCACCCTAACGCCGTTCTTTCTCAGATCGCACAGTCTGTCATGGATTGCCATTGCAGCGAATACATCACCGCCGCCGGAGTTGATCCTGACAGTAAGCGCCGGGATATCGCCCAGCGCTTTCAGTTCGTCCGAAAAGGTCTTGGGAGTCACTTCGTCCCCGTACCATGTTTCGGAGGAAATACTGCCATAAAGGATAAGTTCCGCCGCTCCGTTCTTTTCAGCGGAATTGCGGAATTCCCAGAACTTTTTATTACTCATTGCTCTCGCCATCGTCTTTCCCCTCGTCTTCCGCCGTCTGCATCACATACGATTTCACGCCACCCTGTGCTTCATTCAGCAGCCTGTTTTCAGTTGTCAGCTGGCTAACGTTCGCATAAAAACTTGATCCAGTTAGCTCCATTGCCTCGGTGTCGCGCGTACTGAATCCGTTCTGCACACGGACAACAGCCGCATTGACTTCCTTCAGCGGGTCGATCTGTCCCTGTGTAGGTCCATTCCACTTAGTTCCGCAGTAAGCTTTGCGGATAAGAGGATCACTGAAAAAGCCGGGAGCCTTTATGCGCCCCTTCGCCACAGCTTCCGCCATGAATTCCTCAAAGATGGGCTGGCAGAAGTCCTTTTCCATCCATCCACGGTACATTCGAAATGTTTTCCACGCTTCCAGCAGAGCTGCCCTTGAAGCCGAATAGTTGCTGTTGAACTTGGAAAGCAGTACCTCGTAGGGAATCTCAAGCGCCGCGCCTATCTGTGCGGAAATCGCTTTCACAAAACCATCGAAGTTCGCATTCGGACGTCCCGGATTCACGTCGTGTGCCTTTTCACCGTCCTGGAGATCAACAATAGAGCCGTTGCCCAGGCGGATTGCGCCGGCAGCCGTTCTGTCGTCAGGTGCATAGTCATCGTCCAGTTCCCCAACGGGAGGTTCCTCATCAGAAACGCCATCTTTTTCAATGAACACCGTGAACATTCCGGAAATCACAGCGGCCATAAGTTCAGCGTCTGTATATCTTCCCAGCTGCTTGAGTGCCTCAACGACCGGCGCAACAAACGGAACTCCACGATACTGACCTATGCGTTCCCTGTTCATGATGAACAGTACGTTTCTGCGCCCGGTTTTCTCTCCGAAAGCCCTAACTCTGTGCCACTCGTTCGGCTGTCGCACGGAATCCGCCGCAAGTGGGTGGTTATCGGATATCCAGTATGCGACCACTTCTCCGGATTCGTCACGTTCCACACCGTTCTTCATCAGCGGATCAGATGTTTTATTATCCGGCGTTGAAATGCGGTCCGCCTCAATCAGCTGAATAGTCAGCTCATACGGAGCGCCCACACGCTTTTTCAGCGGCATAAGCGCCAGTACATCGCCGCTCATCAGCCAGTTAAGAAACGCGACCTGCTGCAGCTCATAGAAGTTGTCCAGTCGTTCCGCGTCACAGTTTTCGCTGTCCGCAAAAAGGCTGAATTCACGTTCAATTATCGCTTCAGTTTCCCGGGCCGTTTTCTCGTCCATTCCAAGATACCTGAAATCCACCTGGGATTTCAGCTTCAGGCCCTGCCCCACAACGTTCGTGCGCATTGTCTTGAGCGCCGCCGTTGCCATGGGCACACCGCTGTAGAGATCGCGGCTGCGTTGGCGAAGGGTGTCAAGGTTCTCGTGGATATCTTCTTCCGCCGAACCGCCGAACCAGTTCCAGCCCCTCAGTGAAGTTCTTGAAGGACTTGCGCCGTAGTTTCCATAGCCCGAATTGATTATGCTGAGCGAAGCCCGTACGGCGGCACGCTTTACAGCCTTCTCAGGAGAAACAGCTGCGATTACTCTGTCGATAAAATTCACCGCCGCTCACCTCCTAGTCGTGCGGAACGATACGATATACTCTGTTCCGCCCCGTTCTGTTGCGTTCAAGCCTGGTCACGGTCTTGCTCCAGTACTCGATGTTCTCCCGGACAGATTTCAGATCAGCACGCGTCAGCGACATCGTACCGATAGTGTAGCTCTGACTGGAAGCAAGCGCCGTTTCCGCCTCCAGCCAGGTATTCAGATGTTCCCTTGCCACCTCAAGCGTAATCGCCGCCATCTTGCGCCACCTCTCCATATAGTTTTCCAGTGTCATTGTAACTGCATATGTGTAAAGTGATGTACACAATTGAGCAAAACAAAATGGGCAGAGGATTCTCCGCCCATTTGAATTATTCGATTCCGCCTGAAACGGTCCGTCTGCCCCTTCTTCGGCTCTTCTTCGGAGCGGAACCATCTCCGCCTTTGGCCGGAGCCTTGAGCGTGGGGTTCGCAATCTCCAGCGCCGCAGTGGCATAGTTCCGGATATCCAGAGGTTCGTTTCTACGATATGACGGATTCTTCAGCCGCCATTCCACACACGCCCTGCCTTTTTTGTAAGTCATGACAGCCTGCTCCGCCGTCAGCCCCTTAAAGTATTCCTCGGTGTATCCCTTTTCCTTGTCCCTCGGGAAGTGACAGAAATTCGGACCTTCGTCCTGCACTTTCAGTCGCTGATATACCAGGGACTTCCCCGTGTCAACGCCGATCTTGAACAGCGGAGTTTTCACCCGGTTTGAAGTGGAAGGACGACTTATATACGGTTGATCCGTGCCGCCATACCCCTTTATTGCAAATATATTCTGAGAAATACGCGCCTTGGCAAAACGGTAAACCTCAGTGGTGAAATGACCGCCGGAATCTATGCACGCGCAGCGTATTTTCATCGCTGTACCATCAGCTTTGTGGAATTCCTGCGAAAGGAATTCGCCAAGTTCCTCCCAGATCTGCTTCTCTTTCAGATCGCCGTACATGACGTGATATTTTATCCCCCAGCTTTCCTTACCGACGCCCCAGCCCACCACTTCGATCTCAAAGCGGTTGTCCTGAGTATCTATTCCTGCAGTGAGGATCAGCACCTCGTCCGGTATCTCGCAGCCATATTTTTCCCGGCGCTTGTAGAGTTCATCTTCGTTCAGCTGTTCGCCCTGCTCCTCCCAGCTCTGCGCCATTTCTGTATTTGTCCAGGTCTTGAGCATTTCAATGTTTCCGAGCCGTGCCTGCTCTGTTGCCTCCAGGAATTTCTTCACAACTTCCTGCCACTCCACAAATGGCGAAGCAAGCGAATTCAGATGGAATCCTCTTACCGACCTTTTCGGAAACTTTGCAATAAACTTTCCCTTGATACTCTGCGCGCGCCATTCTGCTTCCTTGCAGACAGTACCGCAGTGTTCGCAGATATAATGGATATCGCTCAGATCATTTTTTTCAAACTGCACCTGTGACCACAGCAACGGCTGAAACGTTCCACAATGAGGACATGGCAGATTCCATTCCTCCTGCGTGCTGTTCTCGTATTCCACCTCAATGCGGGAAAGCCCCTTTATTGTGGGCGTGGATACACACACGATTTTCTTATTCCAGAAAGTCGAAAGACGTTTCATAGCCAGCAGCAGCGGATCGCCCTCATTTCCAGCAGTGACCGGATATCGGTCGATCTCGTCCGCACATAGTACGCGAATAGGACGAGAAGCCAGAGAAGCCGCCGAATTCGCACCCACAATTGTGACATGACCACCGGGGAAAATTTTCTGAAGAATAGTGTTGCCGCTCGTTCTGCTCTTGTCATTGATGAGTGCCGCCAGAACGGGCGTATCCCTGATCATGGGAGAAAGCCTGTCCTTCGACAGAGCCTCTCCAAGCTGAAGCGTAGGCTCCATAGCCATCATGGGCGACGGATCCAGATGCGCATAGTAACCGATGGGATTAAGTATCAGTGCGTCCGTCTTTCCAGTCTGAGAAGCAAGCATTGCGACCACCTTCGTCACCTTTGGATCGGTCACTGCGTCCATCATCTCGCGCTGATACGGGACTTTGTCAGTAATCCATCGGCCCGGTTCTGCAGAGCTTTCCTTAGAAAGCCGCCTGTATCTGTCCGCCCACTGCGACAGAGAAAGGTCCGGTGGAGGCTTGAGAATCCCGAAAAGCTCTCGGAATAGACTGCGTGTGTTTTTCTGAATCTTCACAGCTATGCCTTATTTACTACCACTCTGCAGGTGTTCACAGCCGTGCCGCTCTCCTTGAACGAGCTTTCCGGCAGCGGCTCAATGGTACCGCCGTAGCTTTCCACAAGAGCGCGGAATTCTGCTGTGCGCTTATCAGTCCGAAACAGCACCGACGCCGACATGATTGCGACAACGCAGCGTGTAGCCATGTTGATTGCCTTGGTGACGTGGATAATGTCCTGTTGCTTGGCAAACGGCGGATTCATTACGATCACGCTGTACCGCTTGTCCGGTTCGAATGCCATGAAATCATCATGCACCAGTTTGAATCCCTGTTCTTCGAGGAAAGCGCGGTTTTTCGGATTCAGCTCAATGCAATCACAGCCCGGCATATACTTGGCGATTGCTCCTCTGCCTGCCGAAGGCTCAAGGCACACATCGTCAGGCGTGATGTTCGCAAGTCTTACCGTTTCGGCGGCAAGTTCGTCCGGGGTCGGGAAGAACTGACACTCTGTTTTCTCGCTGGTGTATTCACCTGTGAGGATAATGCTCTGCAGAATATCCTCTACATCATCGGCAAAAATGTGGCACTTCTTAGGGCTGTTCCACTTGCCGCCGATTGCCGAAAGCACCTTGCTGACCTGCTGATATGTCTTTCGGTCAAGCTGTTCTGTGAGGCGCAGCGTGTTGCCGCTCACCTCTGCTTTTGCAAGTACTTCAATTATTGCGCTGTCAATTCTCATGTCTTTATGTCCTCCAACATAAGCTGTATTATTTCCTCGGGGGCGTTGTCCCACCCGGATTTGATGGTGGCTACTATCTCATCAAGAGCACGGTTCTGCTCCTTTATGAGCTTGGAAGCCCTTTTCTTAAACCAACCTGCCAACTCGATCGGATCGTCCGGCATATTCTCCAGCTTGTCTACTGACTTCATATTCTGGAATGATGATGCAAGCAGCACCATCTTCTCAACTGTTTCACGCTGCTTATCGGGAACGATGTATACCAAGGGTAATTTCTCAATCTCCGAACAATCGAGTTTCCGGGAAAATCCCCTCTGCGTGCCATCGTCAGGCGGTATGCACAATTCCAGCGACGCCAGGAGGCACAGCAGCCCGTATTCGGGCAATATTTCCGGAACGAATCGCACTGCGCAGACATGCCGGGAAAGGACGCAGTCGCCTATATCGTTTATTGCGACCTTTCCAAGCGTTCCAACGGTCGAAACGAGTATATCCCCCAGCTTGGATATTGTTTCGTTTTCGAAGTTCTCACAGTACTTTTCACATTTCAGCCGAGCATCTTTCATGCAGGAAGCTCCTACAATGTAGGGAATTCCCTTGCCTTCGGTGTTCAGTTTGGCTTTGTCCAGGTTGCGCCCCTGGAATATAGCGGCGCAATCTCCTATGGTTATGTATCCCATGCTCTCTCCCTTATCCGCTAAATTGTTATTTTCCCTGACATTAAATCAGGAATAAGCGCATCTCTGAGTTCAGCAAGATATTTGTTTTCCTCGTTGTTGCACTCCATAACCAACATTCTCCAACTCATCAAAACAACAAGCAGCAGTTCTGGCACACTTTCTTTGCTGTTATTCTTGAAACAAATTTCGCCTTTGTTCTTGGTGAATGATATGTAGTCAGTTTTAATGATTTCAACCCCTGCTATTCTTTTTATGAATTCATCACTGAATTCGTTACCAAAATCATTGCTGGATTTTGAAAGGAGGTCAACATCAATTCCCATTCCCCTTGCCATTGTTCCGTTTATTATCAGCTTGCAGGAGTTACGCCGGTCAATCACGCGGTTAAGATCATTCACTATCTCAGCATACGGACGGTGTTTCATTGGTTCTTCAAGGAATTCAATATACTTTGACGGAATTAAGCTATAGTTGTTTTCAGCGATAACCGCTCCGTTTACCGACTTCGCAAACAAATCCGATTTGGCACGGCATTTCACCGCATGAGATATCTCAGAAATTATATCAGACGTGAACACTTTGATTTCCTTGCTGTATGTTCTGTTCGTGTGAGAGGCACCGCCAAACTGCCCATTCTGTTCACGCCTTGAAATCATATACTTCTGACGCGCATCTACAAACGATACAACCCCGGTCGTTTTACATCGATTAAGGCTTATTATACAGGTCCCAATATCCGTTGACTCAAACATGCTGTCGGGGCAGGTCACAACAGCGTCAATGAGGTTGTCCATAATGAGCGACTGCCTGATTTCATCATCAGAAGTAAGTACTGAGTTCGGAAGTATCAGCGCTGAACGCTCTGCATAGAGTAATGCAGTCAAAACAAAGGCATAGTTTGCATTGGCAGATGATGGCGTTCCGTGCTTATCGAAACGAACATCACCCGATAAAGTCATTGGGGCGTCCCACTTCATATTAAATGGCGGATTTGAGATGCAGATATCTGCTTTGAGATGAGCGAGAACAGGGCGCTCCTGCAACTCGTCAAAACCATTATCGCATACTCGCCATACTTGGTACACCTCCTGCGTCAATATATCAGCACAAATTACAGTACCCCTCATATGCCGGCAAAGCATGTTGAAAATCAGAAACGGAATAACTGTTTTATCAAGCTCAATAGCGATAAATTCAGCTTGAGAATTACGCCGCCACTCCTGGATAGACATTGCGCCTGATCCCGCGCAAAGATCGCATATCTTCTCAGCATTTTCCGCGCCAGCGAGTGCCGCAGCCGTCATTGCCAGAGATTGTGGAGTGTAGTCCTGTTTCTTAACCTTACGATCCGCAAGATAGTATTGATAGATTGGCTGCATAAGATCTTCTGTGCAGTCAGGATATTTGTACAGCCACTTCTCAACTATTTCAGCGCCTTCATTTTTTAACTGCTCAATCATCATTTCGGGCGTAAAATCATTGATTGACTTTATACGAAAGACCTCAAGAAAATCTGCTAACAAAATAGATAGATTAATCATGCTTACCTCCGTTTACGGAATTCTAGATCATCTTTGCGAGGAATTCTGTAAATCACGTATCGCTTTTGGTATTCGGTTTGGTGCAACAGTAAATTGCGGTTGCCACAGAACGGGCAGGGCTTCAGCTTGATTTCAGACATTTCAAAGCCTCCTCACTTTTTCTCATGTCCTTTATCGTAATATCCCTTGGCATACCCGATAGCAAAAGCAATTGCCAACGGAGCTATGGTCAAAAACACGACCACAAAAGAAAGAAAAATATTTGCCAAAATCTCTGGCAGCAATTTTATCACCTCATTTCCCCGTCCATCTTAGCGCCGCATGATTGGCAATAATTCGTCCGGTGCTTACCGCCGTGCGTTTTGCAGCTGCTGCATATGTACGGTCTCCATGTGTATTCGTCGTACGGCTTCTGATATATCCAGTACGCATGCACCACCGGCGCGACATCGGCGGCAGGTTCGTCCTGAATTGCTTCATACGCTGCGTTTATCGCCTCGTCCCAACCTTCCGTATAGCTTCCGGGTTCAGCGCCACACCCACCTATATCGTTCAGGATCTCCAATGCGCGTTCGCGCGTTATGTATTCACTCATTCCGTGCCCTCCTTTACAGGGCTGTTGAGCCATTTTATAAACGTTGCCACGCAATTCGTTGTTTCACAGCTATGCCCCTGGCTATCGCTTATCGGGCAAGAACAGCATTCCAAATTTTCTTTCGCCCAATTCGCAATCTCCTCCGCACTCATGGCGCGTATGCGGTCAAGGTTCGTGCGCGTCTCCGAAGTGGGTTGAGCCTGCTGCTCTGGGCGCACAAACGATACCGCTGCAAGCGCGTCATTTACGCCCAATATGTACCCTCGCGTGTGGGCGTCAATCTCTTTTATCGCCGCGTCCCTGTGCCCGTTGCCTTTTTCAAGCAGGCGCTCTTGAATTTCTTTTAATTTTTCGTTAGTCATTTTCACTGTTCCTTTCAAAGTAAAATTGTACGGTTGAATTATCCTGGTGCTTAATTAACCCAAACCGGACGAGACTCCTGTATGTTGCGCTGCTTGCCATTAGCACCGCCGGCGCTCGCTGTATTACTGCCCTAAATTTCTCAACAGTATATGTGGACTTGTAATGATTACAAGCCCGACACGCCGGATAGAGATTAGAGATGTCGTCCGCGCCGCCGAGGTGCAGCGGTATAACATGGTCTGCCTGCATTTCTTTAATTGTAATTTTACAGCCACAGTAAGCACAGCGTCCGCCGAATTTCTCATAGATCTGCTGACGGTCGGCAGCAGTAAGTTTCTTACGTTCACCCATTCCCGCTCACCTCCAGCCTTTCAAATTCTATCACCCACACCCACGGATTTGCCTCCCAGCCGTAGCTGTCGAGGTCGGATTTCTTGACGGCGGTATCCCATAGCAATGCAAATTCAGATTGAGCAATCTCCATATCTCCGGCATGAACAGCCATTGAAGTAAGCCCCTCATTTCTGATACCATCTGCGGTAATTTCCTGCAATTGCTCAACCCTGACATCAGTCA
>OKRU01000717.1_pt1 | contig 33427 bp, 24 predicted proteins | sample 1601131 | NCBI WGS metagenome assembly OKRU01 (sample SAMEA3541558, study PRJEB24748) | human gut metagenome | biome: human gut; feature: human-associated habitat; material: faeces | place: China | collected 2012
GGCTGGGCTTAAAATGTCTTCTACATTTCTGCGCCCTGTAAGGGCAAAATATTTTATAATGCCAAAACAGAATTCAGATATAAGAGAACTTATAACTGAATCCCGTTTACATTTACACAAAATTGTGGATAGTGCCTTTGTATACAAGAATTCTGCCCTTACAGGGCGCAATGCTAATCAAATATATATACCCGGGGTGTTACCCCGGGCTTGGAGATAGAAGGCCTTCAGCCTTGGGCTGCGCTGTTATGCAGAATCGTAATTTATCATTTATAACTTATAACTTATCATTAATCATTCATAATTCATAAATTATAATTCATAACTTATAACTCATCATTCATAATTCATCATTCATGATTCATCACTCATCGCTCATCGCTCATCGCTCATCACTTATAACTCATCACTCATAACTCATAACTTATAATTCTACCTCCTCATACCTCATTCCGAACACATCCGCTACCGCCTTATATGTCACTTTCCCTTCTACCACATTCAGTCCCAATGCCAATGCCGGATCATCTTTACAAGCCTGTTTCCAACCTTTGCAAGCTAATGCCACGGTATAAGGCAGTGTTGCATTTGTCAGCGCCATAGTAGAAGTAAACGGTACAGCGCCGGGAATATTGGCTACCGCATAGTGCACAATACCATCCACAACATACGTCGGTTCGCTGTGGGTGGTGGGATGAGACGTTTCAAAGCAGCCGCCCTGATCAATGGCGACATCCACAAGTACGGTTCCGGGTTTCATCATTTTCAGCATATCCCTTGTGATGAGATGCGGCGCTTTATCACCGGGAATAAGAACGGAGCCTATTACCAAATCTATGGTAGGCAGTTCCATTTTTATATTGTGAAGCGAGGAATAGAGCGTTTTTACGTTTTTGGGCAATACCTCGCTGAGATAGCGCAGGCGTGGCAGGTTGACATCCGTAATCATTACCTCAGCACCCATTCCCGCAGCCATTTGTGCGGCATTGGTACCGACTACGCCGCCACCTAAAATAAGTACGCGCGCGGGGCGGACACCCGGTACGCCACCCATCAGCTTTCCTTTTCCGCCTTGCGGCTTTTCCAGAAAACGGGCTCCCACCTGGGTAGCCATACGTCCTGCCACTTCGCTCATAGGAGTGAGTAATGGCAAGGAATGGTCGTCCTTCTCCACCGTTTCATAAGCGATACATACGGCACCGCTTTCAATCATGGCTTCGGTCAGTAATTTATCGGCCGCAAAGTGGAAATAGGTAAATACCACTTGTCCCTTTTTAATCAGTTTGTACTCCGGTGCAATAGGCTCCTTCACCTTGACAATCATGTCGGCTATGGCATAGACATCTTCAATGGCAGGCAGGATTCGCGCACCTACGGCGATGTAATCATCGTCAGAGAACCCGCTGTTTGCGCCGGCCGTAGCCTGCACATACACCGTATGACTTTTCTTCACCAACTCGGCTACTCCGGCAGGGGTCATTCCTACACGGTTCTCGTTGTTCTTGATTTCTTTGGGTACTCCGATAATCATAATGTCATCTGTTAATGGTTAAACATGTTGCAAGATAGCGATTTCTCTGTCTCATTGTCATTTAATATAAGGTGTTTTACAACAGAAAACGCCTGCTTATTTATAGGGTAGGACGGTAGGATTATGCTTTTTTGTTTAGGCGGAGAGAACTATTCTTTTTATATTTGCATGCATTAAAAAAATAGGATATGATTTGTAAGAATATAAAACATTCTATATTTCTCTCAGTTTTATTTTTCGTTGGCAGCGTACAAAGCGGATATGCACAAGAGGCGTCCGATATGGAAACTGTGCCGGAGATGCAGGCGGCGTCTTTTACTCCCCCTTTTGATTTTCCTATCGTCTTCTCCGGTAACTTCGGTGAGATACGTGCCAACCATTTTCATGGCGGATTGGACTTCAAGACCGGCGGGGCCATCGGCAAACCCGTGCGTGCTTTAGCCGACGGGCATATCTCACGCATCCGCGTAACGCACGGTTCGGGCTATGTGCTCGATGTGGATTACGACAACGGCTATTCCACTATCAACCGCCACCTCAGCGCGTTTGTAGGCGATATAGCCCGAAGGGTGAAAGCTTTGCAGTATGAAAAGGAAAGCTGGGAAGTGGAGATTACTCCCGAGCCGGGGGAATATCCGGTAAAGGCAGGGCAGGTGATAGCCCTTAGCGGCAATACGGGCTACTCTTTCGGCCCTCACCTGCATCTGGATATGATTGAGTCGGCAACGGGAGACTATGTTGACCCGCTGCCTTTCTTTATGAAAAAAGTGAAAGACAATACCGCCCCTCATGCCGAAGGTATCATCCTGTTTCCGCAACCGGGCAAAGGTGTGGTAAACGGAAAGCAGATACATCAGACTTTCCCTACCAGCCCCGCAAAACCTATCACGGCCTGGGGACTGATAGGCGCGGGAATTCGTGCCTATGACCACATGGACGGAGTGGGCAACCGCTACGGCGTGCATACCGTTATTCTCGAAGTGGACGGTGAAGAAGTATTCCGCAGTGTAGTAGACCGCTTTGCTTACGAAGAAAACCGCTATATCAACTCATGGACGCACGGACAGTACATGAAGTCATTCATCGAACCGGGCAACCGCCTGCGTATGCTGCATGCCTCCAACGGCAATCGCGGACTGATAGAAATCAACGAAGAACGTCCTTATCGCTTTGTGTACACTTTAAGCGACGCGTTAGGCAACACCTCGAAAGTCCGCTTTACCGTACAGGGAAAGAACACCGGCATCCGTCCTGTGGAACATCGCGAAAAGTATGCTTTCAAATGGGACAAAACCAATTATCTTCAGGAACCCGGTTTGGAGCTGGTCGTACCGCGCGGAATGCTGTACGATGATGTCTGGCTGAACTATTCCGTACGTGCCGATAGCGGAGATGTGGCTTTCACTTATCAGTTGCACGATACGCGTATTCCCCTGCACGGAGCTTGTGAAATGCGTATCGGTTTGCGCCGCGACCGCCTGGAAGATAAATCGAAATATTACGTAGCCGGCGTTACAGCCCGAGGTGGAAAATATAGCGTAGGCGGCACGTATGAGGACGGCTTTATGAAAGTCCGTATCCGCGACTTGGCTGCTTATACGGTGGCTGTCGATACCGTACCGCCGGAGATTACTCCGCTCAACCCTCAGCAGTGGGGGCGTACGGGGCGTATCGTCTTTAAAGCGAAAGACAAGGAGACAGGAATACACAGTTATCGCGGAACGATAGACGGAAAATACGCCTTGTTCGGCAAGCCCAACTCCATTAGCGGCAATCTGGTTTGCGAACTCGACCCGAAGCATGTAAAGAAAGGCGGCAGGCATACCGTAGAAATGACTGTAACCGACGGTTGTGGCAATCAGACCACGAAACAGTTCCGTTTTGCATGGTAACTCTTCATTTATATCATGGCATTATCAAATAAACTATATAATAACAGAAGTATGAAAAGATTAACTCTCTCCGTCGCGTTAGTGGTGGCAGCTGTGGCAAACGCATTTGCCTGTACCAACCTCATTGTGGGTAAGAACGCCTCTACGGACGGTTCTACAATTGTTTCCTATTCTGCCGACTCCTATGGATTGTTCGGCGAGTTATATCATTATCCCGCAGGTGTGCACAAAAAGGGCACATTGATTGACGTACACGAGTGGGATACCGGCAAATACCTCGGCCGGATAGAACAGGCACGCCAGACCTACAACGTTATCGGCAATATGAACGAATTCCAGCTTACTATCGGTGAGACGACTTTCGGCGGCCGTCCCGAGTTGGTGGACACTACCGGCATTATCGATTACGGAAGCCTGATTTATCTCGGTCTGCAACGTTCCCGCACCGCCCGCGAAGCTATCAAAGTAATGACGGAACTTGTACAGGAATACGGTTATTACAGCGGCGGCGAGTCATTCACCATCGCCGACCCCAATGAAATCTGGATTATGGAGATGATAGGCAAAGGTCCCGGTGTGCGTGGAGCCGTATGGGTGGCTGTCCGCGTGCCCGATGATTGCATTTCCGCGCATGCCAACCAAAGCCGTATCCACCAGTTCGATATGAACGACAAGAACAACTGTATGTATTCTCCCGACGTCATATCCTTTGCCCGTGAGAAAGGCTATTTCGACGGAGTAAACAAAGACTTCAGCTTTGCGAATGCCTATGCGCCGCTCGACTTTGGCGCTCGTCGTTATTGCGAAGCCCGCGTGTGGAGCTATTTTAATATGTTTACCGCCCGTGGCAACGAATTCTTACCTTATATATTAGGCGATACCGACACTCCGATGCCGCTTTTCGTAAAGCCCGACCGTAAAATCTCCGTACAAGATGTAAAGAATGCCATGCGCGATCATTACGAAGGCACTCCTCTCGACATCAGCAAAGATTTCGGCGCAGGACCGTATCATACTCCCTACCGTCTTTCTCCTCTTTCTTTCAAAGTGGGCGATAAGGAGTATTTCAACGAGCGTCCCATCTCCACGCAGCAGAGCGGTTTCGTGTTTGTGGCGCAGATGCGTTCCACGCTGCCCGATGCTATCGGAGGCGTATTGTGGTTCGGTACGGACGACGCCAACATGACTGTATTCACTCCCGTATACTGTTGCACGGATAAAGTGCCCGTATGCTATTCGCGCGTAGACGGTGCGGACTACATCACTTTCTCATGGAATTCCTCTTTCTGGATTTTCAACTGGGTTTCCAATATGGTATATCCCCGTTACGACCTTATGATTGGCGATGTACGTGCCACGCAGAACGAACTCGAAACCACTTTCAACGAGGCGCAGGAAGGCATTGAATCCGCCGCCGCCAAACTTCTGGAGAAAGACCCGGCCAAAGCGAAAGCATTTTTGACAAATTATACCAATATGACGGCACAGAGCGCTTTCGACACATGGAAGCGTCTGGGTGAATTCATCATTGTGAAATATAATGACGGTGTTGTCCGTAAAATGAAAGACGGAAAGTTCGAGCGCAATGCTATCGGTCAGCCCGCAGGTGTGCTTCGTCCGGGTTATCCGAAGGAATTCTTGGAAGAATATGTAAAACAAACGGGCGACCGTTATAAAATGCCCGATTGATTAGGATATTTGAACTTATTCTTTTACATTTGTGACTTAACAAAAAAATGAAGTATTAACCTTTAATATTAAAATAGTCTTATGGAAAATCAAGAACTGATTAAACAGGTAACTGAGAAAGCTGAAAAATGGCTTACCCCGGCTTATGATGCCGAAACTCAGGCTGAAGTGAAAAGAATGTTGGAAAATCCAGATAAGACCGAACTGATAGAATGTTTTTATAAAGACCTGGAATTCGGAACAGGTGGTTTGCGCGGTATCATGGGTGCGGGCAGCAACCGTATGAACATCTACACAGTAGGCGCGGCTACCCAGGGATTGGCGAACTATCTGAACAAATGCTTCAAGGACAAAGAGCAAATCTCCGTCGTAGTGGGTCACGACTGCCGTAACAACAGCCGCAAGTTCGCTGAAATCTCGGCTGATATTTTCTCGGCGAACGGTATCAAGGTTTATCTTTTCGATGACTTGCGTCCTACTCCGGAAGTTTCCTTCGCCATCCGCCACCTCGGTTGCCAAAGCGGTATCAACCTGACCGCAAGCCACAACCCGAAAGAATACAACGGCTATAAAGCCTATTGGGATGACGGTGCGCAGGTACTTGCTCCGCACGACACTGCCATTATCGATGAAGTGAACAAAGTAACTGTTGAGGACATCAAGTTCCAAGGCAACAAGGATTTGATTCAGATTATCGGCGAAGACATCGACAAGGTATATTTGGATAAAGTCCACACCCTTTCCATCGACCCGGAAGTGATTAAACGTCAGAAAGACCTCAGTATCGTTTATACGCCGCTTCATGGTGCGGGTAGAGTGCTTATTCCCGCTTCTCTGAAAGAATGGGGCTTTGAGAATGTACACTGCGTGCCCGAACAGATGGTCAAGAGCGGTGACTTCCCGACGGTAATCTCTCCGAATCCTGAAAATGCGGAAGCGCTTTCTATGGCCATCGAACTCGCCAAGAAGATTGATGCGGACATCGTAATGGCAAGCGACCCGGATGCCGACCGCGTGGGTATGGCTTGTAAGGACGATAAGGGCGAATGGGTGCTGATTAACGGTAATCAGACTTGCTTGCTCTTCTTGTACTATATCATCAAGAACCGTATCGCGACGGGCAAGATGCAGCCTACGGACTTCATAGTGAAGACCATTGTGACTACTGAGCTTATCAAGGCTGTTGCCGATAAGAATAAGATTGAAATGCTTGATTGCTATACCGGCTTCAAGTGGATTGCCCGTGAAATCCGCCTGCGCGAAGGCAAGCAGCAATACATCGGCGGCGGCGAAGAAAGCTACGGTTTCCTTGCCGAAGATTTTGTTCGCGATAAAGACGCCGTTTCCGCCTGTTCACTGTTGGCTGAAATCTGCGCTTGGGCTAAAGACCAGGGTAAGACGTTGTATGACATCCTGATGGATATCTATGTAGAGTATGGTTTCTCTAAGGAAACTACCGTGAATGTAGTGAAGCCGGGTAAGAGCGGTGCAGATGAAATCAAGGCTATGATGGATAACTTCCGCGCCAACCCGCCGAAAGAAATCGGTGGTTCTGCCGTTTCCTTGATTAAGGACTACAAAACTCTGAAAGCTACCGATGCCAAGGGCAATGTAACCGACTTGGATATGCCCGAGACATCCAACGTTCTCCAGTACTTTACAGAAGACGGCACGAAGATTTCCGTTCGTCCTTCGGGTACGGAACCTAAGATTAAGTTCTACATTGAAGTGAAAGGTGAAATGGGTTGCTCCAAGTGCTACGGCAATGCAAACGCTGAGGCTGAAAAGAAAGTGGAAGCAGTACGCAAATCACTCGGTATCTAAGACGACTTGACTCTTGATATGGAAAGGTGCAAGCGGCAGTAAGTCGCCTGCACCTTTTTTCATATCTAAAAAGATATTCCCACACTTGTTTCCCACACCCATTCCCAGCGTCTGTGGATTATATTGAATTGGCGTCTGACACCTGTTTTTACCTGTACCTGCCTGTTGATGTCATACGAGAATCCACTTCCAAGATACAGCGGGCTTACTGTTCCCGGCAATATGGCGGATTTACCGCTGCTGCGGTTATAGCCTGCGTAAACATGATAGCCGAGCTTTTGAGTGACGTCAAACTTGAAATCTGTCTTTTGCTGTAAAAGTACCCTTGCTCTTTTGCCATATTCCGTAGTGGCTGAGATACTGAATCGCTGAGTGTTCAGTATATATTTATTCCGTCGTTGGGTGTTATAATATATGCGTGTATTGTCCAGCCGGAATCCGGGTATCGCGTATATCTGCCGGAGATTTTCCGGCTTGGGTAAAAGTTCCTCAACGGGTAAAATGGGAATACTGTGTATCTGTGCAGGTGTGGAAAATAACAGGTCGATTTCTTGTTTGACAGTAAGATTAATGGATATATCCGTTGTTCCATCCAGTATCTCTTTCAGTTTAATGGAATCTTGTTTCGTCCATGTAGTCTGTCCTTGCACCGGAAAGGAAAAACCGGCAGATAATACTGCCAACAATATATATTCCTTTTTAATCATTTCTGTTCATTGTTGAGTCTTGGTTGTAGGTTAGACGCAACACGCCACAGAATGCTGTAAGAAACGGCTGTAAAAAAGGTTAAGAGGGAGCAGGGCAAAATCTTGCTTGCTGTTTGCTTTTTAGGTACGGATTACAAGGATTGCGCGGATAAATTTAAAGAGTACCGTGGAATCCGCGCAATCCGTGTCTAAAAGAAATCATCATGCGTATTTTGAAGTACCTCAATTAAGTTTCTTTTATATTCTTTATGCCGATTATCTAATCATTCTCCGTTAAATGCTGTTCTTATATGCGACGGAGGTCAACAGTTAACAGATGTACTTACAGATTGCGGTTGCACGCCGATTGGTTGATGTGAATGAGAGTCGTTTCATTCGTAGTTGTTCGTTTGTGAGCGCGTGTTTTCCGCAATCTGTTTTTTATGCCCTTTCCTTTAATTATTTTCCAGCCACCAGTCAATCAGCTTTCGTGCAATACTTAGCTTACGTGGAATTTCCGGCAGATTGTCTTTGGAATAGAATGCGCCGGAACTGAGCTCATCGGCTTGCAGCTTGATTTCTCCGCTTTCGTAGTCGGCAATGAAGCCTACCATTAACCCGCTGGGATAGGGCCATGGCTGACTGCCGAAATAAGTGATGTTCTTCACCTTCAGTCCCGTTTCTTCCATAACTTCCCGCTCTACGCATTGTTCCAGTGTTTCGCCCGTTTCCAGAAATCCGGCTACCAGCCCATGGAAAGTACCGCGGAAGTTGCGTGCATGCACCAGCAATATTTCTTTGTCTTTCCGTATCAGCACGATGATAGCCGTAGAAACGGGGGGATACATCTCATTTCCGCATTCCGGGCATTTCTTCATGATAGGAGTGTGTTGTTCCATAGGAGTGCCGCATACGGGACAGAAGCGGCTGTGCTCGTCCCAATAGAGTATCTGGAATGATTTTCCCGCTGCCTGGTAATCCGTCAATGGCAGATAGTCGTAAGAAGCGCGTAAACCTGTCATTACCCATTCTTCGGTTTCGGGTACAGGTTGTTCGAGGGCGAAGGTTTTTACCTTATGTCCGTCCGTCAGAGTTACCTCGTGTATCGTACATCCCGCTGCGGGTGTTACAGGCGGATTTATTCCATGGGGTATACCGTATTTGTTTTCTCCGTTTGTTGTGTATTCTTTCTTTAACAGCAGTTGGTCTTTGAAAAAGACGAACCACTGCATGGAATTTTCCGGTTCTGTTGTTTTTGCGATTTCCATATTCTGATTTCTATCGAGATTTGTTATTCTTTTATTTCTTCATTGTATTTTTCGCCTGCAACATAGACGGCAGACCTTCCCGAACCTCTACGTCGCAGAATACCTTGTTGAATAAGGTTATTCAGTTCGTTCATGGCGGCGTATGGCGTAAGCTTGGTTATTTGGACGTACTCCCGGCGGGTGATGCAAATATTGGCTTTTAAGAATACAGCCAATGCGGCTTTGCGCTCTTCTATGCTGGACGTAATTGCAGCGGCCTTACGTGAGGGAGAGTGTACGCGCTCCAGTGTCATTTTGTGTATAATCCTCTTACGGAATGTACTGCTGATACGTAGATGCACATTTTGAAACACAACGGATTCCGCCCTTATTTTTTGCTGGTTATCGTCTGTTTTCCGAAGGCATTTTAGCGAAGTACTGAGAAATCCGAGTTCACCCAGTTCCACGATATTTCCGTCGGCAAGTAAATCGCAGAGGTCATCAATAAGAACTCCTAATGAGGCTCCCAATACATTTTTAGGCAGATGTTGGTATTTTGAAGCATGCTCTATAAATTCTTCTTTGGTATAAGTCCTTTTAGGATAGATACGTGCGTGAAGAATTTTTTTGTTCTCTTTTTTTTGCCCCGGTGAGGGTGTTTCGTAAAAGTCGTAGTAGGCACTCATTATATAAGTATTGCAGTTAGTCTTTTGCTATTCGATGAATAAATTCTGCTCTCTCTACAAATTGTTTTTCAGCTTGCATAAATTTATTCATTCGACAACTATCTAATAATCATTCGACAATTGTCTAATAATTATTTGATATCTATCGGATGATTATTAGATAGTTGTCGAATGAATAGATTTCAGGTAACAAAGATATAAATTATTAAGATGCAAAGGCAGATTTATTGCAATAGAAATATAAGTTATTGTGTGCGGCGGCGCATAATTGAGCGCCTCTTTTTCTGAAAAATCTTCTTAATGATTGTGTAGTTACCTAAGTTTGACTACTTTTGCTCTTCTATAAATGGAGGCGGCTATGAAAGATACATTAATCATTGAACATTTACGCAGAGGGGATGAGGAGGCATTTAAATACATCTATGAGCGTCATTATATCCTGCTTTGTCGCTTCGCCAATCAGATATTGAATGATGCGGCTCTTTCGGAAGAAGTGGTGGACGACGCTATATTTTATTTATGGGAGCATCGCCGGGAGATAGAAATCACGTATTCTGTACGTGCTTATCTGATGCGTGCTGTACGTAACCGTTGCCTGAATGAATTGCAATCCTTGAGCCATCGCGAGGAACTGCATTTTTCATCTTTTATGCTGCCGGAAAATATGGAATTCCTCGATTCTGTTTTTGTGGAAGAGAATCAGCCCTTGGGTGTATTGCTCGAACAAGAATTGGAAGATGAATTGACCCGCAGCATAGAAGAACTGCCTGTGGAATGTCGCACCGTATTTAAAAAAAGTCGTTTTGAACAAAAAAAGTACGAAGAGATTGCTTTAGAGTTAGGAATCTCCATTAATACGGTTAAGTATCATATAAAGAATGCTTTAGCTCTTCTTCAAAAGCGTTTGGATAACTATTTGCATTTATTGATTATTTATATTTTTATGGATATTTGAAAAAATATATATTTTCGACTACCCTCATTCTTGATTTTTTTGTCTTATATATAAAGCAACAGAATTATGCAACTGGAAGAACATACTGATATAGATTTATTGATAACTCGATATCTTTCGGGAAAACTGGATAAAGAATCCTTTGCCGAACTGAAACGTTGGAGTTTGGAGTCTGAGTCTAATCGGAAATATGTACGGAATAAGTTAGAGGTATGGTTTTCCTCAGGGGCTGCCGATACTGCTGTACGGTTTGATAAAGACAAGGCATTCTCTTTATTCAGACAACGGGTTGCCGGGGCGGAGAAGAAACAAAAACAGATGCTCCGTTTCTCATGGAAAACCTTTATGCGGGTAGCTGCCGTTGTGCTGATTCTGATGATTCCATTTGTTACTTATTGGCAGGGAAAGCAGGCTGTGAAGCAAAACTTTGCGGATATGGTTGTAGAGGCGCCTATGGGAGCGCATACTAAACTCTATTTACCGGATGGTACATTGGTATGGCTGAACGCAGGATCGAAAATAATATATTCGCAGGGCTTTGGAGTGGATGACCGCTGGTTGCGTTTGGAAGGAGAGGGGTATTTTGAGGTAATGAAGAACGAAGAAGTACCTTTTGAAATAAACACGAAAGAACTGAATCTGAGAGTGCTGGGAACGAAATTCAATTTCAGAAACTATCCGGATGATGAAGAAGTGACGGTGAATCTGATGGAAGGAAAGGTGGCTCTTAGGAACGGCATCAGGGAAATGCCTGAACTTTATCTGACGCCGGACGAGAAAATGGTTCTCAACAAGGTGACCGGTCAAATGGTAAAGAGCAGCACAAGGGCGGCCAAAGCTAATGTCTGGATTAACGACGAGCTTTTCTTTGATGAGGAGCTGCTGGAAGATATAGCTAAGAAACTGATGCGCAGCTATAATGTTAAGGTGGAAGTTGCCGATTCTTTACGCAATAAACGTTTCTATGGAAGTTTCGGTATCTCGGCCAATACGATTGATAAGATTCTGGATGTGATGGCTTCGACCCAGCAGATGAATTATAAATACGAAAACGGTGTATATATACTATATTAATGTTGAACTTAAAAAATAAAATATGAGAAACATGAATTGCATGAGATTTACTTTTTCCGGCTGATAGTGGTATTTTGCTTCCCGGATATAATGTTCCGGGAGTCAGCTTTATTTGGTAATTTTTACCAAACCTTATTTCTATTCATTAATTAAAAATTCAAAAAGTTTATGGGAAACTTCAGTAAGGCTGTTTTAATAGCCTCAGTAGCTCTTTGTCTTCACCTTTCTGCTTTTTCACAAGATATATCACTGAAAGCTAAGCAAATAACGGTGAAAGAAGCGATAGAACTATTGAAAGAAAAATCCGGTTACTCATTTGTGTTTTCATCTGCGGATGTAAATACGAATAAGCGAATTTCAATATCTACGGATAAAGCGACGATTGATGATGTCGTTAAGCAAATTCTTCAGGGACAAAACAATCTGACTTACGAAATTCAGAATAAACGAATAATAGTAAAGAAGATACAACCGGAAGGAAAAACAAAGAGTAAGCGAGTTAAAGCCATCGGTAAGGTTGTGGATGATGCAGGGGAGCCTATCATCGGTGCGACTGTCAGAGAGCAGGGAACAACCAACGGAGCGGTTACCGGTATTGACGGCAGCTTTTCGCTGGACGTTACGGATAATGCCAATCTGGAAATATCTTACATCGGCTATGAGACACGCAAAGTAAAAGCCCAGCAAGGTAAAAAACTGGATATAACTTTACGTGAGGATGCGAATGTGCTGGATGAAATTGTGGTATTGGGATATGGCAATATACGCCGTAGCGATGTGACGGGTTCCATTGCATCTGTTTCATCCGAGTCTATATCCAAGGTGGCTTCGGCTTCCGTAGCCGATGCTTTGGCTGGAAAAATGGCTGGTGTACAGATTACCACTACAGACGGTGCGTTGGATGCTGAAATCAGCGTTCGCGTGCGTGGCGGTGGTTCCATTACCCAGGATAATTCGCCGTTGTTTTTGGTGGATGGTTTTCCGGTAGATGATTTGAGCGGTATTCCGCCGACGGATATTGAATCCATTGATGTATTGAAAGAAGCGTCAATGACAGCTATTTACGGAGCGAGAGGCGCGAACGGTGTTGTTATCGTGACTACCAAGAATCCTAAAATGGGTAAAACAACGGTGCAGTTTAACAGCTATCTGCAGATGCGTACGCTGGCACGCAAAATACCGGTGATGAACAACTATGAGTTTGTAATGGCCGAATATGAATATCAGATGATCCGTAAAGGTTCGGATGAGGGCTTTATCAAAAACTTCGGCTATTATGACGATATCGATTTGTACAAATACACGAACACTACTGACTGGCAGGATGAAATTTTGGGCGGTAATCCTCTTTCACAGTATTATAATATAACCGTTAACGGCGGTAATGAAAAAACTAAATTCAATTTAAGTTATACCCGCAATAAAGATGAGGGACAGTTGATTGGTTCGGGACTGACACGTAATAACATCAACCTGAAATTGAATCATCAGTTGTTCAAGAATCTGAAACTGGAAACAAATGCAACGTATCGCACACGCACCATTGACGGTGCCGGAACTTCGGGAACAAATATCGTTACCGCACTTCGTTTCCGCCCTACCAACGGATTGTCGGCGGGAGTTGCCGTTGACCCCGATGATGACGAGGAAAACCTGGATGAAGACGGAAACTCTCTGAATCAGAAATATACTCCGGTAGAAGAGAATAAACAGAATTACAGAAAACGGGACGAACAGGCTATCAGCTTGAAAGCTGCCTTGGTGTGGGATGTGATAAAAGGACTGCAATTTCGTTCCGAGTATGGAATCAGTACGACTCATGCAAATGACAATCAGTTTTACGGTCCGTTGTCCAGTACGGCTTCTGCTGCGGGTATGAACAATATGCCTTCGGCTAAACGTACCAAAACCCATAAGGAATCATATCGTCTGGCAAATACGCTGACCTATCGTAACTCGTTTAATAAGTCTCACAATGTCAATATAATGCTGGGACAGGAAATTAACCATGCGCAGAACGATAATACGTTTATGAGCGCGAAGCTCTTTCCTGTTTCAGTAACGGCAGAGGCGGCTTTGGAGAATTTTGCTTTGGGAACTCCCAATCAGAGCACCAGTTACAGAAGCGCTCCCGACAGAACATCCTCTTTCTTCGGACGTGCATTGTATGATTACAAAAATCGTTATTATGCCACTCTGACGGTTCGTGCCGATGGGTCTACCAAGTTTGCTCCCGGTAAGCAATGGGGATATTTTCCGGCAGGTTCTATCGCCTGGAGAATTTCCAATGAAAAGTGGATGAAGCCTATAAGATTCATTTCCGACTTGAAGTTGAGAGCCAGCTACGGTCTGGCAGGTAATAACCGTATCGGTAATGATTTGTGGCATAATATCTATCGCGTATACAGCGGAACGAGCGCTCCCGCTTTCGGCAATGAAGAGTATAATTATTATCAGTTTGCCGACCAGACCTATCTTTATGACCCTGACTTGAAATGGGAAACAACCATAACCCGTAATATCGGTTTGGATTTCGGATTCTTTAGAAATCGTTTGAGCGGTACGGTCGATGTATATTGGAATACTACCAAGGACTTGTTGGTTCCTTCCATCATTCCCAATTCATCGGGTTACTCCCGTCAGATGACAAATGTGGGACAGACCTCAAATAAAGGAGTTGAAATTTCTTTGGACGCAAAAATCGTTCAGACAAAGAATTTCCAGTTATCGGCAAATTTCAACGTCGCGTTCAATAAGAATAAGGTGGACAAACTGGCTACCGGTGAGACCGAATGGAAAACCAAAGCCTCATTGTCCAACTGGTATGGAACGTATAACTATAAGATGGAAGTAGGCAAAAGCATGGGATTGATTTACGGATTCGTCAATGACGGGTTCTATAAGGTAGATGATTTTGATTTCGACGCGACGACTAAAAAATGGACTTTGAAGCCGGGCGTACCCGACAATTCATCATTCAGTTCCGGTAACTTCGCCTTTAAGCCGGGCGCCATGAAATTCAAGAAACTGTCCGATTCCGAATCGAACCTGATTACGGAAGATGATATGACGGTGATAGGTGATACCAATCCTAAAGTGACCGGCGGTTTCGGTCTTTCCGGTAACTGGAAAAATCTGGACTTTACGGCATTCTTCAATTACATGTGTGATTTTGATGTGCTCAATGTGAATAAACTCTACCTGCACTCGGCTGTCCGTCGTAATTATTCCAACTTATCTACGGATATGAATCTTGCCAATCGTTTCCGTTATGTGGATGACGCCGGGGTAAATGTTTCCAGTGACCCTGTTGCCTTGGCTGCATTGAATGAGAATGCCAAAACTTACTCTTGGATGTCCGTAACTCAGGGTATAACAATGACCGATTTGGTTGAAGACGGTTCTTTCCTTCGTTTGAGTACTTTGACGGTCGGTTATACGCTTCCTAAACATTGGTTACAATCTTTGGGAGTTAAAAGCTTGCGCTTGTATTTCTCCGGAAGTAACTTGTTTACGATAACGGGATATAGCGGTTACGATCCGGAAGTGAATATCCAAAAAGGTTTGACGCCGGGTATTGATAACAATGTAACTCCGCGTAGCCGTGTTTATACAGTCGGTGTTAATTTGAATTTTTAAAATTATATAGAGTATGAGAAAAATATATATATCGGTAATTGCGAGCATATTACTGTTTGCTTCCTGTTCAGATTATCTGGATGTAAATTCTCCGTCTACGTTTGATAAGAATTATGTATTTGGCAGCGAATCCGAAATCGCTACTGCTGTCAATGGCATGTATGTGCCTATGGTCAGCGGTAAGGGTTGGGTAGGGGTCTTGCTTAAGAAGATGCTGTTTAATACGGATGTGGAGTTTAGCGGACTGTCCACCGCATCTAACCTCAATGAGCGTGCGTATGTGCCGAGTACGGGTGATATAAAGTCGTATGGTGATATTTGGACGGGTATGTATGACGGGGTGAACCGTACGAATGACGTTATAGAGGGTATCGAACAGAGTCCGTTGTTTGCCGCCGCCGATAAGACTAAACCGTCTCGTTTGATGCATTACTATGGAGAAGCGAAAGTTTTGCGCGCCATGTATTATCTGGAACTTGTCAGAAACTGGGGTGATGTGCCGTACAGAAGAACATCTGCCGGAAATAAGGATGAACTGTTTATTGGGGCGACAGACCGCAATACGATATTGACAGATATGATAAATGATTTGATAGAAGTAGAACCTTTGATGTTGTATGCGGAAGAATCCGACAGAGGAGTGGAAGCTGCTTCAAGAGAATTCTGCCAGGCACTGATAGCACGTATTGCTTTGCAAAGAGGTGGCTGGAGCCTCCGACCGGATTATGATAATCCTGCGGCTGTGGGTGCAATGGAACGGAGTGATGATTGGAAGGAGTATTATAAAATAGCCGAGGAATATGCCGGAAAGGTTATCTCCGAGGGTAAACACTCTTTGGCCCGCTCTTTCCGCCAGGTTTGGGTAGATGAATGTAATTGGATAGTACCGGTTGCCGATGATAATATTTTTGATGTACCGGCTAAGGTGGGCGGTTCAGGAGAATTGGCTTATTCTTGGGGAACATATATCGTATCGTCAAAGAATTCGGAAGGCGTGAACGCTTCCAATGCTCCTCATGGATATTCGTCCGGCGGTGCCAGATTAGCGCTTACGTATATGTTATCTTTTGATAAGGCGGATTTACGTAGGGATATTACCTGCGAAATGTTCCGTTATGAAAATTCGGGGATGAGTTCTATTATTCAGAAGCCTTTTTCCGAGCTTAATGTTGGCTGCGGCAAGTGGAACCGTTTATTTATGGAATCGCCGCTGGGCAGCACATCCAATAAGGGTACGGGAATTAACTATACGTATATGCGTTATGCCGATGTGCTGTTGATGTATGCGGAAGCTGCCAATGAAAACCATGACGGGCCGACGGCGGGCGCCAAGGATGCTTTGAAGCAGGTACGTAAGAGAGCCTTTGCGCAGGAAGACCATGCGGAAAAGGTGGAAGCCTATGTAGATGCTTTGGGGACAAAAGAAGATTTCTTCAACGCTATTGTTCAGGAACGTGCGTGGGAGTTTGGCGGAGAAAAGCATAGACGCTATGATTTGGCGCGCTGGAACTTGTATGGCAAAACATTATATAACTTGTATTTCGATTGGATTGAATTAGGTAAGGTTGCCCGCACTAAGCAGTATGAAAATACGACAACTCCTTTTGAAGACCCTACTTATAATGCGCGTTTTGATTCTTATCCGGCCGTAGCCTATTATAAGATGGTACCGGCTGATAAAACGCTGTTCCCGGTATGTGTAGCCGAAACAATGGATTGGTATAAGGAAGGTGATGTCAATTCTTATGACGAGGCGCTACCTGCATATCCTTCTAAGAATCCTACCGGTTACTCGCGCGTAGATATGTGCGTTCAATATTGTACGCAAGTCAAAAACGCCAGCCCTCGCCAGTGGGAACCGTCTGCCCGTATTCTGCATTCGTTCTATGGATATATCAACGCTTCGAATGCCGGGTCTGTAAATCCCGAGACAGATCCTGTACGCTATTTGGTTCCTATACCGCCGGACGCGTTGTCGAGCCATCAGGGATTATTGAAAAATTATTATGGATATTAAAACTAACAGTAGGATGAAAACAAGATATATAGTACCGCTTTTACTTTTTTGTCTGTTTGCTTGCATGGCGTGTGAAGACGATAAGACGGAAATGCCCCGTTTATTCAGACCTTCTTTTATAGCTTCTTCCTGTTTTGCAGAGGATAATACCATAACCTTGGCCTGGAGAACCTCCGGTGAAGCGACTTCATATACGGTAGAACTTTCACAGGACGCCACGTTTCAGTCGGAAAAGTTGGAAACGCAGACAGTGGAGCATGGTAAGTGTGTGTTTACGAATTTACGTTATGAGACTAAGTTTTATGCTCGTGTCAGAGCCAATAACGAATCTCTTGCCATCACATCGAATTGGACGGAAATGGGTTCTTCCATTTCAACTTTGTCCCGTACTATTCCTAAAATTTTATATGCCGTGGAAGGTTCGCGGATTAGTGAGACTTCTGTAGAAATCAAATGGGTGGTATCAGAGAAAAATCCGGTTGACGGATTGGCGATATGGGAAGAAGGAACCACAGAGGAAAGACAAATCAGTTTGGAAAATGCTTCCGCCGGACAATATACAATTACAGGATTAACCCCTCGCACCACGTACTATGTGGCTTTAACAAATAGCGCTGCACCGGAAGGAGCGGAGAAATACAATCAACAAAGGTTTACCACTGCGGGAATGCCTGCCGATGCGGTTGTGGTAGAAGATGGTGTCGATTTGATGGGTAAGATAAAGGCCGGTATGACAGATGCAAGTAAGCAAGCCCTTGTATTCCAATTGAAGAATGGAGTTGATTACTACCTGACGGAAGGCGGGGAAGTAGCTGCGAAAACCGGCGATATAAAATTGACCAAGAGCATTGCTCTTCTTGCCAATCCGGGAGAACGTCCTACCTTGTATATTCGTGAGGGATGCTTCAACGTAAAACCGGAAAGTGGCAATATGCCTGATATTGAATATTTTGTTGTTGATAATGTGAATATTAAGGAAACCTGGACTGAAAGCAAACCCAGTAAGGGCAGTAAGACACGTTTACTGAATATTGGGAAACATGATGCCGGTACTGATTTTACAATAGACAGATTTGAAATTACAAACTCGGATATTGTTTTACCGTCTGCTGTCCTAATGATGAGCGACGCCAGTGAAGGGGTAACTACAATCAACCATATCCGTATAGATAATTGTTTGGTTTCCGGTATTAATGATACAAAAAATGTAACAAAGCAATTCGGTTTTATTCATGCTATAAATAAAGGCTCTAATGTATGGAATGATGTCTCTGTCACTAATTCCACATTCTATGAGTTTTATATTTCACCCGGTGTGTTTGGAGCGCCTACTGCCAATGTTCCTATTGCCGTCGGTAACAAGGTTGTTATTTCTAATTGTACTTTCTACAACTGGGGCTCGAATAAGGATGGTAAAAACACTTATAGGGCTGTTGGAAATTTCTCCAAACTGACTGCTCCGCTGAATTTGTCGGTAAATAATTGCGTCTTTGGCAGCAGTGAAAGTAAAGTGCTCGATGCAGGCGGTATCAATTTAGATTCGAAAGGTAATTATTGCACATCGGATTTTGAAAAGATGTCTGATGCCGGTTTGACACTTATCTCATTGGATACGGATGATGCTTCATTATTCCGTAATATCGAGGAGAATGACTTTACTGTGATTGATGCGGAATCCGTTATATATAAGTCGGAATATGGCGATCCTCGTTGGATTACAGTATTGGATTGATTATCTGCAAATTTAATAAAAAGCTAAAAACTCTAATTAATGAGATGTACTATGAATCTGATAGGGCTCTTTAGTCTTGCATGGGTATTCCTGTCCTGCAACCAAGAAGAAGGAAAAGATAATCCGGCGGTTCCTTTTCCGGATTATGGTGAAGTACTGGCCTTTCCCGGTGCGGAAGGGTACGGACGGCGTGCCACAGGCGGCAGAACGGGTGAAGTGTATCAAGTAACGACTTTGGCGGATTCGGGTAAGGGTTCTTTACGTGATGCCGTCAGTAAGCCCAACCGTATTATTGTATTTAAGGTAGCGGGGATAATCAAATTAGAGTCTCCTCTCGACTTCTCAAAGAATTTGACAATTGCAGCACAGACAGCTCCGGGTGACGGAGTTGTCGTGTATGGCAATCGGGTTTCCTTTTCGGGGGCGGACAATTTGATATGCCGTTATTTACGTGTACGAATGGGCATGAACGGCCGTGAAGGTAAAGATGCGGCCGGTATCGCCTACGGGTCGGATATGATTTTCGACCACATGTCCGTGACATGGGGACGCGATGAATGTTTCTCCATCAATGGAGACCCTAAAAAGCCTGCCGACCAACCTCGGAATATCACTATACAGAATTCGTTCATAGGGCAGGGACTGCAACCCCATTCTTGCGGCGGCCTTATCCAGACTACGATAAACAACGGGGTTACTTTGTACCGTAATCTGTATATAGACAATAAAACCCGTAATCCGAAAGTGAAAGGACTGAATCAGTTCGTAAACAATGTCCTTTATAATTGGGGAAATGGCGGTGCTTACATTATGGGGGATACCGAGCAAAAATCGGATGCGGATATTCGGAATAATTATTTTATAGTAGGAACTACAGATAATTACGATGGCAAGAAGTTAGGCGCGACGGCTCCCTTTACCCGATATAACGAGCATTTCAGCGCCTATTTGTCCGGTAACTTCTATGATGATAATAAGGATGGCGTATTGAATGGCCGTGAACTGGAACGTGCGGACTGCATGAAGAAGTCGGTTGTAGCCGGAGAGGAGATTATAACTTCTCCTACGTTCCTTGAACGTCCGTCCGATATACATCCCGAAATAAAAGGACTGATGACTGCTCAGGAAGCCTATGAATGGATTGTCGATAATGGCGGAGCTTCCCTGCCCGCACGGGATGAGGTGGATGCCTATCTTATCGACGAACTGACTTCATTAGGGAAAAAAGGGCTGATTATCCATACGGAAGAAGATATACCGACAAAAGGGCCGAGCAGTATAAAATCAGCGGATGCTCCCGCGGATACCGATAATGACGGTATGCCGGACGAGTTTGAAGATAAATACGGCCTTGATAAGAACGATCCGGCAGATGCCATGAAGATAGCGTCCAATGGATATACGAATATAGAGAATTATATATTTCTGATTAAATAGAATACCGAATGATGAAAAAATTATGTCTTGTTTTTATAAGCGTGTTGCAATTGTGTAGCGTGCCGGCAGGGGCGCAAACGAATGACAAAGCCAGAGAGATGGCGGTGAAGATAGCCGACCGTATTTTAGCGTCCACCACTTATGAGTTTGTGGATAAGAAAAGCGGGAAGACCTATACATCCTTAAAGAATACGCCATTGAATAAAGCGGTGAAGGTCAAGAGTAAATATCTGGATTGGCACTATACGAACGGAGTTACCAATATCGCCTTAATGGAATTGGGTAATAAGCTGGGTAATTCCAAATACGAAAACTATGTATTGAAAAACATGGATTTCGTATTTGACGCGGACAATCAATCTTATTTCCGCCGATTGTATGAAGAAACGCTGAAGAATGAGGGTTGGAAAGCGGTGAACGCCTTGAACTGGCACATGATTTATCGTAATAAACGTTTGGACGATAACGGACCGATGGGAGCAAGCCTGATTGATTTGAACCGGAAGCATCCTGACGAAGCGTTCCGGAAATATATCGAAAGCACCAATCATCATTTGATGTTTTCCGAGCCCCGGCTCGCCGATGGCACTATTGCCCGGTTGTGGCCGCATGTAAATACGGTATGGGCTGATGATGCTTTTATGGCTCTTTCCTTTTTGGTAAGAATGGGAGAGGTGACGGGAGATAATAAGTATTTCGATGATGCTGCCAATCAGATATTGAATTATACCCGCTATCTGTGGTGTCCGGAAAAGGGAGTATATTATCACTGTTACCATACCGACACGAAGATACACGGAGTAGCTCATTGGTCAAGAGCCAACGGATGGATATTTATGGCAACGGCAGATTTACTGTCGAGAATGCCTGAAAATCATCCTATGCGTGAAGATGTCATCGAGAACTTCCGGATGCAGACGGATGGAGTAATCCGTTATCAGGGCGCTAACGGGTTATGGCATCAGTTGCTCGACAAACCGGATTCTTATGAAGAGATAACCGGAACGTCCATGTTTGTTTTCGGCATTGCCAGGGGAGTTAAAGAAGGATGGTTACATCCCGATTATATCTATGTGGCATGGGAAGGCTTGAAAGGGATGCTGACAAAAATCACGCCCGAGGGTGATGTCACTGCAATTTGTGCAGGTACGGGAATTATGCCTTCTTTATCATTTTATTATAACCGTCCGCAATGGAAAAACGACCCTATGGGTGAAGGACCTGTTTTGAGGGCATTGGTCGAGATGATAGATGCGCCTGCTTATACGGAAATTAAAGCAGAACAGCAATATGATAAGATAAAGTAAGCGGTTCTGTCTCTTTGTTGAGAAACTGACGTTTTTGATTCTCGTAGATTATATTGGTTGAAACCTTAGAATTCGATAAGCAGAAAAAGTTCATCATTTCTTTCTCTGATTATCGATTCTAAGGTTTTCTTTTTGAGTTGAGGCCAACGGCCTCTATACTTTTGGTAAAACAGTGTACGGAAAACAGTTCCGCCACTTTTGATAATCCTGCAATGTATTACAGCGATGCGCTATATTTTATCAACGCATATCCGCCTGCTACCTGCATCGCCATTCCCGGCAGACCGATACGGAAATCTTGTACGGCCTGGAAGAAGCTGCCAACCATAACCCACTCGCCTAAAGTACCTGCCACCTGATAGAACAGTACGACAGCCAATAAAATAGGCAGAGAGATGCGGTTGAAGCGGTGTGCCGCCCAACCGGCTGCTACCGCCAGTAATACGGACTTCAACAGAATGGCGGGAAGCACTGCCGGAAGAGGCATTCCGAACAGCAGCGAATTGATTACCGGAGAAAGAACAGCAGTCAGCAATCCCACCTTCCAGCCGAATTTGTAGGCGCCGATTAGGGTAAAGAAATAGATGGGCAACCATGTTATACCACCTTGCGGTATAAGGTGGAAAAGCTGAGGAAGCGCCATATTGCCTGCAATGAACAATGCGGCCATTAAGTAAGTTTTTGCATTGCTGTAATCCAGCGAATAGAGTTTTACAGTTTTTGTTTCCATGTTCTTATAGTTTATAGAGTAATCTTATTGGTTTATCAAATAATCATTTTTATGCTTACAAAGTTATAACTATTATTTCAAACAGCTACGGTCTTGACGACGGTAATGCCTGATTTTGTCAGAAGTTGATGTTCACTCCGCCCATAACGGTGGCTTTGGGCATCGGGAAGCCGTCGTTGATTTCGTAACGTTGCGCCAGCAGGTTCTCACCCCTTACAAAGAGGTCGGCATAACGGCATAAACGATAATTGGCACGCAGATTCCAAAGAACAAAACTTTCTTTCTTCTCCTTACCTTTACCTACGTTGGTGTAAAGGTCTTTTATATATTGCACCCCGGTTGATACTCCCCAGCGGCCTTGTGTAAAGTCAACGCCCGCATAGAGTTTATGTTCGGGAGCGGCAACCACCGGATTCTCCATGTGCAGCCAGCTATAATTGGCGTTTACTTGCCAGTGAGGATTGATACGGTAGCCGATATTGGTTTCGAGCCCCCAGTTCTCAATCTCGCCGGTGTTGACGTTCTTGGGCTTGCCGTCCGTGGGAACGGTCATAATCATGTTGTCACCGTCGATGTAGTAGATATTTATACCGTAAGACAAAGCGCCGTCCAACATCCTTTGTGAGAAAGACAGCTCGTAATTCATCAGACTTTCCGCTTTTAAATCCGGGTTCTGCGGCGGAAACATGTACATTTCACGAATAGTGGGATTGCGGAAGCCCTTGCTTACCATCGCCTTCATTTCCACCTGTTCGGGCAAGTGAAACGAAAGTCCGCCTTGCGGAATCCATTCCGTACCTACGTGCGAATGATGGTCTACACGGATACCGGCATCCAAAGACAGCCATTCGCCGAGGTCTTGACGGAAGTCGACATATCCGGCAAATTCATCCATTTGCTTGTCTACCCCCGGAATACGTTCGCCGGTGGCCACCACTCTGTTCCACGATTCGCCGCCGAAGTGCTGATAGTCGAAACCCATAGTCAGACGGTTGCCGGTGAAAAGCGTTGCGCTTTGGTACCACGATACGCCCAGCATCCGGTCTTTGGAATTGAAGTGGGATTCCTGCGGTGTTCCGCCGGGATGATAGCCGTCGTTGATTTTATGGCGTCCCCAGTTGTAAAAGAAACTCAAGGCGCCGGAGCTTTTCTCATAATGGTTTTCGAGAGCGAACGAAGTCATGCCGCGCGTGACGCGTGAATCATTGTCTATATACGGATTACCGGCCTCGCCCGGATTGGAAGCCTTGAATTGGGTGATATTTACGTCGCCCCACAGCTTCCAGGCATCGTTGAAGTCATACCCCAGCTTGGCGTAACCGCCGTATTGCTCGAATTCCATATCGTCGCGATGTCCGTCGGTACGGTTGTAAGAGCCGGTGACGATACTGCTGAAACGCCCTTTCTTGATGCGGTTGGAAACCTCCGTCTGTAATGTATTGTAGGAACCGTAACCAATTTGCGCATTGGTCTTTATGCCGTCTTCCTGCATCTTGCGGGTCACGATATTGATGACGCCGCCCATGGCGTTGGAGCCGTACAGCACCGAGGCGGGGCCACGAAGCACTTCCACCCGGTCGGTCAGCATGGTTTGATAGGCGTCGGCAATGGGGTGCCCCATTAATCCCATATATTGGGGATGTCCGTCAATCAGCACCAGCAAGCCTGCCGTAGGACTGCCGCCGATACCGCGCAGACTCATTCCGCCCGCCGCTCCCGTAGACACGCCGTATCCCATGATACCGCGGCTCGTGGTGAACAGGCCGGGCACTTGCTCCGTCAGTACGGGCAGAACGGACGGCTGAAAACTTTGTTCCAGCACTTTGCGGTTGACTACGGAGATGGTCATTGGCAGATGCCGTATATCCGTTTCGTTTCTTGTTCCGGTGACTACCACTTCATCTATTGTCAGGCTTCCGGCAATGCGCGTGCTGTCTTTTGTTGTTTGCGCGAATCCCGCCATTGCCCAGATACCGGTTATCGAAAGGAGTAATATTGCTTTTTTCTTCATTCGTATTACTTTCTTCATTATTTGCTCCGCCAAAGATAGGGCGTATTTTCTTTTTCCGTTTGTATTATAGTCTCTCTTGTTTGAGATTTTCTACAAATAGGTCTATTTCCTGTAACTTTTTGGGAATATCAATGCCCTGCGGACAATGCGGGTTGCATTGGTCGCATCCGGTACAATGACTTGCCTGGCGAAGCTTCGGTACGCTGCGGTCATAGCCGATGAGGAAGGCGCGGCGTGCTTCGCGATAGTTCTCGTCCTGACTGCTTTTAGGCACATTGCCCTCGTTGATGCATCGGTTGTAATGCAGCAATATGGCGGGGATGTCCAGACCGTAGGGACAAGGCATGCAGTATTTGCAGTCGTTGCACGGAACGGTGGGATAGGTCAGCATCATCTGTGCCGTATCTTCCAGCAACGCCATTTCTTCTTCCGTGCAGGGGTCGAGCGGGGAGAAGGTGCGGAGATTGTCTTGCAGATGTTCCATATACGTCATGCCGCTTAACACCGTCAGCACATCGGGAAAGGTTCCGGCAAAGCGGAATGCCCAGGAAGCTACGCTGTCTTGCGGACGGCGTTGTTTCAGGCGTGCCATCAGGTGGTCGTTCAGTTTGGAGAGACGTCCGCCCAATAACGGCTCCATGATGACGGCAGGTATGCTGCGCTTTACGAGTTCTCCATACAGATATTCGGCATCCGTATTGCGGGTATTTACTTCTTTGGCATGTTTCCAGTCGACGTAGTTCAGCTGGATTTGTACGAAATCCCATTTCAGTTCGTCGTGTCGGGAAAGGAGATAATCGAAAACTTTGATGTCGCCGTGATAAGAGAAACCGAGATTGCGGATGCGCCCCGCTTCACGTTCTTTCAGAAGGAAGTCGAGCATGCCGTTATCCAGATAGCGGCTGTGCAGGGCTTCCATGCCGCCCATGCCGATACCGTGCAACAGCAGATAATCGATATAATCCACTTGCAGTTCACGGAAAGAGCGGTGATACATGGCAAGTGACTCCTCGCGGCTGTGGGTACTGGGACTGAAGTTGGACAGTTTGGTGGCGAGGAAGAACTTTTCACGCGGGTGGCGCTTCAGGGCGATACCCGTGGCGCGCTCGGACATACCCTGCACATATGCCGGGGATGTATCGAAGTAATTCACGCCATGGGCAATGGCGTAGTCTATCAGTTCGTTGACGGCTTCCTGGTCTATCTCATCCCCGTTTCCGTCAGCCCGTTTCCGGGTAGGCCAGCGCATACAGCCGTAGCCTAATAACGATACACGGTCGCCCGTAGTAGGATTGGTGCGGTAGACCATCTTATCGGTAGGAATCTCGCCCAAAGCGGCCGATTCGCTGTCCGAACTGTTGTTTTTACCGGAGCAGCCATACAGCGCGGCTGCCGATGCGAGTGTCCCTGCGCCGGCAAGCTTGAAAAAGTCCCGGCGATTAATCTTATTGCTATTATTATTGTTATGGTTATTATTCTTATCCATAAGTACCCAATGATATTAATTGATTCAGTCGTTTATTTATATAACTCGTGATGATACTCTTTTATTACCTTGCCGCTTCATCACTGCTTCATCGCTACTTCAGCGTCTCATCACTTCATTATCTCATCACCTCATCGTTTTACCGCTTTTTCACCTGGTCTTTACACCGTCCTGTGCATAATATGTCCTTCCACATAGATTGCGCTGAACGGGCGTGACGGACAAAGATTCTCACATGCTCCGCAGCCGATGCAGCGTTCGGTATTGACAACGGGTATTTTTTTTGACTCCGGATTCCCGGGGTCTGAAGCTACCATTTGTATGGCGCTGACCGGACAATGGCGGGCGCAGTTTCCACATTCCACATCATCGGTGATGCAGATGCAATTCTCCTTTATCCATACGGCGTGGCCTATCTGGATAGCAGATTTGTCAGCTTTCGTTATCGGCCGGATTGCACCTGCCGGACACACTTCCGAACACTTGGTACATTCGGGACGGCAGTAGCCGCGCTCGTAGGACATTTCCGGCTGCATCAGTTTCGTCAGGTCGGAAGAGGGGCGCAGTACTTGGTTGGGACATACCGCAACGCATAGTTGGCAGGCTGTACAGTGTTGCGCGAAATTGCGTGCGCTCAACGACCCCGGCGGAGTGATGGCGGCAGCACGTGCGGGTATCTTCTTATCTTCGATGACAGCCAGTCCGCCATCCACTTTCTTCTCTTGCGCCTTTAAGGCCGCGGTAGCGGCCAACACTGCCGTTGCCGAGAGGAATGCGCGCCGGGTATCATCTATCGGTTCGGCTGCACCGGTCGCTGCACGGGACTGATTCCGGGCAGCTACTTTCTCTACACCTACTTTATGACGGCGGGTGTAGATGATGGCGCCCTGCTTACATTTATCCAGACAATCCATGCACGCCACGCAACGGCTGTAATCGATTTCGTGAGCTTTGGAGTTGATGCACGAAGCTTTGCAGTTGCGTGCGCAAAGTCCGCAGCCGTTGCACTTCGCTGTGTCTATAACCGGTTTGAAAAGGGAATACTTGGACAAGAAGCCGAGTACCGTACCCACCGGACAAATCGTGTTACAGTACGTACGCCCGCCTCTCCATGCCAATATGATGAGTACGACAAAAGTAAGGGACGCTATGATGAACGTAGGCAGGCTTTTCATCCACACCTCTGTTTCATAGAAAGCGTAGCTATCCGCCCGTTCCGCCAGGTATGCCAGCAGATTGTTGCCCCACTGGTAGACGGGAGCGAAAAGATTGGAAGCGATACGCCCATAAGAGCTGTACGGCTCAAGCAGCGAAGCGACCGCATGAAAGCGTACCCCCGCAATGAGGGTGACGGCAAACAATGCCAGCATTCCATAACGCAGCCATTTTTTTGCGGGAGAGTAGCGGAAGCGGTTTTTCTTCCGTTTGCCCGCAAACCGGGAAATGACATCCTGAAATACGCCGAGCGGACAGATAACGGAACAATAGACGCGTCCGAACAGCAAGGTCAATACAACAAGCAGCAATACCACACCTACATTCAGTGCGAGCAGTGCGGGGAGAAACTGTATCTTTGCCATCCAGCCCATCCATCCGTGCAGCGTTCCGGTAAAATCGAGGAACAGGAGCGTGACGAGCGCAAAGAATACAATTGCAAGTGTCAGTCTGATAGTACGTAACATAGTCATAATAGTTTTATCGTCGCAAAAATACGGAGTTTATCATTAGTTTGTGTATATGGATTACAGTTGTTTTTACCAATTTTACAGAAAAAAGCTTATTTCTTGTTCAATTCCCGTTTCTTTCAGGAATTCCCGGTCGTGCGAGATAACAAGTATGGTACCTTGATAGTTACGTATCGCGGCCGTGATGATTTCAACGCTTTCGATGTCCAGATTATTGGTAGGTTCGTCCAGCATAAATATGTCGGGAGTGTTATCGGCAATCATCAGGCAGCAGAAGGCAAGGCGCATTTTCTCACCGCCGCTTAATTTGCCGCAAGGCTTGTTCCAAACGTCCTGCGGAAAAAGATAACGGTTTAAGATGGTCTTTATTTCATGTTCCGGCAGATGCCGCAGATTGAAGGTTTCCGCTTGTTCCGAAACGGTATATCCATTTTGGATAAGGGAGTATTCCTGATCCAGATAAACATAGGTAAAGTCTGCACGCTCTATCGCTCCGCCGGTCGGTGTCAGTTCGCCGGTAATCAGTTTCAGCAGGGTTGTCTTACCGCTGCCGTTATTCCCTTTAATGCACAATCGGCTGCCGCTGCGCAGCTGAAAGCTGAGGGGAGTCGGCCAAAGGTTTGCGTCGCTGTTTGGGTAATGAAAATTGATATCCCGTGCCGTAACGAGTATTTTGCCTGTATGCAATGCCGGGGCGTTGAAGTCTGTTTTCAACTTGTCGGTTCGCGATAAGGAGCCTTTCAGGCTTGTTATTTCCTGCTGAATCTTTCCCGCCTTTTCGGCGTGGACATTACTGAGCCTGCTACTGCTGTTTTCGGCGTGATTTTTCAGGCCGCCCAACAGGATACGCGGAATACCTTTCTTTATGGAAGCCTTTTCGCCTCGTGTGTTTTGCCTGGCTTTCCGTTCTTCCACTTCACGGGCGGTTTTGCGGGCGAGGCGCAAAGCCTTTTCTTTTTCTTCCAACTGCTGTTGCAGGGCGTTGCGGTGCACTTCTTTCTGTTCTTTATAGAAGTCGTAATTACCGCCGTAGTAAGCCAGTCCGTTGCGGGAAAGCTCGCAAATGGCGGGTAGCAGGTTTAGCAGGGTACGGTCGTGGCTGATAACGAGTACCGTAGCCGAAGTACGGCGTACGAAATCATACAAGCGTTCCCGTCCGGCGGTATCCAGATGATTGGTCGGCTCGTCCAGCAGTATGGTGTCCGGCTTTCCCAGCTCCATGCCGGCGAGGAACAGGCGTGTTTTCTCTCCGCCGCTCAACCCCTTTAACGGGCGCAAAAGGGAGATACCGGCCAACTGCCATGAGTCGAGCGCGGCTTGGGCGCGTTCTTCGATATTCCAGTCGTCATCGAGCCGGACGAAGTGTTCTTCCGCCGCATCACCGTTCAGGATGGCATGGAGAGCGGTTAGCTTACGGTCTATGCCCAATGCCTGCGCAACCGTCCGGCCGTCGTACTGCCCGAAATGCTGGGGCACATGGAAAAGATGCCCGGAGCAATACGCGCTGCCGCCGCCCGGCGATACTTCTCCCGCAAGGATACGCATCAGGGTGGACTTTCCGCAACCGTTGTTGCCTGTCAGCGCGGTCTTTTCTCCGGAATTGATAATCAGATTGAGGTTGGAAAACAAAACTTCCTTATCGGTATGGATATAGCTGAGGTCTTTGATAATGATACTCATAAAAATACTGTGTTCAGGGTAGATAACATAGGTGTCCGCATGACACATTTTCAACTCTCGCAAGGCTGTGGGGAACAGACAAACACAGTAAAGGCCAAACATACACCTTTTGAGTGATGCTCAGCGTTCTGATATGAAAAGCATGTATAAAGTGATGTTTACCGAAATGTGCTGTCTTTACTTAACTATTCTCATCGGTGGTATTTATTGGTTAGCGGTTGCAAAGGTACGCATTTTATTTATAATAAGGTACACATCTTGTTTATAACATGGAAGACGCATCGAATGAAAGCGGCAGCAATGCGCCTACATTCTTCAGTTCATAAATGCCTTTTTCGCCGAACAGCAAGATGCGCATGGGGCGTTTGAAGCGTTTCTCCGTTTCGAGCATCACCTGCCGGCAGGCGCCGCATGGGGGAATGGGTTCTTCCAGAAACTCCCCGCGTTCGTTGCGGGCGGCTATGGCAAGCGTTTCTACGGCTTGGTCGGGATATTGGGAGTTGGCATAGAACAAGGTGGTGCGTTCCGCGCAAAGTCCCGACGGATAGGCTGCATTCTCCTGGTTGGTACCTGTAACAATCGTATTGTTTGCCAATCGGGCTGCCGCGCCCACGGAGAAATGCGAGTAGGGGGCATAGCTGCGGAAAGTTGCCTGACGGGCGGCATCCATCAGCTTGCGGTCGGCGGCACTCAGTTCTTCGTAGTCGTATATCTTGATAGCAATCTGTATGTTCAGGTCTTTCATAGAGTAATGGTTTATTGTAATTAATGTTACAAAGATAGGAAAGAGATTGGTTTTTTCAATTCTTTTGCAGACTTTTGTGTCAAAATCAACATTTTAAGCATGAAACCTATTTTCAGACTGACCGCTATCATAGCGCTTCTTCTTGTTTCCGTAGCCACGCAGGCTCAACGCAGAAACTCCCGCTACAATGAATACATAAAGCAGTATGCTCCGCTTGCCGTAGAGCAGATGAAGGAACATAAGATACCCGCCAGCATTACGCTGGCGCAAGGTCTGCTGGAAAGCGGTGCGGGGCAAAGTACGCTGGCGCGTAAAAGCAACAACCACTTCGGCATAAAGTGCGGAAGCAGTTGGCGGGGACGCAGCGTGCGGCACGACGATGATGCCCGTAACGAGTGTTTCCGCGCCTACCGCAATCCGAAGGATTCCTACGAAGACCACTCGCTTTTCTTGAAACGCGGCGCCCGCTACGCTTTCCTGTTTAAGTTGAAGATTACCGACTACAAAGGCTGGGCGCGCGGCCTGAAAAAAGCGGGCTATGCCACAGACCCCTCTTACGCCAACCGCTTGATAACCATCATCGAGGACTACGACTTATATAAGTATGACAGCCGCGGCATGAGCAAGCGTGAAGCCCGCAATTGGGAGAAGGAATTGAAGAAGAAGCCCTGGCTCGCTAATCCGCACCAGGTGTATATCGCCAATGACATAGCCTATGTCGTGGCACGTGACGGAGATACCTTCCAATTCCTGGGCAAGGAGTTCGGCATCAGTTGGCGCAAACTGGTGAAATATAACGACCTGCATAAAGACTATACCTTAGAGGCCGGCGATATCATCTATCTGAAAGGCAAGCGCAAGAAAGCGGCCAAGCCTCATACCGTTTATATCGTGAAGGACGGCGATTCCATGCACTCCATCTCGCAGACGTACGGCATCCGCCTGAAGAACCTGTATAAGATGAACCGCAAGGATGCGGAATACGTGCCGGAAGTAGGCGACAGGCTGCGTTTGAGATAAGCGGATTACGGCTTTTATATCCTATTGTAATTCAGTGAGGTGCGCGTACCAAAGAGATACCGCGCTTTGGTACGTCGTGTACCCTGCTTAGGTACGAAGCGTACCAGCCTTAGGTACACGTCGTACCAAGCGTTGGTATTCCTTGTACCGGCTGTTGGTATCGGCTGTACCAAAGGTTGGTATTGCCGTTACTAAAGCATGTTGTCGGCAGGATGTGCCTTGCCTGTCCCTTTTGTGTACCGGCCCGCTATCCGAAAATGTACAGAGTGTCCGAAAACGGACACTCTGCTTTTTTGTTTTAACGCTTGTTTTCAATGATTTACATTTTTGGCACGGATTTCGCAAGTATAAGGACGAAGAATCGCGGCTGTCCGTTTACGCGACAGGACGGCGGCAACATAAAACAGTAAATAAAGACAGAGAATATGGATAGAGAGATTCCGAAAGAAGTTCGTAACAAAGAACGTAACAAGAAAATCATTCGTTATGGCGGCATGGGCGCTGCGGGTATCGTCGTTATCAGTGTACTCATTTCGTTGATGCGTACCGGCGTGAAAGAAAAAGACCTTGTGTTTTCTAAAGTGAACCAGGGCACTATCGAGGTCAGCGTAAGCGCTTCAGGCAAGGTGGTTCCTGCCTTTGAGGAGATTATCAATTCGCCTATCAACACCCGTATTCTGGAAGTATATAAGAAAGGCGGCGACAGCGTGGATGTAGGCACGCCTATCCTGAAGCTGGACTTGCAGAGCGCCGAAACCGATTATAAGCAGAAGCTGGACGAGGAACAGATGCGCAGCTACAAGCTGAAACAGCTCAAACTGGAGAACATGACCAAGCTGAATGACTTGCAGATGAAGATAAAGGTTTCTGCCATGCAGCTGAACCGCAAAAAGGTGGAGTTGCGCAATGAGCAATACCTCGACAGCCTCGGCTCCGGCACTACCGATAAAGTGCGTCAGGCGGAGCTGAGCTATAATGTGGCCGAGTTGGAATACGAACAGTTGAAGCAACAGTATGCCAACGAGAAAGAAGTGCTGGATGCGGAATACCAGGTGCAGGAATTGGATTTCAGCATCTTCCGCAAGACGCTGGCCGAAACCAAACGTACGCTGGACGACGCGCAAATCCGTTCGCCCCGTAAGGCCATCCTTACTTACATCAATAACCAGATTGGCGCGCAGGTGGCGGAGGGTTCGCAGATTGCCGTCATCTCCGATTTGAGCCACTTCAAAGTAGAGGGCGAGATAGCCGATACGTACGGCGACCGTGTATCTGCCGGCGGCAAGGCCGTTGTGAAGATTGGCAATGAGAAACTGGAAGGGGCGGTCAGCAGTGTCACTCCGTTGTCCAAGAACGGCGTTATCTCCTTTACCGTACAACTGAATGAGGATAACAACCGCCGTCTCCGCTCCGGCCTGAAAACGGATGTGTATGTGATGAACGCCGTGAAAGAGGACGTGTTGCGCATTGCCAACGCTTCTTACTATGTGGGACGCGGGGAATACGAACTGTTTGTCCGCAATTCCGATAACGAGATTGTGAAGCGCAAAGTGCAGCTGGGCGATTCCAACTTTGAGTTTGTGGAAGTTATTGGCGGCTTGCAACCGGGTGATGAAGTGGTGGTGAGCGACATGAGCCAGTATAAGAACAAGAATAAGCTGAAACTGAAATAACAATTAAATACTTACCATTATGATTAAGTTAACTGGCATCAACAAGATTTATCGTACGAACGAGATTGAAACCGTAGCGTTGGAGAATGTAAACCTCGAAGTGAACAAGGGGGAATTCCTCAGTATCATGGGTCCTTCCGGTTGCGGTAAGTCTACTTTGCTGAACATTATGGGTTTGCTGGATGCGCCTACCGGCGGAACGATTGAAATAGCCGGCTAATATCTTTACTCATTGATTTTCTCCTTGTAAAAAGAATGTATCCTGACACATAATCCTCTTTATTGAACAGAAAGTTCCATCTGGATTGTTGTCAAATAAAAAATACGCGTGTATCGGTACATATCATAGCATAATCTGTTCATCTGGTCAAAGGGAGATCCATCCGAAAATACCGGATTTCCGCTTATCGCACAGCATTTTCAACACTCCTGACTGCCGCAATTCCTTTCGGAAATGCAAGACTGACAAACAGTGAATAGTACCAGCCAAATCCGGCATTTTCCATCATAATCCCATATGCCATGCTTACGAAAATGTAGCTGCACATGATCGGAATGGATTTCAGAAAAGCATTTTTTCTGATCTGTGCCTTTGTCATAGTGTTTTCTCCTTAAAATTTTCTGTGCACATCGAAAAAGACGAAGGTTTCGAAAAACCTCCGTCCAAAATTCCTGTATGTA
>OKRU01000732.1_pt1 | contig 33073 bp, 25 predicted proteins | sample 1601131 | NCBI WGS metagenome assembly OKRU01 (sample SAMEA3541558, study PRJEB24748) | human gut metagenome | biome: human gut; feature: human-associated habitat; material: faeces | place: China | collected 2012
CGTAGCTAACCTTGAAAAGAAAGCTGACAACGTAAAAATCACCGGTCAGATCCGTGCTTCCTACAAAGATGTAAGCGGTGATAAGAAAGACAATAATATGCGTCTGCGTTCCCGTTTGTTTGTAAACGGTACAATTAATGATGATTGGACTTATACCGGACGTTTCCATAATGAACAGTATGTAACCGGCAATGATGGTAAAGGTTCTGTGGGCGAAGATGACCTTGATTTTAACTGGGCATTCGTATCCGGCCGTGTTGGCGGCGTTAAAGTTGATGCTGGCCGTCAGGACTTCACTTTTGCTGATGTAGTTGATACCCGTGGTGATGGTGTAAAACTGTCCTATGGTAAAGACGTTAAAGTTTTGGGCTGGGCATTTAAAGCTGCAAGCGATGGACTTTCTGCTGGTAATGTAACCTTTACTGATCCTGCTACTGGTGATGATGTAAAAGTTTCTGCTGTTGAAGATGGTGATCGTTTCTATGTAGCAGGTGTTGAAGCTGCTATTGGCGCTGTTGACGCTGGCGTGCATTATTATAAAGCAGATAACTTCCGTGAACAGGAAATCTGGGAAGTTGCTGTTAAAGGCGAAATTGCTAAAGACCTTACTTTGAGAGGTTCTTGGTTCAATGGTAGCTCTGATGCATTGGATGATGTTTATAGCGGAGATGACAATGGCTGGTTAGTAGGTTTGAACTATAAAGGCGCTAAAGCTTCTCAGCCTGGTTCTTGGGGCGTATATGCTAACTACAGCGATCGTCCGGCAGATACTTATCTGAACCCGACTGCTTTCAGTGGCTATGCTGATTATCCTGATTATTACTATGGTGCAAACCTTGGTGGTTTGACTACTGACGGTTATGAAGGCTTCGAAGTAGGTGCTAATGTAACTCTTGCTAAAAACATTGTAGCAGCAGTTAAATACTATGACTTTGAAGGTCGCGAAGACAAAGGTCTTGGCACTCCGGACGCACAGACTCTGTGGACTGAAGTTGTATTCACTTTCTAATTTCATAGTTAGAACTCTTAAAGCGGATGGCTTTATGCCATCCGCTTTTTCTTTACAAAAAAATGGCGGATTTTATCCGCCATTTTTTATCATAACTTAATATTAAATTTTAAATATGTGCTGAACTTACTTTTACGCTGTAGCCCATAACGTAATCCAGCATTTCTACCGGTACCATGGTTACGCCGTCGATAAGTTCCGGTTTGTTTTGCAGTTTAATGCGCATACGCTGTTTGCCGTACTCATTGCTGTTAATTGTGCATACTGCACTGCGCGGGCCGTCATAAACAACTGCGGTCTGTGCGTCCTGATTCCATGTTACTGTATAGCCAAGTGCTTCCGCAACGGCGCGCAGAGGAACATATAAAGTGTTGTTTTTGTTTACAAGTTTAACATCGGCAAGCTCTTTGCCGTTTAAAGCAATTACTCCAGCTGTTGTGCTGATGTTAATATCAGCAAGGCCCTGCTGCAATAAAACTGCTTTGGTTGCAGTAGCCTGGCCGGGTAAACTTAAGGTAGAAATTTCATACCATAACAGCATTTTGTCGCCCGGTTTAAGTTCGGCAGCTTCCGGGTAAACTTCCGGCAGCAGGGTAACATACTGTGTTTCGTTAACGTTAAGCACGCGCACACTGCCGTCTTCACGCGGTTCTACTTTGCCGATATTAAAATAAGTAAAGGTGGGGCGGCTGTCTTCCGGGCCGGAAATAATGGCATCCGCTTTTCCCTGCGGCGGCAGGCTGCGCGTTAAAGCAGGCCCGTACCAGGCGCTGACATGCCCGTCTTTTTTTACATCATTGGCGCCAAGATAATAGCCGGTGCCGCTTTGCAGTATATAGGTGTTGTCCGTAATATGCAGGGCAACGCTGTCGAACGGTTTATTGCTGTTTTTTACGGTAATCATGCTGCCGGTATTTTCCGTTACGGTTCCGGACATTTGCAGTTCTTTCGGCACATTCTGCGCCGCCATGGCACTGCCGCTTAATGTAAGCAGGCACAGTGCCGCTATAAGCATTTTCTTCATTTTATGCAGCTCCTCTAATGTATAAACTAAAAATATTATAGCATGTATACGCCTTCCTGTTCAAGTATGTTGCAAAGAGTTTGCAAAAGTGTAAAATTTGTGATAAGAGTTAAAAAATATATTACCAAAAAGAGGATTTTTGAAAGATATAGAGTATACTAATAATATATATGGTATTTTATGGGTTAAATTAAAGCGGCAGAAGGGGATGAGAACAATTTCTTTAAGTACAAGGCAAAAGCGTATAGCTGAGATTGTAAGACAGGACGGACCGATTACCGGCGAACATATTGCAGAAAGACTTAATGTTACGCGCGCTGCCTTGCGCAGTGATTTGGCCATTTTGGTGATGGGCGGTATTTTGGACGCAAGGCCTAAAGTAGGGTATTTTTACACCGGAAAAAACACCCTCGGTATGCTGATGGAAGAAATTTCCGGTATCTGCGTGCGTGATTTGCAGTCTGTGCCGGTTGCCGTCAACCACGATAAGAGTGCTTACGAAGTGGTTATAACAATGTTTCTGGAAGATGTGGGAACGGTATTTGTTATTGACGATGCCGGGCTGCTGGCCGGTGTTGTTTCGCGTAAAGATTTGTTGAAGGCTGCTATCAATAATAATTATAACCTGCGCGAAGTACCGGTTGTTATGGTAATGACGCCGCTTTCCAAATTAATTGTTGTAACTCCGGAAGATTCTGTGGCAGCTGCTGCCCGGAAGATTATTGATAATGAAATTGACTGCCTGCCGGTTGTGCGCTGTATTGAAGAAGGCAGCCGCAGCTACGAGGTTGTGGGCAGAATTACAAAAACTAATTTTACGCGTCTGCTTGTAGATTTGGCAGAGGGCAAAGGGGGCAATTATCATAGCTAAGACACCGGTTATTTATGCTGTGTCCGATTCTATCGGCGAAACTGCCGAATCGGTTGTAAAGGCTACAACCAGCCAGTTTGTACAGGAAAAATTTGACGTTATCCGCGTTCCTTATATTAAAGATGCTCAGCAGGTTGAAAAAATACTTGAAGAAGCCAAAGAAAGCGGCGGCATTGTTTGCTATACTATCGTATCGCCGGAACTGCGCGAGCATATTATGCAGAAGGCAATGGAACTTGACGTTGAAGTTATTGACGTTTTAGGGCCAATGCTTAAAGCCATTGAAAAAACTTCCGGACTTTTGCCTAAAAACCAGGCAGGCCTTATCCATGCTTTGGACCACGAATATTTTAAACGTGTTGAAGCAATTGAGTTTGCCGTTAAATATGACGACGGCAAGAACCCGCTGGGGCTTTTAAAGGCAGACGTTGTGCTGATTGGCGTAAGCCGTACCAGTAAAACGCCGCTGAGCATGTATCTTGCACACAAGCAGCTGAAAGTTGCCAATGTGCCGCTGGTGCCGGAAATTGCTCCGCCGGAAGAACTTTTCAAAGTTCCTCCCCATAAAATTATCGGCCTTTTGATTGACCCGTTTAAATTAAACGAAATACGCAGCGAGCGTTTAAAAACCATGGGGCTGAGCGACGGCGCAAATTATGCGGATGTAAGGCGTATCAGTGAAGAACTGGAATATGCCAAGGCCATTATGCGCCGCGTACACTGCAAAATCATTAATGTATCGAACCGTGCTATTGAAGAAACAGCCGGCATCATACTTGATTACGTACAGAAAAACAGAGACAGAAACATATAAAAATAACCCCCGTTTTAACGGGGGTTATTTAGGCTGGCGTTATAAAAATTTTTTGTCGCGTACGTTATAGGTTAAATCGCCTGAGTGCGGCGTGCCGTTAACGGTAACGTTTCCGGAGAAAACCGCGTTTTTGGTTTTCCAGTTAAAGCTGCCGTTATCGGCGGTAATACGCAGGTTATCCTGGGTAAAAACCATGTTGCCGTTTACGTAGGCGGTGCGTTCATTGCCCTTAACTTCAACGGAATCGCAGTCAAAATGTATTCCGGTGGGCTTGTCGGTAAGGCTGATATTGCCCTGTGCATGAACCTCCAGCTGATACAGGTAAACCTGCGCAGCGTCGCCGTCAATAACGCGGTCGCCCAAATCCACGTGTACGTGCCCTTTTAAATCGTAAACTCCCGTAAAGGGGTTAAAAGTCTGGCTGTCGCTGGAAATATCCGGCTGGGCAGCAAAAGCCGAAGGTATAAACAAAAACATCAGCATAAATAAAACTGCAAAAATTCTTTTCATTGTAAAAACCTCTTTATTTTATGAATATACTATTATTATAGACTTTGGCGCGCCGGGCGGCAAGGCAGATTAAGTGAAATAAAGGTGAAAGAAATGGTTATAAGAAAGTTGATAGAAGCTACAGAAGAAAAGATTTTGGCGCCATGGGCACAAAAAAGTGCTGCTGCCGTGCGTGGGCATGAAGAAGAAGCGGACGACCTGCGCACTGCTTATCAGCGCGACAGGGACAGAATTATTCACAGCATGGCTTTTAGAAAATTAAAGCATAAAACGCAGGTTTATCTGAACCCGGGCGACCATTACCGTACGCGGCTTACGCACAGCATGGAGGTATCGCAGATTGCAAGGACAATAGCACGTGCGCTGCGCTTAAATGAAGATTTAACGGAAGCGGCGGCGCTGGGGCACGATTTGGGGCATACGCCTTTCGGGCATGCGGGCGAGCGCGCCATTAACGCTTATACGGGGCATTTTAAGCATAATGAGCAAAGCCTGCGGGTGGTAAAATATTACGGGCGCGAAGGGCGCGGGCTGAATTTAACTTTGGATGTATGCGATGCCATTGTTAACCATACGGGCGATACTTTGCCGAAAACGCTGGAAGGGCAGATAGTGCGCCGCTGTGACCGTATAGCCTATTTATGCCACGATTTTGACGACGGCTGCAAAGTGGGAATTATAGGGCCTGATAAACTGCCGGGAATTGTTGCAATGCGCCTCGGCACAAAACCGAGCCAGATTCTTGATATTCTTGTACGCAATGTGGTGGAAAGTTCGGCAGGCAAACAGATTGTCAGTATGGACAAATATTATGAAGAAGCAATGGATGAATTCCGCTGCTTTATGTTCGACTATGTTTATCTTTCGCCGCCGCTGAAAAATGAACACCGCAAGGCAGAACATGTTGTAACCACGCTTTTGGATTTGTATATGCACCGCCCGGAAATGCTGCCTCAGGAATATGCCGTTAACGTGGAAAGGCACGGTTTGCAGCAGGTTGTGGTTGATTATATTGCCAGCCTGACGGACGCGGCTGCCGTACAGCAGTTCAGCAGGAATTATTTGCCTGTTATTATTTAATGTAGCGAAAAATAAATTATCGTCAATAAAAAAAGAGGATTTTCTGTTTATATATTGAATATAAATAAAACAGATGATATTTAAAGTGACGGGAGCAAGGCAAATGAGCAGTATGTTTGATGATTTTAAAGAGCAGGTCCGCTCACAGGCAAATATCGTCGAAATAGTATCGGAATATGTACCGCTGAAAAAACGCGGCAGCAGCTATTGGGGCTGCTGTCCTTTTCATGGCGAAAAAACGCCGTCTTTTTCCGTATCGCCGGATAAGAATTTTTTTTATTGCTTTGGCTGCCATGCAGGCGGTGATGTTTTTACCTTTATAATGAAGGAAGAAAACTGTACCTTTCAGGAAGCATTAAAAATTCTGGCCAATAAACTTGGCATACCGGTTCCGGAGCGCGAAAAAACACGGCAGGAAATTGAACGCGAAAAAGAAACAAAGGAAATTATTGCCGCCAACGAACTGGCAACACGTTTTTATCAGGCCTGCCTTACAAAAAGCGAGTTTGGCAAACTGGCGCAGCGTTATCTTGCTGGCAGGGGCATTACGCCGAAAATTATCGAAAAATTTTCTGTCGGCGTGTCGCTGCCGGGTTATACTTCGCTTGTAAAAGCGCTTGGCAAACGCGGCTGCCGCGAGGAGCTGCTGATAAAGGCGGGGCTTGCCGTTAAAGGGCGTAACGGCGCTTACGATAAATTCCGCGGCAGGGTTATGATACCTATTGAAGATGCACGCGGGCATGTGGTTGGTTTTGGCGGGCGCATTCTGCAAAATAATGCCGAAGCCGCCAAATATATGAATACTGCCGAAACAGAATGGTTTAATAAACGTACATTGTTGTTTGGCCTGCACGCGGCAATTAAAGAAATAAAAAGCAGGCGTCAGGCAATTATTGTTGAAGGCTATATGGACGCGATAAGCCTTCATGCCGCCGGTATCGGCTGGGCTGTGGCTTCAATGGGCACGGCATTTTCGGCAGAGCAGGCAAAACTTTTGGCGCGCGTATGTGATGAAGTTGTGTTTTCGTACGACAGTGACGAAGCCGGGCAGCGCGCCGATATGAGGGCCGTAAGCATAGCTCGCGCGGCGGGGCTGCGGGTTAAAGTTCTGGCAGTGCCCGATGGCAAAGACCCGGATGAATTTGTACGCAGGCACGGCACAGAGGCCTATCTTGAATTAGTTAAAAACGCTGCTGACGGCATTGACTTTCAGATGCGGCAGGTAATAGCGCAAAATAATGTTTCAAATTTAGCAGGAAAAGTGGAAGCGGTGTCGAATATACTACCATTCCTGTTAGAATGTAAAAATGATATAGAAGTGGCAGGGTATATACGCAAATTAGCCCAGCTGCTGACGATAGATGAAAGCCTTATCATAAGCGAATACCGCAAAATGAGCCGCAAAAGCGGCAGCCAGGGGCATGTGCCTCTGCCGGTGCAGCCCAAAGCAGTGCGGGCGGCCGCGCCGGATGACGAAGCGGAACAGCAGCTGTTGAACATACTTGCAAAAAATATCAGCCTTCTGCCCGTATACAGGGATGAAATAGCCAAAGCCGGATTCAAGTCACCGGAACATCAGGAAATTTATTCATCACTGACGGGAATGCTGGAAAATATGCCGCAGGATGTTACGGCTGAGCTTTTCAGGGTGTTAAGCCCAGAGGCTTCAACGGCTTTTGCAGCGATAATGGCGAAAAATGTGCAGCCCGGCGATGAAGAAAAACTTATTGCCGACTGCATACGCATGATGAATAAAAGCAGGCTGGAGGCTTTATATGAAAAGCACCGGCTGCTTGCGGATGAATATGAACGTTTGGGGGACAGCCGCTTTTTGCAGGAACTTGCAGAAAGCCAGAAGATAAAAGATGCTATTAAAAATTTGTATTGAAATGGTTAAAGCAGTTTATCACGAAGGGAGGGAACACCATGGCTAATACAAAAATACCGTCCGAGCAGGTTGAGGAATTATTGTCTAAAGGAAAATCACATGGCGGTGTTCTCACTTATCGTGAAATTATGGACTCCATGCAGAATGCTGAAGACATGAGCGCCGACGATATGGACAGCATGTATGAACTTATTGCCCAGAAAGGCATTGATGTTGTTGACGACGCTAACGATGACCTTGACCTTGAGCCGGAAGCAGTAAGTGAAGCCGACGAAATAAACGAGGCCGAGCTTGCCAATATGAGCGTGCCCGAAGGCGTAAGCATTGACGACCCGGTGCGCATGTACCTGAAAGAAATAGGCCGCGTGCCTCTTTTGGTTGGCGAAGACGAAGTTAAACTTGCCAAACGCATGGACAAGGGAAAACAGGCTTACAGGCTTCTGCACGGCACAAGGCACGGCGTGGTTGCGCCAGTATATACCGGCAAAGATTCCACGCAGGAACTTATTGCCAAAGCGCGCGAGCTTATTAAAGACGAAAAAACTATCTGCGATTTGCGCAGCATAACCAAAGCGCTGCAATTTATTGAAGCGAGAGAAAAAAGCGGTAACCCATGCACGATAGAAGAATATAAAGCACTGGTTGCCGATTTTACCCGCGACGAATGCATGCGCCTGCACAAACTTTTGCAGGATGAGCATATAACCATAAGCGGCAGCGAAAAAGTAACTCCCGACGCACATACCAGTGATAAAGAAATTCATTCGCTGTTTGATTTAAAAACCATTCTGGAAGAAGTTAAGCGCCGCCTGCCGGAAGAAAAAGATACGGCTGTTTTTGATGCTTACCTTGAAATTGAGGACGATTACAAAAAACTACTGGAAGAAGTTTATGAGCAGGGCGAAGAAGCAAAACGCTGCCTGTCGGAAGCAAACCTGCGCCTTGTTGTAAGTATTGCCAAGCGTTATGTAGGGCGCGGCATGCTGTTCCTTGACCTGATTCAGGAAGGCAACCTCGGCCTTATTAAAGCAGTTGAAAAATTCGATTACAATAAAGGCTTTAAATTCAGTACCTATGCAACATGGTGGATACGCCAGGCCATTACAAGGGCTATTGCCGACCAGGCGCGCACTATCCGCATTCCTGTGCATATGGTGGAAACCATTAATAAACTTATCCGCGTATCGCGCCAGCTTTTGCAGGAACTGGGCCGTGAGCCGCAGCCGGAAGAAATTGCCAAGGAAATGGACACTTCAGTTGACCGCGTGCGTGAAATTATGAAAATTGCCCAGGAACCGGTATCGCTGGAAACTCCTATCGGTGAAGAAGAAGATTCACATTTGGGCGATTTTATTGAAGACCATGACGCACCGGCACCTGCTGATGCAGCTTCGTTTACGCTTCTGCGCGAGCAGCTTGACGAAGTGCTGGAAACCTTGACGGTACGCGAGAAGAAAGTACTGGAACTGCGCTTTGGCCTTGAGGACGGACGTAGCCGTACCCTGGAAGAAGTAGGGCAGCACTTTGGCGTAACACGTGAACGTATCCGCCAGATTGAAGCCAAGGCTCTGAGAAAATTAAGACATCCGAGCCGCAGCAAACGCCTGAAAGATTTTCTTGAATAGTTGACAATATATACTAACTTTAGTAAAATATTACTGTTGGCTAATTGCCATCAGCTTGGGCCTATAGCTCAGTGGTAGAGCCATCGGCTCATAACCGATTGGTCGTAGGTTCGAATCCTACTGGGCCCACCAATCCAAAAACAAGACGCAGATTTCGGTCTGCGTCTTTTTGTATATCCGGCAGGTTTTATTTATCCTGCTATATATGTTACTGCGCTGAAAACGGCAAGCAAAAGTGCCGACATCGGTACAAGCGTTTTTAGGCATTTAAAATAATCGGCTTTAAAATAATCGAGCGTTACAAGCAGGCACATATGCGTCGGCGTAAGCATCTGCCCGGCAACGCCAAACACCATGGCAATGCCTGCCAGCGTTAAATCTCCCGGTGCCATGGCGGCGATAATGGGCATTACTATGGCAACATGACCCTGCGACATACCCGTAAGTATGCCGATAATAAATGATACGGCGGCAACAATGGCCGGTACCGGCAGCGGCGATTTTTGAAATTCGCTTACTATAAGGTGCAGAATGCCGGTATCTGTTAAAATTTGTATAAAGTAGAAAATGCAGACGATATTAAGCAGCATTTTCCTGTCGCACGCACCTGCAAAAACTTCTTTAATATTTAATGTATGGTTGGTAAAGCGCAGTACAAATATCATAACAAAAACAACCAGCGCCATAGCGGCAGCCGCCGTAAAATTAAAAGCGGTTATTAAAATAAAGTTGGCGGCAACAGGGGCAACGGCAAAGCAAAGACTTTTCAATTCTTTTGCAAGATTTACTTTTCCGGTTTCTGTAATAATGTGCGGCGGAAGTTTTAACGGGCGCATTAAAACCAGCCAGCCTACCATGAAAAACAGCGGCGTAACCCACGCCAAATGCAGCAGCAGGCTGCTGAAGGGGATAGCGGCAATGCTGCAAGCCATCAGCATGCCGGGAATAATAGGGCTGGAAAATTCAAAAATATGGCGGAACCAGAAATTAATATTGGCTTTGTGCTCAGCCGTTAGATTTAAACCTTTGGCTGTTATTTCAACAATAGGGGCGGAAAAGCGCGCTCCACCGAGCGAAGGCAGCAGCCCTAAAAATGCCGGCATAATGGCAAGCGTAAGGCGCGGGCTTTTAAGCAGGCGGTGCAGTGAACGCACAAGGTCATCCAAAATGCCGCCGGTGCGCAGTTCAATTTCCAGGCACATAACAAAGTACAAGGCAAAAATTAAATCGTAAGTGCGGTAAGCGCTGAAGGTTTCTATCCAGGCGTTCCACAAATAACGCGGCTGCGGGGCGGCAGCTGCCCAAATAAAAATGCCTGCCGTTAAAATTGCCGGCCCTATTGGCACACGGCGGCGCAGCAGTACAATAATAATCAAAAGTGCTGAAATTAAAATTACAAAAATATTCATAATTTAACCACCTTTTTTATTTATGAAGAAAGTTTAACACGTTTTCAGGCTATTGAAAAATATGAATATAGTAGTAAGATAATAAGTAAATACTAATAACGAGGAAAATAAAATGACAATCCGTTATCTGGAAATTTTTGTGGAAGTATGTAAATACATGAACATGAGCAGAGCGGCGCAGTCGCTGATGATTTCGCAATCGTCCGTCAGCCAGGCGGTTAAGGCGCTGGAAAAAGAATATAATGTGCTTTTGTTTGAACGCCTGAACCACAATCTTTATTTAACCGCCGCCGGAGAGAAGATGCTGTACCTTGCAACGCAGGTTTTAAAAAGCATCGGACGTTTGAATTCTGCCATGCATAATGCGCCAGTATCGCTTAATATCGGTTCTTGCAATACGGTGGGTGCAAGTTTTCTATATCCGCTTTTGGCGGAATTTAAAAAGTGCAGCCCGGATATTCATATCAGCGCCGAGATAAGCAATACCCAAAACTTAACGGAGAAAATTTTAAACAGCAGCCTCGATCTGGCAATAGTTCCGGAAACGGTGCAGCAGGATTCTTTTGAGTATCTGCCGTTTTTTGATGATGATATAGTTGTTATATGCTGGCCGTGGCATCCGCTGGAAGGGCGTACGGCAGCGCTTGAAGAAATTGCCGGAGAAGTTTTTGTGGGCAGGGAAAGCGGCAGTGCGACAGACCTGCTTTTAAAAAATGTATTTGCCAAAAACGGGCTGCCGCTGAAAATTAACTGTGTCTGCAACAGTGCGGCTTCTGTAAAGCTTGCTGTAAAAAATAAAATGGGCATAGCTTTTATTTCGCGTTTTTTGGTTAAGCGTGAGCTTAAAGAGCATAAGCTTGGCTGCATTAACCTTTGCAGCAAGGTGTTTACGCGGCGTTTTGGCATTATTTACCATAAAGATAAAGTTTTAAGCAAAGAATTTACCAGGTTTACCGGTTTTTGCAGGCAGCTTGGGCAGCAGGGTTTGGAAAGCCTGCTTGACGATAATTAAACAGGAGGGGTTACAATGGAAAAAGATTTGCAGGTTTTAATAGAAAAGGCACTGGCGGCGGGAGCTTCTGCAGCCAGAGTTGTGGATGTAAGCACGATAAAAACAGGTTCGTGGACGCGCTGGAAATGCCAGTACGGCTGCCCGAATTACGGCAAAACTTTGTGCTGCCCGCCGTATTCTCCGGATTATGAAGCAACACAGCGTTTTTTGAGCGAGTATCAGAAAGGCATTATTGTACAGTACACCATGCAGCTTGACCCTACCGGCCCGGCTGATTTTGAGCGTGCGGATTTGCAGCTGAGCAACGAACTTCTGCGCATTTTGCTGGAACTGGAACGCGAAGCGTTTTTGCTTAACCATTATAAGGCATTCGCGCTTAAAGCTGGGCGCTGCCGTTTGTGCGAAAAATGTAATCTGGAGCATTGCGTGCATCCAACCAAAGCACGCCCCTCGCTGGAAGCCTGCGGCATAGATGTGTTCGCGCTGGCGCGTGACAACGGTTTTGACATGGATGTAGTAACCGGGCCGATAACCAAACTGGATATTTACGGCATGGTGCTGGTGGAATAATTGTTTACAAATTTGTCAACGGGTGTTTGCCGTTATGGCTTTAAAAGCAAAAACGAAAATGATATAATTATACTATTAGATAATTTTTATATTTTATATAGAACAGGATGTGGATTGATTAATGAAATTAGTTTCGTGGAATGTAAATGGCTTAAGAGCCTGCATGAATAAGGGTTTTAAAAATTTTATGGACAGCGTTGACGCCGATATTTTCTGCGTGCAGGAAACCAAGATGCAGCGTGAGCAGGCTAATTTTGAGTTTCCCGGTTATTTTGAATACTGGAACAGCGCCGAGAAAAAAGGTTATTCCGGCACGGCAATTTTCAGTAAAACGGAACCAATCAGTGTAACTTACGATATGGGCATTGAAGAACACGATAAGGAAGGACGCATTATTTGTGCGGAATACGATAAGTTTTACCTTGTAAACGTGTATGTTCCCAACGCCCAGCGTGATTTGGCACGTTTGCCGTACCGCGTAACATGGGAAGATGCTTTCCGCAGTTATGTCGGTGAACTGAACGCCAGGAAACCGGTGCTTATCTGCGGCGATATGAATGTGGCGCGTAATTTTATTGATATTAAAAACGCCAAAAACAATGTCGGCAATGCCGGTTTTACCAACGAAGAACGTGCAAAAATGGAAGAACTTTTGCAGTCCGGCTTTGTGGATTCTTACCGCCATTTATATCCGGATAAGGAGGGTGCTTATACATGGTGGTCCTACATGTTTAAAGCACGCGAAAAGAACGTGGGATGGCGTATTGACTACTTCCTTGTATCACAGAAAATGCAGGACGAAATTGAGGACGCATTGATTTACCCCGAGATTATGGGCAGCGACCACTGCCCCGTAGGTTTGATTTTAAAATAATGCTGTGAGGCGTTAATTATGGATTTTAACATAAAAGCACCGTTTGAACCTGCCGGTGACCAGCCGCAGGCCATAGAAGAACTTGTTGACGGTGTAAACAAAGGGCTGCATACGCAGGTGCTTCTGGGTGCAACCGGTACCGGCAAAACATATACCATTGCGCAGGTTATTAACCGTGTGCGCAAACCGACGCTTGTTATTGCACACAACAAAACACTTGCTGCCCAGCTTGCCAGTGAGTTAAAGGCGTTTTTCCCGGATAACGCGGTTGAATATTTTGTATCTTACTACGATTATTATCAGCCGGAAGCCTATATTCCGCAGAGCGATACTTATATAGAAAAGGACGCTTCCATTAACGACGAGATTGATAAACTGCGCCACTCTGCCACCAGCGCGCTGTTTGAACGCCGCGACGTTATTATTGTTGCCAGTGTGTCGTGCATTTATGGCTTGGGCGCACCGCAGGAATACTACGATATGGTGCTTTCGCTGAGGACGGGGCAGATTATTGACCGCCAGGCTATTTTGCGCAAGCTGGTGGAAATTCAGTATGACCGCAACGATATTGCTTTCCAGCGCGGCACCTTCCGCGTGCGCGGTGATGTAATTGAAGTTATTCCTGCCGGTTACAACGAAAAAGCCGTGCGCATAGAAATGTTTGACGATGAGGTTGACCGCATACTGGAAATTGACGTGCTGACCGGTGAAGTGCTGGCGCAGCGCACGCATGTGGCAATTTTTCCGGCGTCGCACTATGTAACTTCGCGCGAGAATCTGGAACGCGCAATGGAGGACATAAAGGTTGAGCTGAAAGAACGGCTGGAATACCTTAATGAGCATAACAAGCTGCTGGAGGCTCAGCGCCTTGAGCAGCGCACAAACTACGATTTGGAAATGATGAACGAAATGGGCTACTGCTCCGGCATCGAAAACTATTCGCGCCATCTGGCAGGGCGTAAGGCGGGCGAAGCGCCGTTTACGCTGGTAAATTATTTTCCGGATGATTTTTTGCTGGTGGTTGACGAATCGCACGTTACGCTGCCGCAGATACGCGCCATGTATGCCGGTGACCGTTCGCGCAAGGAAATGCTTGTGGAGCATGGTTTCCGCCTGCCGTCGGCGTTTGATAACCGCCCGCTGACTTTTGACGAGTTTCAGTCGCAGATAAAGCAGGCTATTTACGTATCGGCAACGCCTGCCAAATACGAATTAGAACATGCCGATAAGGTTGTGGAACAGATTATCCGCCCGACTGGGCTTTTGGACCCGAAAATTGAAATACGCCCGATTAAGGGGCAGATTGACGATTTGCTGACTGAAATAAATAAAGTAACCGCTGATGGTGAACGCACGCTGGTAACAACGCTGACCAAGCGCATGGCGGAGGATTTGACGGATTACTTAAAAACTGCCGGTGTACGCGTGCGTTACCTGCATTCGGAAATTGCCACGATTGAGCGCGGTGCGATTATTGACGACCTGCGCAGCGGCAAGTTTGACGTGCTGGTAGGTATTAACCTTCTGCGCGAAGGGCTTGATTTGCCGGAAGTTTCGCTGATAGCCATTCTGGATGCCGATAAGGAAGGCTTCCTGCGCAGTGATACTTCCATGATTCAGACTATCGGGCGCGCGGCCCGCAACGAGCACGGGCGCGTAATTATGTATGCCGACCGCATAACGGATTCGATGCAGCGCGCCATTGACGAAACCGAACGCCGCCGCGAAAAACAGGCGGCTTACAATAAAGAACACGGCATTACGCCGAAAACGGTTTACAAAGAGCAGCGCCAGCTGATTAAGCTGACCAAGGTTGCCGAAGAAACAGGCATTGATGATTACAGCGAAAAGGCACTGAAAAAACGCAGCATTAAAGAAATTGAAAAGCTGGCGCGCACGCTGGAAAAAGAAATGACGGAAGCCGCCAAAGCGCTTGACTTTGAACGCGCCGCCGAATTGCGCGACCGTTTGATTGTAACCAAAGGGCTGCTGGGCGAAAAATTAGTGCCTAAGAAACGTAAAAAATAGAGGAAAACATGAAAGACCAGATTATTGTAAAAGGAGCAAGACAGCATAATTTAAAAAATATTACCGTGGAAATACCGCGCGACAAACTGGTGGTAATTACGGGTTTAAGCGGCAGCGGCAAATCTTCGCTTGCGTTTGATACTATTTATGCCGAAGGGCAGCGCCGCTATGTGGAATCGCTTTCGGCCTATGCCCGCCAGTTTTTGGGGCAGATGGACAAGCCCGATGTTGATTATATTGAAGGGTTAAGCCCTGCAATTTCCATCGACCAGAAAACAACCAGCCGCAACCCGCGTTCCACAGTTGGTACCGTTACGGAAATTTACGATTATTTAAGGCTGCTGTTTGCGCGTATCGGCGAGCCGCACTGCCCCAAATGCGGCAAATTGATTGAACGCCAGACCGTGCAGCAGATTGTAGACCATGTACTGGCCATGCCGCAGGGAACAAGGTTTATGGTAATGGCGCCGTTGGTGCGCGGGCGCAAGGGTGAACATGCCAAAATCATGGACCAGATGCGCAAAGCGGGTTACGTGCGCATGTTTGTTGACGGCGAAGTGCGCACGCTTGATGAAGAAATTAAGTTGGAAAAAAATAAAAAGCACAGCCTGTCCGTCGTTATCGACCGACTTGCTGTGCGCGACGGTATTACCCAGCGCCTTACAGATTCCGTGGAAACGGCGCTGAAGCTGGCGGAAGGGCTTGTTGAAATTAATGTTATCGGCGGCGAAACGCAGATGTACAGCGAAAATTTTGCGTGCAGCGACTGCGGCATCAGCCTGCCGGAAATTGAGCCGCGCCTGTTTTCGTTTAATAACCCTATGGGTGCCTGCCCGGCCTGTACCGGCCTTGGCATGAATATGGAACTGGATAAATCGCTGATTATTCCGGATGGCAGCAAAACCTTTGCCGAAGGCGTTATTGCCGCGCTTTCAACAAACCAGGAAGCCTACCATATGAAGCAGCTGGCAGCTGTTTTAAGTTACTACGGTTATTCGCTTGATACCGTATGGAACGACTTGCCCAAGGATATGCAGGAAATTTTGTGGTATGGCAGCGGCGAACAGAAATTTTCGTTTATGTATGAAAATTTGCAGGGCGAAGTAAAAAAACATACCACGCCGTTTGAAGGCATAATTCCGCTTTTGCACCGCCGTCACCGCGAGGCGTTCAGCGAACGCATGCGCCTTGATATTGAAAGCTTTATGACGAGCACGCCCTGCCCGGTGTGCCACGGTGCGCGTTTAAAACCGGAGGTGCTGTCGATACTCGTCGGCGGCAAAAATATTTGTGAAGTTACTGTCCTTACCGTGCGTGATGCGATAAACTTTTTTGAAACGCTGAACCTTACGGAACGCCAGCAGTTTATTGCCCGCCAGATTTTGAAGGAAATACTGGCACGCCTGCGTTTTTTAAATGATGTAGGGCTTGATTATTTAACGCTTGACCGTGCTGCCGGTACGTTAAGCGGCGGAGAAGCGCAGCGCATACGCCTTGCCACGCAGATTGGCAGCGGGCTTGTCGGCGTGCTGTACATTCTGGACGAGCCTTCTATCGGCCTGCATCAGCGCGACAACAGCAAACTTCTGGCAACTTTGCAGCACCTGCGCGATTTGGGCAACACGTTGCTGGTGGTTGAACACGACGAAGAAACCATGTATGCCGCAGACCAGATTATTGATATCGGCCCCGGTGCCGGTGAACACGGCGGCAATGTGGTTGCACAGGGCACGGCAGAAGAAATTAAACTGGTGGAAAACTCCGTTACCGGGCAGTATTTAAGCGGCCGCAAGTTTATACCCGTGCCGAAAAAACGCCGTGAGTGCGACGGGCGTTATATAGAAATTATCGGTGCTAAAGCCAATAACCTTACAAATATAGATGTAAAAATTCCGCTGGGCGTGTTTACCGTTGTTACCGGCGTCAGCGGCAGCGGCAAATCAACGTTGATTAACGATATTTTGTACAACGCGCTGGCGGCAAAACTGCACGGTGCGCGTCTGCGCCCTTCGGAACATAAGGAAATCCGCGGGCTGGAAAATATCGACAAAATTATTAATATCGACCAGTCGCCGATTGGGCGTACACCGCGCAGCAATCCGGCAACATATACGGGCGTGTTTGATTTTATCCGCGAATTGTTCAGCCAGACTAACGAAGCCAAAATGCGCGGCTACAAGCCGGGGCGTTTCAGCTTTAACGTAAAGGGCGGTCGCTGTGAATCCTGCCGCGGCGACGGTATGAACAAGATTGAAATGAACTTTCTGCCGGATGTGTATGTGCCGTGCGAAGTGTGCCACGGTGCGCGCTATAACCGCGATACACTGGAAGTGCATTATAAAGGGAAAAGCATTGCCGAAGTGCTGGACATGACTGTAACGGAAGCCTGCGAATTTTTTAAAAACCTGCCGCGTATTGCACGCAAACTGCAGGTGCTGGAAGATGTCGGGCTGGGCTATATCCACCTGGGGCAGGCGGCAACAACGCTTAGCGGCGGCGAAGCGCAGCGCGTAAAACTGGCAACAGAATTAAGCCGCCGCAGTACGGGCAAAACGCTGTATATTCTGGACGAACCTACAACCGGCCTGCATATTGCCGATGTACACAAGCTGCTGGACGTTTTGCAGCGCCTTGTGGAAGCCGGTGACAGTGTTGTTGTTATTGAGCACAACCTTGATGTTATTAAAACTGCCGATTATTTGATTGACCTAGGCCCCGAAGGCGGCGATAAAGGCGGCACGCTTGTTGCCTGCGGCACGCCGGAAGAACTGGCCAAAGTAAAAAAATCCTACACCGGCCAGTATGTAAAACAGGTTTTAAAACAGGCTAAAGACAACGGGTGGTACCAATGAACGAAAATATAGCCAAAGCACTGGCGGTACTCCCCGATAAGCCCGGCGTATACCTGATGCACGACGAGCACGGCAAAGTAATTTATGTCGGCAAGGCCGTTGTGCTTAAAAACCGCGTGCGCAGTTATTTCCGCAATCTGGCCTCGCATACGGTTAAGGTTAAAGCGCTGGTCAGCAAAGTTGCGGAAATTGAAACCATTGTTACCGACAGTGAAGTGGAAGCGCTGATTCTGGAGTGCAACCTTATAAAAAAATACCGTCCGCGCTACAACATTATGCTGAAGGACGATAAAACCTACCCTTATTTAAAGGTAACAATGGCAGAAGATTTTCCGCGTATTTATGTTACGCGGCGTCTTATCCGCGATGGCAGCAAATATTACGGCCCTTATGCCGATGCCGGTGCGATGCACGCCACGGTAAAACTTTTACGGACGATGTTTCCGCTGCGTACCTGCCGCAAAATGAATCAGGAGCGCCCGTGCCTGCAATATCATATTAAACGTTGCCTTGCACCGTGCGCAGGGCTTGTAAGCAGGGAAGAATACGGGGCAATGATACGCAGCGTATGTATGGTGCTTGACGGGCGTACGAGCGAACTGGAAAAAGACTTAAAGCAGCGTATGCAAAATGCTGCCGAAAATTATGCTTTTGAAGAAGCTGCGCGCCTGCGCGACCAGCTGGCGGCTGTAAAACGTCTGGACGAATCGCAGAAGGCAGTTACCGGCGGCGGTGATATGGATGTTGTCGGCTATGCCAAAGACGATACGGGTATTTGCCTGCAAATATTTTTTGTGCGCAGCGGCAAGCTGATTGGGCGTGAGAATTTCTTTCTGCCCGACGGCGGCGACAGCAGGCAGGAAGTGGTAACGGCGTTTATCAAGCAGTATTACAACGATGCTTCGTTTATACCGCGCGAGATAATTCTGCCGGATTTGCCGGAAGAAGATGAAACTGCGGTGCTTACTACCTGGCTGACGGAAAAAGCCGGGCACAAGGTTGAATTTATCCGCCCGCAGCGCGGAACCAAGCGCGACCTTTTACAGCTGGCTGATGAAAATGCTGGCAAGCTTCTGGAAGAACGCCTGCGCAAAGGCAAAATCAGCTTAAAAACGGATGAAGAAGCTGCGGAAGAACTGCAAAGGGCACTGAACCTGCCGGACCCGCTGGAACGCATGGACTGCTTTGATATTTCGCATACGCAGGGCTCGGAAACGGTTGCATCCATGGTTGTGTTCCGCAACGGAAAACCGAGCAAAAAAGATTACCGCAAATATAAAATTGTCAGCGCCGAAGGCAAGCCCGACGATTTTAAATCCATGCAGGAGGTTGTGTACCGCCGCTATAAGGATTACGAGGATTTGCCGAGTTTGGTTGTTATCGACGGCGGCAAAGGTCAGCTGAGCAGCGCACTGGAGGTTATCCGCGGGCTGGGGCTGCACGAACTGCCGGTAATAGGCCTTGCCAAGCGCGAAGAAGAAATTTTTACCGAAGGCAGCCACGAAAGCATTATGCTGGACAGGGAATCAGCATCGCTGCATTTAATTCAGCGTATCCGCGACGAAGCGCACCGCTTTGCAATAACCTATCACCGTAAGCTGCGCGGCAAACGCAATCTGCGTTCTGTGCTGGACCATATCGATGGCATTGGCCCGAAACGCCGCCAGGCATTATGGCTTAAATTTAAGTCTATTGACGCCATAAAAGCGGCCAGCGTGGAAGAACTTGCCGATACGGAAAGCATGAACTATCCTGCGGCGCAGAAAATATATGACTTTTTCCGCTTGAATTTGCCGGAAAAGGCTGAAGTGTTAAAAAATTGAAACATTTTCAATAATTATTTTCTTTTAGAATAAAGTGTGCTATAATAGGCACATAAGCAGTAACGGCTTGAAAAGATTTAAAATGAAATAAAAGGAGATGGAATTTATGGCAAAATGGGTATGCAATATCTGCGGTTACATTTATGATCCCGAAGTAGGTGACCCTGATAACGGCGTTGCAGCAGGCACCGCTTGGGAAGATGTACCGGAAGACTGGGTTTGCCCTCTCTGCGGCGTAGGCAAAGACCAGTTCAGCGAACAATAAGAAAATAAAAAAACAGGCTTCGTACTTTTAATTAAGTATGGAGCCTGTTTTGTTTTTAGGATTAATAAGTTTTTAAAATTAATAAATTTTTGCAGTTTTACTTTTTATAAAAGGTAGTTGTAACGAGATTGCAGAGGCCTGTATTGTGAATTGCCTGCAAAAACTGCGGCGGCTGAAATTTTTATGCTGTAACTGCGAGAGGTCAGCTGCGTAGCCTGACCGGAATCGGAGGAGCCGCAGCATTTTTGTGGTGATGAACAGTACAGGCCTCTGCTTTAATTAAAAAGTAAATTACCAAAAAATAATTTTATATCACGTATAGTTTTTATAATTCCGTGCCGTCTGCCAGATAAATAGTTTTTTCTTTGGCGGCGTTGGCAACTGTTTCGCCGATAAAGCCGCGTTTAACCATGGTATCAAGCACTAAATGCTGACGTTTTTTGCAGCCTTCGTGATTTTCGTACGGGTTAAGCGCGGACGGTGCATAAGGCAGCGAAGCGATAACCGCACATTCGGCAAGGTTCATTTCGGCAGGCGTTTTGCCGAAGTAACTGCGTGCAGCGGCAGTGATGCCGGTTGCGCCGTTGCCAAAGTAGGTAGTGTTAAAATACATTTCCAGAATCTGGTCTTTGCTGAATTTATCTTCCAGCATCAGCGAGAACATTACCTCATAAACTTTGCGGCTCATGGTTTGTTCCTGACTTAAAAACATATTTTTGGCAAGCTGCTGCGTCAGTGTACTGCCGCCCTGCACAATTTCGCCGGCAGAAATATTTACGAATGTTGCACGCAGTATGCCGCCCATATCAACGGCACCATGTCGGTAAAAATCGTGGTCCTCTATGGCCACCAGTGCCTGCTGCATAGCTGTCGGTATGTCAGGCAGTGCCGTCCATTCCATACCGGCAGTACGTTCCTTAACCGTGTTTTCAATAGTAAAGAGCATAAACATTTTTTGCAGCGGGTCAGGCCAGGTATTACGCTCCGGCAGATAGGGCAAAATTGTCATCAGCGTGCTTTCTGTCTGCTGATATTCATTGACAGGGTTTGCCTGTTCCTGCATCTGCGTTGTTGCTGCCTGCTGCGCCGGCTGCGGGCCGGTTTCATAGCCTGCTATATTGGGGTAGTACATAAAAAGGCCTGTTACAGCTGCCAGTATAATTAATAGTTTAATAAAATTTCCCATAATTACCTCACCTGTTTTCTTATATAATATTGTACCAAAAATTGCGCCAAGGTAAAATTTAAATTTTATTTTTATTTTTTACCGAAAAAATTTTGAAAAAGGGATACTAAAGTAGTACAATATACATAATAATGGCATAGTGTTTTCTTTTTGCAAAAACTGGAAACAGCTGCGAAAAAATTTAAAAATACTATTGATTAATTATACACAATAGTTGTATAATTATAAAATCATAAATTCAAGGGAGGTTCGGTATGAGAGCAAGTGTTATCGGTGCAACCGGGTTTGCAGGTGCTGAGCTTTTAAGGCTTCTGGACGGGCATCCGCAGGCAGAACTGGCTTATATTACTTCTGAAAGCAGTACCGGTGAAGATATAGCCGCTATGTATCCGCATTTGCGCGGAAGAATAGACAAACAGCTTATTTCCATGAATGAGCTGGAAAAAATTGCAAAAGGCAGTGATGTAATATTTATCGCGCTTCCGCACGGGCATGCCATGAAGATTGGCAAAATGCTGCGCGGCAGCGGCGTTAAAATAATTGACCTTGGCGGTGATTACCGTTTCAGGGATGTAAAGGTGTTTGAAAAATGGTATAAAGTTCCGCATGCTGACCCTGAAGCAAAAGCTGTTTACGGGTTAACGGAATTGTACCGCAAAGATGTTGCCGGTGCTGAACTGGTGGCAAACCCCGGATGTTATACAACCTGCAGCATTATGGCGCTGGTGCCGCTGCTGAAAGCGGGTTTAATTGAAACAAAGGGCATTGTTGTTGATGCCAAGTCCGGCACAACAGGAGCCGGGCGCGGGCTTAAACTTGGCAGCCTGTACTGTTCTGTCAACGAAAACTTCCACGCTTACGGCGTGGCAACGCACAGGCATACCCCTGAGATTGAGCAGATTTATTCTGAATTTGCAGGCGAAGAAGTTGTAATTCAGTTTACTCCGCACCTTCTGCCGGTTGACCGCGGCATTTTGGCAACCTGTTACGCTATGCTGAAACCGGGCGTTACGGATGCCGATATTGAAAATGCTTTTGAAGAAATGTACGGCAGCGAATTTTTTATCCGCCTTTTAGGCAAAGGAGCATGCCCCGAAATTAAAAATATCAGGGCATCCAATTATGTTGACATAGGCTGGCAGACGGATGCACGCACCGGCAGAGTGATTGTAATGAGTGCGCTCGATAACCTTGTAAAAGGTGCTGCCGGGCAGGCCGTGCAGAATATGAATGTAATGTTTGGCATTGATGAAACAACCGGGCTGCGTCAGCTGCCCGTATATCCTTAAGGAGGTTGGCTAATGAAAAAGATTGACGGTTGGGTTACAACGCCGCAGGGCTTTTTGGCAGCCGGTGTTAAAGCCGGTATTAAAGCCAGCGGCAACCATGATGTAGCCGTTATTTACAGCACAGTGCCGGCGGCAACCGGCGCCGTGTTTACGCAGAATAAAATGTGCGCGGCACCTGTATTGGTAAGCCGCAAAGTTGCCGCAAAATCTTATGCGCAGGCTATTGTGGTAAACAGCGGCTGTGCTAACGCCTGCACCGGCGAACAGGGCTTAAAAGACGCGGAAGCAATGCAGGCACAGACGGCAGAACTTTTAGGTGTTGAAAACGACGCAGTTTATGTTTGCAGCACCGGCGTTATCGGGCATTTTATGCCGATGGATAAACTGGCTAAAGGCATTGCCGACGCTGTTGACGCTATGGACGAAACCGGCGGCGAAAGCTGCGCCATGGCAATTCAGACAACGGATACTTTTATCAAGCATGCGGCTTATGAGTTTGAATTAGGCGGCAAAACCGTTAAAATTGCCGGTATAGCCAAAGGCGCCGGCATGATTCACCCCAATATGGCAACCATGCTTACCTTTTTAACTACCGATGCTGCCGTTGCGCCGGATGTTTTAAAACGCGCTGTTAAGGCTGCTGCCGATAAATCCTTTAATATGGTTGTTGTTGACGGCGATACCAGCACCAATGACAGCATGATTGTACTGGCTAACGGTCTTGCCGAAAACGAAATTATTGTAAGCGAAGAACATCCGGATTACCCGGCGTTTTTTGAAGCCTTGCTGGCATGTGCGCAGGACCTTGCCAAAATGATTGCGCGCGACGGCGAAGGCGCTACCAAATTTTTGGAAGTAAACGTTGCCGGTGCAGCAACCTGGGCAGAAGCCAAAACGGCTGCTATGGCCATTGCCAAATCCCCGCTTGTAAAAACGGCATTCTTTGGCAAAGACCCTAACTGGGGACGCATTGTTTGTGCAGCCGGTTACAGCGGCGCACAGATGGAGCCGGATAAGGTTAATCTTGAAATCGGCGGCGTAAGGCTCGTAGAAAACGGCATGAACTGTAATGTTCCGCTTGAAAGCCTGAAAGACATTATGGAACAGCACGACATCAGCATGAAAATAGACCTTGGCGCAGGCCAAGAAGAAGCTACCGTCTGGACATGTGATTTCAGCTATGAATATGTTAAAATAAACGGTGAATACCACACCTGATATTAAACAACATTTTATTAACGGCTTTTGCCGGATTACAGGAGGAATAATCAATGTTACGTAACGAAGAAATTAAAATTTTGGTGGAAGCACTTCCGTACCTGAGAGATTTTAAAGGCAAGACCGTTGTTGTAAAATATGGCGGCAATGCTATGCTGAATGATGAAATTAAAAATAAAGTTCTGCAGGATATTATTTTCCTGAAATGTGCAGGCCTGCGCCCGATTGTTGTTCACGGCGGCGGCCCGGAAATTACCGCGCAGATGGTTAAGGCCGGCAAAAAGACCCAGTTTGTAGGCGGCCTTCGCGTAACTGATGAAGAATCGGTAGGCATTACGGAAATGGCACTGGTTGGCAAAATTAACACCGACCTTGTTGGCCGTTTAAACCGTTTGGGCGGCAAAGCAGTAGGCCTTAACGGCAAGGACGACAACCTCATTCAGGCAAGAAAACACCTTGCCGACGTTTATGAAAACGGTGAAGTAAACCTGGTTGACATCGGTTACGTAGGCACTGTTGAACACATTAACACCGAACTTTTAAACGTACTTCTGGATAACGACTTTATTCCCGTTATTGCACCGACCGGCGTAGGCGCAACCGGTGAAACCTACAACATCAATGCAGACAGCGTTGCCGGTGAAATTGCAGGCGCATTAAAAGCAGAAAAACTTCTGGTACTTACCGACGTAAAAGGCATTTATGCCGATTACCGCGATGAAAGCACCTTCCTTTCCACTATGACTTTTGAAAAAGCACAGGAACTTATCATTAAAGGCAATATCGACGGCGGCATGATTCCGAAAGTTAAAGCCTGCATTACCGCACTCAGCGGCGGCGCCAAGAAAGCACAGATTATTGACGGCCGTGCCGAACACAGCATTTTGATGGAAGTATTCAGTGATGAAGGCGTAGGCACCGAGGTTGTAAAAACTTTATAAATTTTTCTGAGGGGGGCAAAAAGGTGAATAATATAGAAATCAGAGAACAGACAGATAAATATTACCTTCCGGTATTCGGCCGTTATCCGCTGGCGCTTACCCATGGCAAGGGCTGCATGGTTTATGACGCCGATGGCGAAGGCTATCTCGACTTTCTGGCAGGTATTGCCGTTAATTCTTTGGGCTATGCCCATCCGGCGCTTGTTAAGGCAATCAGCGAACAGGCCGGTAAAATTATGCACTGCTCCAACGTATTTTATACGGATGTGCAGGCACGTGCAGTTAAACTTATCAGCGAAGCAACCGGTTTTGACCGTGTGTTTTTAGCCAACTGCGGTGCGGAAGCCAACGAAGGCGCAATTAAGCTGGCGCGCAAATACGGCCACAGCAAAAATGAGGGCAAATACCGCATTATTACGGCCGTTCATTCCTTCCATGGGCGCACCATGATGACGGTGACGGCAACCGGACAGCCTAAATACCAGCAGGGGTACGAACCGCTGCCGGCAGGTTTTGACTATGTTCCTTACGGCGATCTTGAAGCGCTGAAAGAAGTAATGGACGAAGATGTATGCTGCGTAATGCTTGAGCCTATTCAGGGCGAAGGCGGCGTGCATGTGCCAAGCGACGAATATTTACAGGGCGCGCGCGCTTTGTGCGATAAATATGACGCACTGCTGATTTTTGACGAAATTCAGTCCGGCGTCGGCAGAACCGGCCAGTGGTTTGCTTATATGCATACCGGCATTAAACCGGACGTGCTTACATTTGCCAAAGGCATTGGCGGCGGCTTCCCGACAGGCGGCTTCTGCGTTGATGAAAAACTGGCGCATGTATTTAAACCGGGCGACCACGGCGGAACCTTCGGTGGCAATGCGCTGGCCTGCGCGGCTATTGAGGCGGCTCTTACAACCATTAAGGAAGAAGGGCTTGTTGAAGCTGCGGCAGAAAAAGGAAAATACTTTATGGGCAAATTGCAGGAGCTTAAGGCAAAATACCCGGAAAAAGTTACGGAAGTGCGCGGCCGCGGGCTTATTTTAGGCATGGAGCTTTGCAAACCGGGCGGAGCAATTGTTGAACATTGTCTTAAAGACCATGTTATAGTTAACTGCACTGCTGGCAATGTAATACGCCTTGTTCCTCCGCTTATTGTAACGGAAAAAGAAATAGACACGGCTGTTGCTGCTCTTGACGCAGCCCTGGCAGAATTTTAATCGGTTGGTGAGGGTATAAAATGGGTTTAAGAAACAAAGATTTAATTTCTATTCATGATTTGTCTGTTGGTGAAGTAGCCACAATTTTGGACGTTGCCAAAAAATTAAAACGCAAACAAAAAAGAGGGGAGCCGCACAGATATCTGGAAGGAAAAACTCTGGCCATGATTTTTTCCAAAGCATCCACAAGAACAAGGGTTTCTTTTGAAACCGGTTTCTATCAGCTTGGCGGACATCCTATTTATCTTAATGATTCCGCTTCGCAGATTGGCCGCGGCGAGCCGGTGCGCGATACGGCAAGGGTGCTTTCCCGTTTTGTTGACGGTATTATGATTCGTACATTCTCGCATGATTCCGTTATTGAACTTGCCAAATACGCTACCGTGCCGGTTATTAACGGATTGACCGATTTGCTGCATCCCTGCCAGGCCTTGACCGATATGTTTACCATTATGGAACATAAGGAAATATTAAAAGGCCGCAAGCTGGTTTATGTTGGCGACGGCAATAATATGGCGCATTCGCTGATGTATGCCTGCGCCAAAGTAGGCATGAATATGGTTTGCGCATCTCCGAAAGGCTACCAGCCTGACCAGGAAATTGTAAGAACTGCGCAGGAAGATGCCGCACTTACCGGCTGCACCATTGAAGTTGATGAGGATTTGTTCCGTGCCGCCAAAGGCGCAGACGTTCTTTACACTGATGTTTGGGCAAGTATGGGACAGGAAGCCGAACAAAGCATCCGTCAGGAAGCGCTTGGCGATTACCAGATTAACAAAGAACTGCTGAGCGTGGCACGCCCGGACGCTATGGTTCTGCACTGCCTGCCTGCACACCGCGGTGAGGAAATTACCGAGGAAGTGCTGGAAGGGCCGCAGTCAAAAGTGTTTGACCAGGCAGAAAACCGCCTGCATGTGCAGAAAGCCATTATGGCACTTTTGATGACTGATGATATCATCTAATAAAAATACACAAAATATTTATAAAAATACTGGAAATTTTTAAAATTTGTGGTATAATCATATTCGTTATATATTTTTATACATAAAAGCTGTATATTATGCAAACAACAGGAGGCTGTACTTTAATGAAAATTGACAAAAGCAAAATTAAAAAAGTAGTGCTCGCTTATTCCGGCGGCCTTGATACTTCCGTTATTATTCCTTGGCTTAAAGAAAACTACAATAATTGCGAAGTTATTGCCTGCACCGCAGACCTTGGCCAGGGCGACGAACTGAATATCGTTCATGACAAGGCTTTAAAATCCGGCGCAAGCAAATGCTATATTCTTGATTTAAAAGAAGAATTCGTTTCCGATTATGTATGGCCTGTTGTTAAAGCAGGTGCCATTTATGAACAGAAATATCTGCTCGGCACTTCTTTTGCGCGTCCGCTGATTGCCAAAAAACTGGTTGAAATTGCACTGAAAGAAGGCGCTGACGCTGTTGCCCACGGTGCTACCGGCAAAGGCAACGACCAGGTTCGTTTTGAACTCGGCGTTAAAGCTCTTGCTCCGCAGCTGGCTGTTATTGTGCCCTGGCGTGAATGGAACATCCGTTCCCGCGAAGATGCTATCGACTTTGCAGCAGCACATAATATTCCGGTGCCTGTAACCAAAGACCACGATTATTCCATGGACCGCAACATGTGGCATTTAAGCCATGAAGGCTCCGACCTTGAAGACCCCTGGAATGCTCCGAAAGACGAACTCTTTATCGTTACCAGCACTCCGGAAAAAGCTCCCGATAAAGACGAATATGTTGAACTGGAATTTGAAGCTGGTGTGCCTGTTGCCGTTAACGGCGAAAAACTTTCTCCGGCAGCACTGCTTGAAAAATTAAACGAAATCGGCATCCGCAACGGCGTTGGCATCTGCGACATGGTTGAAAACCGCCTTGTAGGCATGAAATCCCGCGGCGTATATGAAAACCCGGGCGGCGCAATTATTGTTTACGCACATAAAGAACTTGAAAGACTGTGCCTTGACCGCGCAACTATGCACTACAAAGAAATGATTGCCATTAAATATGCAGAGCTGGTTTATGACGGCATGTGGTTCAGCCCGCTGCGTGAAGCACTGGCAGCATTTGTTGACGAAACCCAGAAAACCGTTACCGGCACCGTTCGCCTGAAACTTTACAAAGGCAATATCATGAGCGCCGGCACTAAATCTCCGTATTCCCTGTACAGCAAGGAATATGTAACCTTCGGCGCCGACGAAGTTTACAACCAGGCTGACGCTACCGGCTTCATCACACTGTTCGGCCTGCCGCTGACCGTACGTGCATTGATGAAACAGGGCAAACTGAAATAATGGCTAAACTCTGGGGCGGAAGATTCAGCAAAAATACCAATGAACTCGTGGACGCATTCAATGCGTCCATTGAGTTTGATAAACGCTTGTACCATGAGGACATCAGCGGCAGTATTGCTCATGCTACAATGCTGGCCAAATGCGGAATCATTCCGGAAGAAGATGCAGAAAAAATTGTTGCCGGCTTAAAAGATATTTTAAAAGATATTGAAGCAGGCAATTTTGAATTTGATATTGCACTGGAAGATATTCATATGAATATCGAAGCACGCCTTACAGAACGTATCGGTGCTGCCGGTGCAAGGCTGCACACTGCACGCAGCCGCAATGACCAGGTTGCGCTTGATATGCACATGTATATGAAACGCGAAGTTGTGGAAATTGCAGAACTTTTGGTGCAGTTTGAAGAAGCGCTTCTAAGCGTTGCTAAAAAGCATGATAAAACCTTAATGCCCGGGTACACGCATTTACAGCGTGCGCAGCCGATTACTTTTGCGCATCATCTGCTGGCATATTTTAACATGCTGCAGCGTGATTTCCGCCGCCTGCTCGGCGTATGGGAAGGTGCGGACATTATGCCGCTCGGCGCTGGCGCCATTGCAGGCACAACTTTCCCGATTGACCGCTTCTTTGTGGCAGAACAGTTGAATTTCGGCAGTGTTTATGCCAACAGTATGGATGCGGTAAGCGACAGGGATTATATTATTGAATTTTTAAGCTTTGCTTCGACGCTGATGATGCACATGAGCCGTTTGAGTGAGGAATTCTGCCTGTGGAGCAGCACGGAATTTGGCTTTATTGAACTTGACGATGCTTTTGCAACAGGTTCTTCCATGATGCCGCAGAAGAAAAACCCGGATATTTCCGAACTTGTGCGCGGCAAAACCGGCCGTGTTTACGGACATTTAATGGCAATGCTTACTACGGCCAAAGGCCTGCCTTTAACCTACAACAAAGATTTGCAGGAAGATAAGGAAGGTTTCTTTGACGCCATTGACACGCTGAAATTTACGCTTGCCGTTTACAGCGACATGGTTAAAACCATGACCGTTAATGTGGACAGAATGCGTGAAGCTGTAAGCAAGGATTTTTCCAATGCAACCGATTTGGCAGATTACCTTGTGCGCAAAGGCCTGCCTTTCCGCATGGCACACGAAGTTGTCGGTAAATGCGTGGCTTACGCCATTACCGAAGGCAAGTTCCTGCCGGAAATTTCGCTTGATGAATACAAAAAGTTCAGCGATTTGTTTGAAGCAGATTTGCTTGACGCATTAAAACCGGAAAACTGCGTGGCTGCACGTACTTCTTACGGCGGTCCGGCATTTACGGAAAACGATAAACAGTTTGTGCGCGGCGATGAAATTATTGCAGGGCAGAAAGCCAAAGTTGAAGAATTAAAACAAAAATTATAATTCAGGCTTAAATAAAAAGAGGCGGTTCGTTATGAACCGTCTCTTTTATTGTATAATGATTATAATTTTAAAAGCGTTTTTAATTCCTGTACTTTTTGCGCAAATTTTTGCAGGGTTACGGCAACCGGCTGCGGCGTAGTTAAATCTACACCGGCATTTTTTAAAATGTTCAGCGAATAATCGCTGCCGCCTGCTTTTAAGAAACCGAGGTATTTTTCGACGGCGTTTTCTTTGCCGCTGAGTATTGCTTCGGCGAAAGCGGTTGCGGCGCTGTAACCGGTTGCGTATTTATAAACGTAAAACGGTGTGTAAAAATGCGGAATGCGCGACCATTCGCTGGCAAGTTCTTTATCGGCGGTAAGAGCCGGGCCGTAATAGGTTCTGTTGCTTTCCATCCAGTAGTTTTCAAGGCTTTCTGCCTGCAGGCTGCGCCCGGAGTTAATTTCTCCGTGAGTGTAAAGTTCAAATTCGGCAAATTGTACCTGGCGGTAAACCGTAGTGCGCACTGCTTCAAGAAACTGGTTGATGAGATAAATTTTTTGCTCGGCGGTAGCGTTGGCAAGTGTGTGTTCCAAAAGTAAAATTTCGTTTGTTGTGCTGGCAACTTCGGCACAGAAAATGGAATAGTCGCTGTTGGTATAAGTTTGCGCCTGGTTGGCAAGGTAGCTGTGCATGGCGTGGCCCATTTCGTGCGCGATAGTGGAAATGCTGTTGTAGCGCGGCTGATAGTTTAACAAAACATAAGGATGTACGCCGTAAATACCCCAGGAATAAGCACCGCTGCGTTTGCCTTTGTTTTCGTAAATGTCAATCCAGCGGCTTTTAAAAGCATGCTTTAAAGTGCTGATGTAATCTTCGCCAAGCGGAGCGAGTGCTTCGGCAACACGGCCGCAGGCTTCTTCAAATGTGCAGGCAAAACTTTCTCCGGCAGATGAAAGCGGCATGTATAAGTCGTATGGGTGCAGTTCATCCAACTTCAAGGCAGCTTTTTTTATGGCAATATATTCGTGCAGGGGTTCTAAATTATTATGTACTGTTTCAATTAATTTGTGGTAAAGTTCCGTGGGGATATTATCTTCGGCAAGGCTTGCCGTTAAAGTATCTTCATATTTGTGGGCAGTGGCATAAAAACGGCTAACGCGGCACTGGCCTGTTAAAGTGTTGGCCAGCGTATTGCGGTAGTTATGGTAAGTGCCCATAAGCGTGCGGAAGGAATTTTTACGCAATGTACGGTCGGCGCTGGTCATGTTCAGCAAATAATTGCCTTCGCTTACATTGGCGGTATGGCCTTTGCCGTCTGTAATGGGCGGAAATTCCATATCGGCGCTGACAAGGCTGCGGAAGATAGCAGAGGGCGACGACATTGCAAGGCCGGCCTGCGAAAGCAATGCTTCCTGCTCCTGCGGCAGTACGTGCGGAGCAAGGCGCAGCAGGTTGGCAAGATAAAACTTAAATTCGTTAAAAGAAGGCTCTGCCAGGCAGGACTCTAAATAATCTTTGGACAGTGAAATTATTTCCGGTTCAACAAATGATACCGCGTTATTAAAATCAGCCAGCAGGCTTTCGGCTTCGCCGGACATGGCCTGTAAAGCCTGGTCGGTATTATCGGCATCAAGCTGCAGGCGTGCATAGGCATAAATTTTGGAAATTTCTTCTGAAAGCTGGGCCTGCTTTTGCAGTGCCTGCAATAAAATTTCCGCATCACCAAGGCGGCCTTTAAATTCTTCAAAACGGATGAGTTCTGTTTTTAAATTTTGGGCGGCAGCCTGCCAGCTTTCTTTGTCTGCATATAAATCATCAATTTTCCATTTGTAAATTTCATTTATATCTTTTCTGGCAATATTGCTGCCATGCGCGGGAATATTTTGCGTCATATTTTTAATCACTCCTTGCAAAAATTTCAATACTCTATTATTATAGCACAAGACGATATATTTAAGTTAGAGGCGGTAAACATGAAAATAATTTTAACGGCAATCGGAAGCAAATACATACATACGGCATTGGGGCTGCGCAGCATCCGCGCATATGCAAAAGCGCATGAAATTGAAACGGAACTTATTGAAGATACCGTTCAGACGCCGCTGTTGGCAGTGCTGGCTGAAATAACCGGGAAAGCGCCCGATGTCGTAGGGCTTTCAGTGCATATTTGGAACAAAAATTATGTTTACAGCCTTATCAGGCTTTTGCGCAAAGTAATGCCGCAGCTTAAAATAATTGCCGGCGGGCCGGAAGTTTCGTTTGAGCCGGAACGCATTTTTAACGAATGTCCGCAGATTGATTATATTGTAATGGGTGAGGGTGAAGAAGTTTTTGTGAGCCTTATAAACGCCTTGCAGCAAAACAGCGAGCCGCCTGCACACGTTGCCTTTAAAAAGGATGGGCGCATTATCAGCAGCGGCGGCACGGCCGTGGTTGCCGATTTGGATGTGCTTGAATTTGCTTATCCGGATTTAACGGATGTTGTTGCAGGGAAAAAAATAGTTTATTACGAAAGCACGCGCGGATGCCCCTTTAACTGTTCGTACTGTTTATCGGGAATATCGCGCAATGTGCGCAAAAGAAGCCTTGCTAAAGTTTACGCTGATTTGGACAGGATGATTTCCGCAGGCGTGGCTTTGGTTAAATTTGTAGACCGCACGTATAATCTTGACGAAAATTATTATCTGCCGATAATGCAGCATTTGGCAGAAGCAGAAACCGATGCAACTTTTCATTTTGAAATAAAAGCCGATTTGCTGACGGAAAATGTGCTTAACTTTTTGAAAACGGTTCCCGAAGGACGTTTTCAGTTTGAAATAGGCGTGCAGACAACAAATGTACCAACCCTTGAAGCCATTAACAGGCGCGATAATTGGGAGAAACTTACAGCCAATGTAAAAAGATTGCTGAGCTACGGGAATATTCATCTTCATCTTGATTTAATTGCCGGGCTGCCGTACGAAGGAATGGCGGAATTTGAAAAATCTTTTAATGATGTATATAGCCTGCAGCCGGATATGCTGCAGCTGGGATTTTTAAAGGTGCTTCCGGGTACGGAAATGGAAAAGCAGCGCCTTGAGCATGAGCTGCGGTATATGGATGAGCCGCCTTATGAAATACTGTCGACTAAATACATGCCCTATTGCGCTTTACGGTTTTTAAAGGTTTTAGAAGATGTTTTTGAACATACTTATAACAGCGGAAGATTTGTATATACGTTAAAATATTTAACGGAAGCAGAGGGGAATGCCTTTGCTTTTTATAAAAAGTTTGCTTTGTGGTGGCAAAAACGCGGAGAATATCCGCTTGGGCATAATGTGCGCGGCGTAAGCAGGCTTTTGTATGAGTTTGCCGCTGAATGTTATGCTGAAAAGCTGGCAGATATCAGTGAATTGCTGCGTTTTGATGTTTTAATGTTCCAGCCCGGCTGGAAACCTGAGTTTTTAAAATGGCATTCGGAAGAATTAAATGAAAAAAGCATGGCATTCTGGCGTGATGCAGAAAGAGTGCAGTGCTATCTTCCTGATTATAATTTTGCAACGTGGCGGCAGATTCAGAAAAAATATGCCATAGAATATTTTGACATTTCGCCGTTTACTTACGAAAAAACAAGAAAGTATTACCTGTTTATGTATGAAAACGGTGCAGCCAAAACAATAGAATTAAAAGATTTATAAAAATATCGAAAAAGTAGTTGACAAGAGTATATTAAGATGTTATTATAACTAAGCTGTTTGAAGGAAGCGGCTTGAAAGAAAAGCGAAGAAAAAACTTTTCGAAAAAAGGTAAAAAAAGCACTTGACAAACCTTTGAAAGTGTAATAAACTATACAAGTCGCCGGAAAACGGCAGCACCTTGAAAAC